>BNJS01003616.1_pt1 | contig 62143 bp, 70 predicted proteins | sample 8540461 | NCBI WGS metagenome assembly BNJS01 (sample SAMD00202454, study PRJDB9452) | human saliva metagenome | isolation source: human saliva | place: Japan
CGCTTTATTCGCATAAAGGCTCTTTTTATACCGGGGAGAGGCGGAGAGCGTACTCTGAATCAGCGAGAGCAGTTCCTTCGTGCACGGTGGTATCGCCCGTGACTTCCGGGTGGAAAGAAATGCCGATAATGTTCCCGGCGCGCACGCCCACAATCTTACCCTCATGATGCGCCACCACCTGCACGCCCTCACCGGCACGGGTCGCTAATCGGCGCGCGAATAAACGCCGTATCGATCACGACTTTCCTCGCCCGAGGGTGGCCACGGCAAATGAACCTGCGCCGAATCGACCTGCGAGGCCGAAGGCGTTACGCCCAAACCGAAACGTCCAACACACCGAGCGACTGCTGCCCCGGAGCCGGATCGTCAATCACAGTCGAGAGTATGATCAACCCGGCGCAGGTTCCCAGGGTCGGCAAGCCCCGAAATCGCCTCAATCAACGGCTGGCGCAGCCCAAAAATACGGGTCAGCCTGTCAATCGTGCGAAGATTCGCCGCGGGCAGAACCAGCGCATCCAGGTTTGCCAGCTGCTCGGCACTTTTGACGAGCACCACCTGCGCCCCCAGGGATTCGAGCATGCGCGCGTAGCTCTGGCAACGCCGCCCTGCAGCGCCAAAACACCCACGGTTTTGCCCGCACCGGGCAGTGGGCAGTCGGGAAGAACCTCAGTCTCGCTCATGAGCTTTCATGTCTTTTCTGCAACACTAGGTTGCGACCAATGGTAGAACGTTGGGTTTCTGGGCTGCGTTTGAGAGCGCCAAAACTCACCCGAGCGATAACGTATCTGGACAGAATCGGGGCGAAGCCCGCACCGAGCTCACCCCTGCACGCCTTTGCCGGGCGCCTCGCCCGAACCGAACATACCGATCGGCGAGCGCGCATCTGCCACGTGGCGGCCTGTACTACCAGCCGCGCTCCGCCAGACGATGCGGCGCGGGCAGATCGGCAACGCTGATGCCGACCATGGCCTCGCCCAAACCCGCGTGATGCATCCGCCAGCTTTTTCGAGGGTCGTTGTGAGAACGCGGTCGCCTTCACGATGGCCTTAGCACGTGCTTCGTTGCCGGATTTGAAGATGCCGGGAGCCGACGAATACGCCGTCCGCGCCCAGCTGCATCATCATGGCTGCGTCGGCGGGGTTGCTACGCCACCGGCGGTAAACATGACCACGGGCAGCTTTACCGGTCTTCGCAACTTCGGCACCAGGTCGTAGGGGCGGCAAGTTCTTTCGCCTTCACGTACAGCTCGTCGGGCATGGTGCTGTACAGGCCCTGCAGCTCGGCGATCCGGCGCTTAATGGTGCGGATATGCTTGTACGCCTGAGACGTCGCCGGTGCCGGCCTCACCCTTCGAGCGGATCGTCGCGGCACCCTCGGCGACACGGCGCAGCGCCTCACAGGTTAGGTGGCGCCGATACGCAACGGCACCGTGAAACTCGGGTCGCTTGTCAATGTGGTTCACGTGCAATCGGCGGGGAGAGTACCTCGACTCATCGATGTAATCCACCTTTGAGGCTTTCAAGCATCTGCGCCTCAACAAAATGCCCGATGCGCGCCTTCGCCATCACGGGAATCGAGACGGCGTTGATGATGCCCCTCAATCATATCGGGGTCGGACATACGAGGCCACGCGCCCTGCGCACGAATATCGGCGGGTACGCGCTCAAGCGCCGCGACGGCGACGGCACCAGCATCTTCGGCGATCTTGGCCTCGTTCGGGGTGACGACGTCCATGATGACGCCGCCCTTGAGCATGTCGGCAAGCCCGCGCTTTCACGAGCGGGGAGCCGGTTACTGGGGAATTAGTCTGTTCAGTCATGCCCCCATTTTTCTCACGTTCTAGTGGCGATGTACGCTCACTTTTGCGCCGGATTTTCTGTCGGATGGGCGCGCATCTTTGTGTCTCGTGACACGAATCGTCATATTTCGTGAGGTTCGCGGCGTTATCGAGCCTCTGTAAGCACTGACCCTATAGGACAGATAATACTAGACCGCTCGGTGTGCACCCTGTACAGGGTATCTCACATGCGCGCGTCTTTTGCACCCGAAGCACAGCACCGTGAAGAGAGTGCCCAGCATGAAAAGCCCCGTATTTTTACCCCGTGATATAAAGTTGGAATATGCGCGCTTCACAGGTGTTATTCTGGCGCTGTTTATTTCCTCTTCAACCTTCCAACACATCATAAGGAACATCACCGTGCTTGAAGTCATTGTGCCCCTGTCTGCGCAATTCTTCTGGGATATCCTGCCCATAAAATACGAATAACCCCTCATTATGCTCATTTTTCATGGGGCTTGTGCTGGCGCTCATCCCCGTTCACGCCATGCACGAGGTGCGCGAGGCCGGGCTGCCCCGCACGTGATTCTCGAAATCTTCCTGCCCGTGATGCTGTTCTGGGAGACCCGAAACACCTCCTGAGTAGAGGCGCGCCCGTCTGCGCGGCATTCTGCTCTCGGCACGGTGCTCGTAATTTTTCACGGCGTTCGTTATCGCCTGCGCTTCACACTATGGCGGGCGTCTACCTGTGGCATGTGGCGCTGATTATCGGTGTGGCGCTCGCCCCCACCGATGCTGTGGCCGTGGCAACGCTCAACGGCAAACTCCCCAAATCTTCCATCACCACCCTTACAGCGGAAGCACTCATTAACGACGGCACCACCCTAGTTCTTTTCGCGCTCGCCCTGCAGCTTGCGGGCGGTCATGAACTTACCCTGGGGACTGCATCCGGAATGTTCTTCTTCTCGTTCCTGATTGGAACTCTCGTTGGCCTGGCCGTCGGATGGGGTGTAGATAAGCTGCGTGCGCACATCGGCAACCCCATGAACTTCAGCGTGTTCATGTTTACCGTGCCGTTTATTGCTTTCTTCCTGGCTGAAGAGATCGAGCCTTTTGAGGGCATGAAAGGTTCCGGAGTGGTGGCTGTGGTGGTCGCCGCTTTCTACCTGACCTATCGCGGACCGGATACCATCAAACCCCAAAACCGTTTCTACGGTCTGCCCATCTGGTCGTTTGTCTCCTACGTCATGAACGGTGCGCTCTTCGTGCTCGTGGGTGTTCAGCTGCCCAGCGCCACAGCGCCTGTGGATGATGTTCTTCGTGAATACAACTATGCGTGGGCTTTGACGTTCGCCGTGATTGTGGTGGCATGGCTTGTTTCCATTGCGGCGCGTTTTATTTTCCTGCACGTCTCGATCGGTATTATTCGTGCCCTTGACCGTTCAGAAAAGCAGAAGCAGCTGCGAACAACTTTCCGTGGCCGTGTAGTGAGTACCTTTGCGGGACTGCGCGGCGGTGTTTCCCTCGCGGTGGCTCTCTCCGTGCCGACTGATGTTCCCGCGCGTGACTTTATTATCTTTGTTGTTGCGGGCGTGGTTCTGCTGTCGATGGTGGTTCAGGGGATGCTCCTGCCGCTCGTTATTAGGTGGGCGAAAATTCCGGTTGATACCACCGAAGAAGATGAGATTAATGAAGCAATCCGCACGATCATTGCCGAGTCCTTCGACTCTGTGGCTGAGATCGGCCAGGAAATTGGTGCACCACAGTGGATTATCGACCGCATTGCCGACGAACAGATGTCACAACGCGAGTATGTACTCGCAACCCAGCGCCGTTCGTAAACACGGTGCGAACGCGCCGGAAGAAGCCCGCCGCATTATTGACGCTGAGCGACCTTGAGAAAGAGCTGCGTCTGCGGCATTTGGAGAAGCAACGCAGCGTGCTCTGGGCGCTCTGCGTAATGAGCGCACGATCGATACTGAATGTGCCCACGTGATTCAGGAAATCCTGGATATTGAGGAGGCTCTGCGTGCTCGGCCCGGTTGAGCTGGAGTAGCCCCTGAACGGCTCCGAGTAGTAATGCCCCGGTGTATTCTATATTCCGCATATGGAATATTAGGATGCTCCCGGGGTTTATGCGAATTTTAGGTGCTCGCGTCAGCCTGGGTACACGTGAGCACGAAACCTGGCATCGACCTGCGCCCCCTGCGCGAAAAGTCCCGCGCGTCTGTTGCGTCACCGCGCAAGGGCGCGCATTGTTACCGCTGCACGCGTGATATACCTTATCTTTGGATTATGCACCGTTTTTGTGCAGACCTCGATAATGTCTTCACCGAAAATGCTGGGCCTCTGGATGCTCGCGCTCGGCACCTCACATCCGCGCTCACGGCTCCGCAGGATGCACTACGGACCCGCGACGAGCGCATCGCTCAGCTCGGTTACGGCGCTCGTGCAGGCGGCATCCGGGGGCTTTGCTCGTGATAATGCCTGGATACCCTTGCTCTTATTATTCTGGCTGCATGCGCCGGTTCGGGCCTGCCGGGGACTGATTAAGCTGTCTTTTGCATGCGCTACCGCAGTGCGGTGGCTGTGTGGCGCGACTGCGCTGGAGGGCGTGCTTGCTGCAGATTGCTTTGACTCTGCCGTTTGTGGGGAGACTCGAAGAGCGACCCTGGGAGCTCCCTGGCGGCGGGGCGCTGATTATCGGCGTTTTTCTCGCTGGTGTGGTTCTCTGGGTCCGAGCGAGAAAGGGCGCTGACCGAACAAAAACCCTAGTTCCATATCGCCCAGGTTTGAGGGTGTATGTGAACCGGCGCGTACACACTGGTTAGACACACACAAGAGGAGGAACGAGTGGCTGAAGAACGCCCCCGTGATTTAAAGCGCAGGTAAAGGTCCCTGCTGGTTGCCGCTGCTCTGGCTGTAGCGGCTTTTCTTCGCCGTATTTATTTTTGCAACCGGCGGCACCCGCAACCACCCCAACCTCGTGTTGGCCTTGGGTGTGGCGGGCGCGGTTTTGTGGTCACCCTCGTAGTGTGCAACCCTGATCTTAGCGGAACGTCCGAACGATCCGTCCTGGGGCAGGGTACAGGTATCAACAAAACTCGGCAAAGCTCTGGCCGAGCAGGCGAAGGCCAAGCGTGAGGCGGCGGAGCGTGAAAAAGCCCGGGAACAGGGAAACTCACAAGCGACTGGAACCAAAGAGACAACAGCCGGGAATAACGCTGAGCCCTCTAAGACGACTGACAGCTAATCGGCGCGCTGGGGCGGTATGCTAAGCTGGTTCCATCTTTATGAGTAAAGGAAGAGAAATCGGTAGCTCCAACTGCCAACTCCTCTCTACGGTAGAACACTTTACCTTAGGCTCTTGGTGCTTTATGCGCATCAAGAGCCTTTTTATGTCGTGTGGGGCCGCAAGAAAACTATTTTGTGTGGGAAAGCGTCGCTTTTCGAGCGCCCATCATCGCGCGCTGTACCCCCACTATTGAGGCCAGTACCAGCACGAAGCCGAGCATCGACAGCGGTGTCATGTTTTGTCCCAAGAAAATCCAGCCAAGGATGAATGCGGTGACCGGGCTGAGCGGTCCCAGGGACGCAATGACCGCGGGCGGCAGCTTCGAGAGCCCATGAAAATACACGCAGTAGGGCGAGCGCTGTGCCCACCAGGCAGAGGAAGGCGTATCCGCCGATATTTGCGGCGGTGACGTGGCAGCGGTTCCTCGGTCAGCAGGGCGATGGGCAGCAGAATATTCCGCCCGACGAGCAGCTGCCATCCTGTCATGGCGAGAGTTGAGAGACGATGTGCTGAGGAGGTGAAGAAAATACCGCACGCCATGGCGACAGCCCCGGTGAGCGCCGCAAGAATGCCGATCACATCGAAGGTGGTGCTGGGGGATGCGACCAACAGAATAATGCCGATAATGCCCATAAGTGCGGCAAGCCATGCCGATGCAGGAGTCGCTTTCGGCAACCGTTCGGGTGAGGACGAGGACGAAAATAGTTTGTGCTGAGCTGAGAATCGCCGCCAGTCCGCCGGGCAGGCGGTATGCAGAGACGAAACGGCATCGCCTGAATAGACCGATGTTGAGAGGATGCCGAAGAATAATTCGGCCCAGCTCTTTCTTGCGGGAACTCTCGGGTGATGAGCAGTAGCAAAACCCTGCTGGCAGCACGCGGATCAGTGCGGCGGTGAAGGGACGGTTGGGCGGCAGAAACTCGGAGGTGATGAGGTAGGTTGATCCCCAAACCATGGGGACGAACGCCGTGATGATCAGCAGAGGAAGACGGTTTTTCATGAGTTCTTCGCAGTCGGATAGATGCCTTGAGTTCAAAGATAAAACTCTAATCGCTTTTTGTCTTGAAAGCAAGATAAAATAAGTGAGCTCGATTTTAGGAGGAATATGTCGAGCGCCCGTTCCCGCAGTACTCACCCCGATGCCGTGGAGCGTCATTATTGATCAGTGGAAACGTGAACTCCCAGAGTTGGCTTCTGAAAATATGGCCCTGATTGACCGTCTTAGGCGATGCTCCATTTCCGCTCGCGCCGCGCCTTGACGAGGTCTTTTTGCTGCCTATGATCTTAGTAATGGCGCCTTTGATGTGCTGGCGACGTTACGCCGCGCGGGTGCGCCCTATATTCTGACCCCGACCGAGCTTTTTGCGCTTCGCTCATGGTTACTTCAGGGCTATGACAACCCGCCTGCAGAAGGTGCAGAAGCGCTGCTTGAGCGCATCCCCTAACCCGGACGATGCCCGCAGTATGCTCGTGAAGCTGACGGGTGCCGGGCGTGAATTGGTGGAGTCGTCTTCGAACACGTGGACAATGAGCGGCGTAGCCCTGGAAAAGCACCGCTGAGACGCGCCGTCAGCTGGATGCGGGCCTCGCCGAACTGATGCGGGTGCTGGAGGATGCGAAGAAGGAGCTGAGAGGATAATGGCGTCGCTGAACTCCGCGTGCTCTCACGTTCCTCGAGCGGCGGTTCTGCTCTATTAGTAAATGCGTGCTCCTGCTATGTTGCAATCCGCGTAACAGGACATGATACTCTCGTAGAAGCATACGATGTGCGCACCCAGCATTCTGCAGATCCTCGCAGGTCAGCATCTGACGTATGGCACGCTTACCCGCGGTGCTGAGCGTGAACTTACCCTGCCGGCGGCGACCGTGAATTCTGTAACGGAACTCGCAGCGGTGACGCCATCGCTCTGCGCCAGGGAACAGGTCCTGCTCAACGGTCTGGAGTCGTGCCTGAAAGCCTTTACGGGCGACCTGAGTTGGACCATTCGGTCTAATCCTGACATTCCGTCACGAGTGGGCGCCTGGGCAAGGAGAGGCGCATTACTCACACGCTCCCACCACAGGACTGCGGTCTGATACATCGTGCACACGCAGGGCGCTGGTATAGCTCGCTCCGCGATGAACGAGCATTAAGGCGGCGCGTGCATCATGAGTATGAGTTTGCTGACCCCGGCGCCGACAGCCCGGGGTTTGTGCTGTGAAACTAACCCAGCGATGGCAGCGAGCGGTAGCTGATGCCCTGGAACCGTTAGGTGTTACGCAGACTCAGTTCGTGATTCTCGCCGCCTACTGGCTAACTCAAAAGACCGAATCTGTACAAATCGATATTGCTAAAACTGCTGGCATGGATGCAAATGGTCTCCTGACGTGCTGCGGCGCCTAGAAAAAGCGAGCTTGTACAGCGTGTTTCAAGCCCACGGATGGGCGGTCAAAGAATGTTCTTCTTACGGACGCGGGGCAGGATATTGCGATTCGGGCGATTCCGCTGTCGAGCAGGTAGATGCACAATTCTTCGGTACAATGCGCTCGACAACTCTGGCGGACCTGCGGGCGGCGCGAAATTAAATGGGACATTCTCTTCCGGGGCAGCGCCATGGTCTTTGGCGGTGTGCTAAGCTGGAATCATATTTGCAACTGTGTAGCCCTTCAGGGGCAAGAGGGGTCGATAGCGCCACTACCAACCCCTCTCTAGTCAGGCAGATGCTACCTCAGTCGCTTAAGGAATACTGAGATAAGCTTCACGACGTAGAAACGGCGTTGAGCCGATCCATCAATCAGAATGTGCTGATAAGGATCGCTTGAGCCGTTTCTAACTATCTCGCTGCGCAGCTTCCCGCACGGATCTGTCTCACCGCTGCTCTACCATCTGCCCGAGAGTCATCACGATGTATATTTTCAGCGTGTGCCGTGTGACTCTACTCTCGGGTGAAAGAGGAGCTATTCAACTTTGCAGATGCTTTTACAAAGGAAATTTCGTGTGATTCTGGAGATGCGTAAAATGTGATTTCTTCCATTTTTAAATTCTTTTCACGCGCACTAGGGACATTCCCTGAAGAAAATATTGCGTCATAAAGCGTTGTTCCATAACTTTGCCTGTACTCAGCGTTGATACCAGCGTTACACCCAATCTACGATAAATATCCATCCCGGATTTTTGTGAATTCTGCAATATCTTGTTCAATCACCAGGAGACCCATGCAGACCCTTGACGTATTAACGCCCGGATCCCCAGGAATAAAACTGCGTATTGCACCAACCGCCTCGTTGATTGCCTGACCGAGAAACTGCCGGATGCAACCGCTGCTGAACCTCTACAATGAGGATATTCCCGAACTACTGCCGAAACCCTGCCCGCTTTACGGGTCGGTATATGATGAAAAATCGTCCCTGAGTAGAGGGGACAGCAGATTCTTGCGCGCCGTGCTGAACTCATTGAACAGTTTACAAAGCGGCTGATCGGCTGATTATCGCTATGCCCATGCATAACTTTTCGGTGACCTCGCGCCTGAAGGACTACCTGGACAACATTATTATGGGAGGGCAGACTTTCCAGTTTAGCGAGAATGGTCCGCAGGGTCTCGCGAGGCGGGCGTAAGGCGTTGCCTCGTGCAGTCAAGCGGCTCCGTATACAGCACCGGTCCGCTAGCGCGTGGAGACAATCGTACCCCTTTCTCTACGGACCGTGTTTGGGATGCTCCGGGTTCGATTCGACCGATATTGTGCGTGCCGAAGGCTCCGCGGATCAAATATTGGTCCGACGTCGCTGTTGAGCGTGCCTGCGCCGAGCGAACAAAAAGCTGCGCGAGTTCCTTGCCTGGGCATCCGCAAGAACCGTTGGGTATGAGGAACGCTAAAAGCCTCGATGGTGCTGAGGCGGTGTGCTAAGCTAGAAAACCATATTTGCATAGGATTGCTCATGGCAGGAGGAGCCCAGTAGGTTGGAATTACTAAGCTCCTTCTGTGAGAAGATGTTACCTCAGGCTCTAATCAAGCTGAGATAAAGCCCTACGATATATGAAACGGCTTGATCCGATCCATCAATCAGAATGTAGCTGATGAGGATCGCTTGAGCCGTTTCTACTAGTTCGTAGAGCAGCACCTGTCTCAGCCCCTCTCCACCCTAAGAGTCATCACGGAATGTATATTTGCAACCTGTGCCGGTGACTCATTCCGGGAAGAGGGCACTCATAACTTTACCGCATGTTTTAGGCAGAAAATATGCCCCTTTAAAAGCGTTAGCGTGTAAAAAGGCTCTTTATGTGAATAAAGCGTTGAAAAACTCTCTTTATTCACATAAAGAGCCTTTTTGCGCGGGAGATTAGAGAGGGAGGCCGGAGAGGGTCGGGGGGAAAAGCAGCGGGAGGAAGGGCTTACTTCTCAACAGGAAACGGGTACAATGGAGTCCCCTGCCCGCATCGGCATGTAGCGCTGACCGATACTACCTGAGCCATGCCGCCCCAGAGACGGGCGCACTCCACAGACCAAGAAACGCATCTTCATGACACATAAACCTAAACATGCCCTGCCCGAAAATACCGGCGCGGTAGACAAACCCGACGCAGCAGTAAAACTTGGCACAGTAGCACCGTCCGAGGCACATCCACCTGTCACCGGTGCAGTTCCGGCGGTGACAGGCACCGTGCCCTCCAGCACTGGCGCCATCCCGGCTGTGCCCGCACCTGATGCAGGTCCCGGGATGCCCAATATGGACGATCCCAAAAACATCTACCTGCTCAAAGATGCCCCTGTTTTCAAGGCCCTTCTTTCCCTGGGTATCCCCATGGCAGCAGGGCTGGCGATCACCAGCATTTACAACGTCATTAACTCCTACTTTGTGGGGCACTACGGCACCGTCGAAGAGCTCGCCGCCACCGGATATGGCGTACCTGTTTTCTTTATCATCATGGCGATTGCGGGTGTGTTTGGTCTGGGCTCATCAACCCTGGCGTCGCGCTCTGCTGGGCGAAGGCAACAAGGCACGTATTCGCAACGTAACCTCATTCGCCCTGTACTCTGCGCTCGCCTGCGGTGTGGTGGTCGCTATTGCCGGGTTCCTGTTCGCAGACCCGATTACCGGCCTGATGGGCGCCTCGGGTCATCCTTTTGAGCCGACCAAAAACCTTCGTGCACCTGCTCTTTTTTGGGTGCGCCGTTTTTCGGTCGGCATGTTTACCCTGGAACAGCTGGTGCGTTCTGAAGGTTACGCCAAACAGTCCATGTACGGCATTATCTGGGGCGTCGTCATCAACTCAATTTTTCGATGTTCTGCTGATTGCGGTTCTCGGCTGGGGTATCGCCGGTGCCGGTTGGGCGATGCTCGCCGCAAACGCCGCATCCATGGTGTACTACCTGCAGTTCCTTATTCGCAAGAGCCCCAACTTCTCCTGGAAACCCAGCGATTTTGTGATCGCCGGCGACATTATTAAACCCGTGTTCGCCGTGGGTGCCGCCGAACTGATTCAGAGTGCAAGCGTGACCGTTTTCCGCGCTGGTGCTCAACAATATTGCGGCAGGATACGGTGACGATTCTGTGGCCGCCTTTTGGGCTGGCGATGCGTCTGGACATGGTACCTGAAATGCTGTGTGCGGTATTTGCATGGGCGGTATTCCGCTCTTCGCCTATGCCTACGGTGCTCGCAATCGAGACCGCGTGCGTTCTGCGCTGAAAAACCGCCGCAATGGTATCGGTGGCAACCTCCATTATCTTCACCACCCCGTTTTGATATTCCGTCGCCAGCTTCTTGAGCTCGTGGGCGACTCCTCGCTGGTCGCCACCGGCGAGAAAGTACTGATCGCGCTCATGCTTGCCGCCGTGTTCAACGCCGTGAGCATCGTGTTCGTCTCGTGGTTCCAGGCCGCCGGTAAAGGCTTGCCCGCCACACTCATGACCCTGGGCATTGCGCTGCTCTTCTTCCCCGCAGTCATCTTCGGCAATATGTGGTTCGGATTCGACGGCCTCACCTGGGCGTTTCCCTTCACCCAGATCTCGGCGTGCGTGCTGGGCGTGATCCTCTTCTTCGCAACCGGCGGTACTAAGTGAAGGATGCGCCCGCATCGGGCACCCCCGAGCACGGCGTGACCGAGATTAAGGTTGAGTCTGAGTAGCGGGTCTGTACTTTCTTCATTCGCACCCGTGAAAACGCTCTGACCTGAGTGTATGCCCGAAGCGTTATATTGCAGTGACCCCTGGAAACAGAGTTTCACCGCTGTATAACGCTTTTGGTATATATCGGGCAAAGCAGCTCGAATAATATGCTCAAAACCGCATATAAGGTTCTGCCGTGCAGCGCAGTATCAGAAGTTATTCCGTCATGGAACGACCTGCATATGCCCCATACAGGCACAGCCGTGTATGATAAGCGAGGCGGCTGCCACGCACCCAGGGAGAGCCAACCGGTTATATGCGTGTACCGGCATATAAGGAAAAACTTTCGTATCGGTGCCATGTGAGGTTATTGCATGGCACGTACATATGCCGCAGGATTATTCCAGACTGGGTATATACCCTTGTCAGGCTTATATGCCTATACTCCATGCGTTCGCACGCCGCCTACGTTCACCGACCATTATCCTATAAGGAGGTACACCGTGCCCCAAGCCGAGCATCTCGGTGTACCCGAAACACAGGTTGCCGGGGATACCGCATCGACGGCGAGTGCAGACGAGCTTTCCCGCGAAGTTCTTCATCAAAACAACCTGAGCGAAGACTCCCGAAACATTTACTTCCTCAAAGACGCCCCGGTGATGCGCGCCCTGCTTGCCCTAGGTATCCCTATGGCAACCGGGCTTGCGATTACCGCCATCTACAACGTGGTGAATTCCTATTTTGTGGGGCACTTTGGCACGGTTGAAGACCTCGCCGCGCTTATCTTCGGGTTCCCGGTGGTAGGCGTCATTACCGCGCTGGCGGGGCTTTTCGGGGTGGGCGCATCCACCCTCACGGCACGATTGCTGGGTGAAGGCAACGCCGCCCGCATTCCTGCCGTTACCTCTTTCGCTGTCTATGCTTCTCTGATCTTCGGTGTAGGGCTGGCGGTAGCGGGGATTTTCTTCGTCGATCCGCTCACTCGGCTGATGGGTGCCGGTGGTGCCACCTATGAACCGACTCGCTGGTTCGTGACCGTGCTGTTCCTTGGCGCCCCGCCTTGGATGTGTATGTTCACCCTGGAACAGCTGGTGCGTGCCGAAGGCTATGCCAAACAATCCATGTACGGTCTGCTATGGGGCGTAGTCGCCAACCTCGTGTTGGATGTGCTGCTCATCGGCGTTTACGCATGGGCGCGGCGGGCTCTGGCTGGGCTCTCATGGGGACAAACGTCGCCTGCATTATTTATTACATGCTGTTTTTGACCGCGAAGAGCAAGAATTTTTCGTGGTCGCTCAAGGATTTCACGCTCTCTGCCGATGTGCTTAAACCCGTGCTCTCGGTGGGTTCCTCGCAAATGGTATCGAGTCTTTTCCTCGTCGTCTCGGCCCTGGTGCTCAATAACCTGGCGGTTAAATACGGCGATGCGGCGGTCGCCTCTTTCGGCGTCTCGATCCGTCTGATCATGGTTCCGCAAACCCTATGTACAGGTATCTGCATGGGCAGTATTCCACTTTTTGCATATACCTACGGTGCAGGGAATCGGGAGCGTCTGCGCGCCGCACTCAAGGTCGCGGTGCTGCTCTCGGTCGGAACCTCAGCGGTGTTCTCGATTCCGGTGTGGGCGTTCCGCGATTGGGCGCTGTATCTTGCGGGTGGCCCCAGCATCATCACGGCGGGGGATCAGGTACTCACCGCCCTGCTTTTCTCAACCGTTTTCTATGCGTTAGTGATGTTGCTTGTCGCCTGGTTCCAAGCCTGTGGCAAAGGCGTGGCGGCGGTAGTTTTGACCGCGAGCGTGGGTGTTTTCTTTTTCGTCACGGTCTTCGCTGGCGATACACTTTTCGGATTTACTGGCCTTACTTTGGGCGTTCCCTGTCACGCAGATGGGGTCGTGCGCGCTTGGGGTGGCGTTGTTTTGGGCGAGCGGGCGCACGCGCATCCGGCAGCTTGAAAAAGCGTAAGCACAGAATAAGCCGCCGAGCAACGAGCCTCACCCAGGGATTACGCTACTTCCACCACGTATCGGCGATACCCACTGGAACCGTGCGTTTATGCCGACTGCGCAGGTAGATGTTCTCCAATTTTTCGGCGACGGCGGGGTCAATCTCTTTACCCTCCAAGTAGTCGTCGATCTGCGGGTAGGTGATGCCGAGTTCGTCCTCATCGGTGCGCCCGGGGATACCGTCAAGCAGGTCGGCTGTCGGCGGCTTAGCCCACAGCCGTTCGGATGCGCCCAGAACCCTCAGAAGAAGCTGATTCTGCCGTTTGTTCAGCCCGGAAAGCGGCAGTATATCCGCCCCTCCGTCGCCGAACTTCGTGAAGAAACCGGTCACGGATTCCGCCGCGTGGTCGGTGCCGACCACCAGCAGAGACGGGTCGCCAGCGAGCGCATACTGGGCGATCATGCGGGCGCGCGCCTTAATATTTCCCTTGTTAAAGTCGCTGATGGGCGTGCCCACGGCAGCCGTGTAGGCGGTGTCGAAGCCATCGACCGCATCCGCAATATTGAAGGTGACGGTGCGGTCGGGGGCGATGAATTCGAGGGCTTTTTGTGCGTCTTCTTCGTCGACTTGCGTTTTATAGGGCAGGCGTACCGCCATGAACTGCGCTTGGTATCCTTCGGCGTTGAGTTTTTCGCTGGCGAGTTGGCAGAGCCTGCCCGCCAGTGTGGAATCGATGCCGCCGCTAATGCCGAGCACGAATCCGCGGGTGCCGGTTGCTTTCGCGTAGTCGCAGAGGAACTGTACGCGCCGCTGTACTTCCTCACGCGCCTGTTCTTCGGTCATATTGGGGCGTACACCCATCTGTGCCACGATTTTTTCCTGAAGTTCACGCATATTTCTAGTGTACGCGGGCGCTGTCTTGCTGAGGGAACGAAAGATAATGCAGATACTCTAAAAATTCATCGAATCTTTTGCTCTAAAGACCTAATTTACCGTTGTTTTTAATCCAGAAATACTACAAAGTGTCGCGATGTATAAAACAGGCGGAACTATTTGCATTTTTGTTAGCCTTGGATAGGTTCGCCTAATATTCGGTGAACCTCACACATCGCACCGATAGACCTCGAATGAAAGTACACTATCATGAGCCAACAGAACTTTGACCCCAATCAATATGGCCAACAGCCCGCACAGGGTATGCCTCAGCCGGTCTCGGGACAGGCGCCAGATGCGCAGAGCAAGGCAACACTCGCGCATATATCCGTTTTTCTCACCTGGATCGTCACGCTTATTATGTGGTCGATCTATAAGGATAAGCCCGGATACGAGGTTGTTAAACGTGCCGCAGCGCGTGCCTTCAACGTCTCGATTACTATTTCGATTGCAACGATTGTGGGTCTGATTATTCCCATTATTTTGGTAGCAGTTGCTGTAGCTGGGGACAACCGTGGGCTCGCGGTTGTAGCCCTTATTCTCATGGTGGTTGTGGCAATCGTTGTTGGTATATGGGGGATCGCTGGTGTCGTATGCCACATTATTGGCGCGGTGAAGGCCAATGCGGGAGAGACGGATTATAAGTACCCGCTGCCCGCCCTGAAGATCTTGAAAGATTAGTAAGACCTAGAGCTCAGCTTCTTAGGGTCGATAACAATACCCCCACTGTAAAAAGCTCCTTCGATAAAACTGGAGCTTTTTACAGTGGGGGTATTGCTTCATCATTTGGGATAACCTATCGAGTGAAACCGGCGTGCGGGATACCCGCCAAAACTTCACGCATAGGCACGGACAAGGCTTTATACCAGTATCGGAATATAAGAATATGCTCTCGGAACCCTTACTCTTGAGGGAGCCGAGAGCATATTCGTGATCGGTTATATACCGTGTGGACTATATACCGGAATCGGTATACAGCCAGGTCAGCGTGCTAACGCATAGTTGGTGCATTCCGCACGCTATTTCGGCAAAGACGTATCTGCCTTCGGAGATTCCGTGGGCTCTGACGGACCCGGTAGCGAGCTATCCTTCGGAGATTCCGTAGGCTCTGACGGGACTCGGCAGACTGCTCTGCTGCTGCTCGCTCAGCGGAACCACCTGGGCGCGTTCACCGGCAGCTCCGTTCTGACCGCTCAAATCTCCGGTACCGTTGTGCAGGTGCAGGAAGAGTGCCGAAGGCTTCTCGCCCTCAACGCGGTGCACCTTCACCTCGCCGCCGTTACGGTCGGCAAAGAGCCCCGGAACACCCGCGCTCTCACCCTCGAACCATACCTTCGGTGCGAACGGGTTGAAAGAGATCTTCTCGGTGGCATCAACATAGTCGCCGCCAGCCTTCGCATTGCTCCACGTGTTCGTTGAAACCGCATAGTCAATGCTCGAAGCCGTGTCAGCTGTCAAACCCAGATCCTTGAGCGGCACACCCAGCACCATCACGTTAGTATCCATGATGTTCGTGTCGGTATCGCCCCAAGCGCCATTAAAGCGGGTACCGGTTGGTTATTTCCCAGGTATCCCCATTCGCCTTCCACACCTTCACGAGTGGGTAATCCAGACCCTTTTCGGTTCCCACCTCAAGGTTGTAGTCGGGCTTACCGTCACGGTTGGTATCGAGCGTTACCTGAAGCTGACGTCCCGGGTGCATGGAATCCCAAATACCCCAGGTTGAAATACCGAAGTAGATCTTACCGTCGTTCGGATTCTGCCCGGCTGCCTTGAGCGCCGGAGCGTCCGAAGCGGCACCTACATACTGCAGATCCATGCTCTGACTTGAGGGAAGATCCAAATTCTCGGTGGGGATGCGCGGGCTCGCAGCCCCCAGCTCGAAGGCTCCCATCATGGACCGGTAGCCGCCCTGGTTCACATCCTGCCCGGCGAGTTTGACGGTGGTTTCGGTGGCTTTACCATTCTCAAACTGAATCTCGGAGCCTTGAACCTTCATCGTAGAGATAGGCTTCGGCGCCGCATGAACGGGCAGGCGTATAAGCTCCTCCCAATCGTCCTGGTTCGCATCCTCAAAGAGTATGCGGCCGGAGACGCTCGCAATATACTGACGTTTGCCCGAGATAATAGGCTGGTACTGCCCATTAACATAGGCCATGGCAGTTTGCTCTTTCTCCAGGGCGGGATCAATGGTTTTTTCCAGGGCGGGGGTGTAGGTCGAGAAGGTGATAGGAACTTTTACGGTCTCGCCCGGTTCGACGGTCACCAAGGGCGGTACCTCGGGACGTGATCCAGGGATTTCGGGACCATACTGGTACGAAAGCTCGTAGGTGTGGGCCACCGAATCCATATTCCGCACGACGATATTGCGGGTTACGGCATGGTCTTCACCATCGAGGGATATTCGAGAACGCCGAATGATAGGGAAACCCGCTCAGGATTTTCCTCATCGTAGACCAGAACCTTCGCGTTGACCGCCTTCTTAGCGTTCACGAAGCCAGACCCCATACGATCAACAGCGTATTTAGACCCTGCATGGTTGGTGAGATCGGTGTCTGCGCTGTTCATGATCGCAGCCTTCACCATTGCCGGGTATAGTCTGGATGCGCCTGCATCACCTGCGCGGCAATGCCGGAGACATGCGGTGCCGCCATTGAGGTTCCGGTGTTGTAAACCCCTTCGGTGCCCCTGGCCGACTGACGCCGAAAAAAATATCGACCCCGGTGCAGCAACATCGGGTTTGATGAATCCTTCGGTGCCGTGCTGGCCGCGAGAACTCATAGAATTGAGGCCGAAGTCGAGCCTAGTAGGAATATGCGTTGCCTTCTTATAAGCCCTCATTCGCTTCAACCTTGAAAGTTCCGGCCTCCACGTAGGGTTTTATGTCTGCGGCGAAGGCGGTGTTACGTGAACCTGGGGATCGTGGCGTTACCGCCAAACCCTGCTGGGCAGGATAGTCCCCTGAGGACGAGCACCACGCCCGTGCCACCCGCCTGGGCAACATGATCGAAACGTTCGGCGGAGGAACATTGACCTTGTAGGTGTAGTCTACTCCCAGTCGAGCATCACCCATTTTACCCTTGATCTTTTCAGCTTCTTCCGGGGTGAAGGGTTTACAGCCGTCACGGTTGCGTTCGGGCGCGAGGGTGACATAGCCGGTGCGTTTATCGGCAGGTGCCTTATCGAGGGGGAAATTGAGCGAATAGTCACCATCAATAAACTTAAAGTCCCTAAAGGTGCCGTCAATAAAATCAAGGGGAATTCCGTTTTCGGGGCTGACAATTTTGAGCTGATCAGACACGCTCATAGTGCCGTTGGCGTTCGCAACCGAAATGCTGGATGCGGCGTTGGCGGGCTGCCCGAATCCGAGTAGGTATCACCCACGCCGTTGAACTCATTAGCGTTACCCGCCGCCGTGACGGTGAGAATACCTTGCTGCGCGAGGGCATCCACCATAGCGGAGTCAGGGTCATCAGCCGGAGAAAATTCGCTGCCGAGGGACAGGTTGATGATATTGGCGCGATCCGAGAAGTCGCCGTCCTCATTGGGGTCTAGAGCGCGGTCGAGCCCCTGCATCACCACGTTTGAGCTGCCCTGGCACCCGAACACGCGGATGCTCAGCAGCTGCGCCTCGGGGCGGAGCCGGGACCGATCTTCATGTTCTTGAGATCGTTTTCGGTGAGTTTGGAGTAGTCGCCGCGGAAGGTACTGCCGTCGGCATTCACCCTGTACCCCTGCCGCGGTACCCGCCACGGGGTGCCGTGCCCGCCGGTTCCATACCCTTCAGGACGGCAGTCGAGCGGATTATTATCGGGCTTAGGGGTCGAACCCGCGTCGAGAGCATTGTAGTCATCCCCACAAGGTCGATACCGCCAACCACCTTGACCGGTCGATAAGCCCTGAGTCGGCATCGGGCAGGTCCGTCAGGGTTTTGGCCTTTCTGTAAAGCCTCCTTTCGTGCCGGGACCGCCAAAAGTCGGTGTGGGTGTAGTCAATCCCGGAATCGACCACAGCGATCTTGACTCCCTTACCGGTGTACCCGGTGCTTTCAGCCCAAGCCTGCACGGCCTTAGAGTCTATATCGCTATAAGCATTCATGCTCTTTTTCGCCACAATGGGGGTGATGCGCTCGACATCATCCCGCCCGGCAAGAGAACGGATCTTCTCGGCATCTCCGTGCAGGGGCTACGCCGCGCATCGTATTGTGCACGGTATAACGTATTTCTGCACCGGAATCCTGAGCCGCTTGGCGAGCCTGATTCTCGACCTGATCCTTGATAGAGGTGGCCTCACCCCTGCTTCTTAACGGGTTCCTGTTTATTGTGCAGAACCTCGTCGGGCTGGGTCTGCTCGTAGGCACCCTGACCCTTGAACTTGACGAAGACGAGTACATCTCCCTCCGCCTTTTTCATGGTGGGGGAGAGCGCATCTGAATTCTGCGGTGGGGTTTGCGACATACTGCCCGTTTTCGTTGGTACCGCCCGGGTTTATGTCTGCGCTGGCAGGTGTGCCAAGCGCTAACAGAATACTTGTCGCGGCGGCAAGGCACCCTAAGGCGCCCTCGTCTGCGATGATTCGGAGGCATATCATACCCTGATCCTTTGAAGGTAACAATGTACAGATGATGCGGAGTGAATATGTGTTAACCCTCGTAAGAAGCGGGGATACGCCCGAAAAGGTAGGATTTTCCCACCTTCTCGGGCGAAAACCGCTGCTTGCGGGGTGGATTAGGGGGACTAGCCCTCAGCCTTGAGCACGCCCTGGTTGTAGCGGTACAGGAACGCCGCCATAGCATCGCGGTGGATAGGCTCCAGCGGGCGGTAGGTCTGATCCGGCCACCCGGTCGTCACCTTCTGCGCGGCAAGCCACTCGATCTCGCGGTAGAACATGCTGTTCGGGGCAACATCCTTAAACGTGGGTTTATCCGGTGCCGTGAAGGCCGGGCTACCCGCATACCGGTAGAAGAACGCCGCCATCGCATCGCGGTTAACCGCATCCTGCGGGCGGAAGGTACCATCCGCATACCCCGTCGTCAGCCGCCGCGCCGCAAACCACTCAATCTCCTTGTAGAACTGGTCACCGGGAGCCACATCTCTTGAACGTGGGCGTGCTCGGCGCGGTGAACTGCGGCGAACCCGCCAGGCGGTAGAAGTACGCCGCCATGGCGGCACGGCTCGTATTCTCGGCGGGACGGAACGAACCATCCGGGTAGCCAGTCGTTATACGCCGCTGCGCCAGCCAGGCGATCTCGGTGTAGAACATATCGCCCCTCCTTCACATCCGTGAAGCGCGGGGCAGAAGGGTCTCCGTGCTCTGCTCGCTCACCGGAAGCACCTGGGCGCGCTCGCCGCTTGCACCCTGGGAACCCGAAAGGTCTCCGGTGCCGTTGTGCAGGTGCAGGAAGAGAGCCTTAGCTGAACCCGCATCCGAGGCGCGGTGCAGCGTCAGATCGGTGGTGGGGGCATCCGCGAAAATCCCAGGGATGCTCGACTCGGTACCGCTGAACCACACCTTCGGGGCGAAGGGACTGTAGGTAATCCAGTCGGTCTGACTGACGTTCTCCCACTCGTACTGGGTGATGGACTCAACGCTGTAGCGAATCTGCGGGGCGTTTTCGGACGTCAGTCCCAAATCTTTCAGGGGTACGCTCATGATGAGTGTGTTTGTGTCCATCATGTTCGTGTCGGTATCGCCCCAGGCGCCGTTGAGCGGATAGTAGGCGAGCTGCTCCAAAGACCCGTTCTTGTAGCCCATCAGGCGCACGATCGGGAAGTCCAACCCTGCGGAACGGTCGGTTTTGAGCACATAATCGGCGCGGTTATTGCCGTCCGTATCAATATTGACCGTGAAGGTGTTTCCTCAGAGATCACATCCCAGTTCCTCCACGTGCTGATGCCGAAGGAAAGCGTACCTTCGTTCGGGTCTTTGCCCGCATCCTTGAGCGCGGGCGCGTTCGAGGACGCACCCACATGCTGTAGGTTCGCCTTCATATCGCTGCTGACCCACAGGTTGCTCGGGTTAACACGATTCACCGATGCGCCCCACTCGAAGGCCCCCAGCAGGGAGCGGTATCCGCCCTGGTTCAGCTCGGTGCCCTCTAATGTGACTCGCGTCTGGGAGGAGCCAGCGGGAACCTGCACGTTATTGCCCGCAACCTTCATGGTCGAAACCGGTTTGGGCGCTGCATGCAGGGGAACGCGCAGGGTTTGGTCGCCTTCGGTCAGCTTAATACGCCCGGATTCGGAGGCGATAAACTGCCGTGCCTGCTCGGGAACCATGGTCTTACCCGTGTTCAGGTCGATGGAGGACTGGGTCTTTTCCATCGCCGGGTCCATAGTTTTCTCCAGGCGTGCCGGGTCGATCGTGACCTTCACCTGGAAATTCTTCTTCTCACCCGGCTGCACCGTAATGCTGGAAGGCATCGAGAATTCAACACCGGGCATATCGGTGCTTCCCGCATAGGAAATCGAGTAGGTGTGCACCTTGGAATCGAAATTCTCGACCGTCATCTCGCGGGTGAGCGACTGCTGACCGGCATCTGCCGCATATTCCAGCACACCAAAAGTCTGCGAGACCTGCTCGGGACGGTCTGCGTTGTACAGAAGCACGCGGGTATCAACAGCGGCCTTCGCATCGATGCGCCCTGAACCCACGCGATCCACCGCGTAGGTATGCCCGGCGGCATCGTGCAGGGTCATGGTCTGCGCTGTTCATCATCGCCGCCTTGATCTGAATCGGCGAATAATCCTGATGCGCCTGCAACACCTGCGCCGCCACACCGGAGGCAAAGGGCGCAGACATCGACGTACCCGTGTACTGAATCGAGCCCGTTCCGGTACCCACGGCGGCAGAGGAAATATTATTCCCCGGTGCGGCGAGATCGGGCTTCGTGTACCCGTACGAGCCGTGGAACCCGCGTGCGCTCGAAGTTGTCAGCTCATCGAATTTACCGCTCTGAACACGCAGACCACCCTTGAGGTCTTCGCCCAGGCGAATCTCTAGGGTGCCAGACTGTGCGGCTTCGCGAACCTTATCGGATGCGCTCTTCGCCACCCTGAAGCCCGGAATAGTTTTCGTTCCCGGCGATCCCCCAGTTCGGCGCGCTCTTCCTGGGAGGACAGGACGACGCCTAGCGCCAGCTTTCTCAGCATTGTCGAAACGGACTTTCGAGCCGCACGAAATAGTGCCGTCCTCGTTTGCCCACTCGATAAAGACCCACCGGTCCTTGAGCTTGGCGGCGTCTTCGGCGCTGAATGCCTCACACCCGAACTTATTCGATGCGGGCGCTGCAACGACCTTACCCCGCAGGGTCTCTTCGGAGGCTTTTCGAGTAGTTGTAGTCCACCGAATAGTCGCCCGGAATCTTCCCGGCAATCTGGCTGGGCGCAAGAATCTGCGCCGCATCCATGGCGTAGGTTGAACCCACCGAGTTCGCCACCGTCAGCGCCGAAATGGCGTTCGCGGGCTGGCCAGAGTCCGAGTAGGTATCGCCTACACCGTTGTATCCGAGTCGCGTTACCCGCCGAGACAACGGCGAGCAGCACCCTGGCGGAACAGCGTTTCGACGGCGTAGGATTCCGGGTCATCTTCGGGCGAGAACTCGCCACCAGAGACATGTTTCACCACCTGCGCGCGGTCTGAGAAATCGCCGTCGCCGTTGGGGTCGAGCACCTTATCGAGAGCCTGACCCACCAGGTTGGTGGCACCGCTGCACCCGAAGACGCGGAAGCTGTACAGCTGGGCATCCGGTGCAGAACCGGGGCCGATCTTCATTTCGCCCAGTTTCTCGGGTGTCAGCGTGGAGTAGTCGCCGCGGAAGGTCTTGCCTTGTGCATCCACGCCCCAACCTGCCGCAGTACCCGCCACGTGGGTGCCGTGACCGCCGCTGATGCAGTCGATCGGGTTGTTATCGGGGCACCGCCGTGTTCAGTCCGTTATAGTCGTCACCGCAAGATCGTACCCGACCTAAGAACTTCGCGGGGTCGTGAGAGACCGGACGATGCTTCCGGCATATTGGTGAGTTTCGTGGCCTCGTCAAAGGCTTCTTTCGTACCGGGTCCGCCAAAGTCGGCGTGCGTGTAATCAATTCCCGAGTCGATCACCGCAATCTTGATGCCCTTGCCGGTATACCCGGTGTTTTGCCGCGCCCAATTTTCGGCGGCTCCGGTATCGACGACGGAACCCGCATTTTGACGGTATTTCGGCACGATCGGGCTAATGCGCTCAACATCCGGGCGGGATGCGAGATCACGAATCGCCTGGGCATCACCCATGAGCGCCACGCCCGGCATCACGTTATGGGTGGTGTATAGAACTTTCGCGTGCGATTCTCCCGCTACGGACTGCGCCTGTGACTCTACGCGGGTCTTGATCGCCTGCACCTGTGCCTGAGCGTTCACGGGTGCCTGCCTGTTCTGCAGAACCGCCCGCGGCTGGGTCTGCTCATAGGCGCCTTGACCCTTGAACTTGACGTAGACCGGTATGGTGCCCTGCGCCTTTAGCATGCTGGGGGAGAGTACCTGCTGCTGCGTGTGCTGTTGTGAGGTTCTCAGGTCTGGGTCTGCCCTCTCAACGGTGTCTCTGCTGCGTTGAGTGGTACCGCCGTGGAGGCGATAAGACCGAGCCCCTAGAACCGCCGATAACCCGATGCGGGTGCACGCCCGCCAGGTGTTGGTGGATGCCATGATGCTCCTTGTGTTTGATAGTGTCGAACCCGAGTCAGCACTTTTGGTAACTATGGTTCGGTGTGATATGCGAGCGCATCGCGTTTTAAAACAACGATGTGTCTTGCACTATCAATTCTAAGAAGTTTTTACTCTAGAGTTTTATCAAGGACACCAAAAATATTTTATAAAATTTATACATAAATGTAAATCTTTACTTCTATAGTTTTATATTCCCTCAAAACACCCGGTATTCGTGCCACAAAAATCTACCGTATAAACACGGTGCGCGCTATGATAAAAAGACCAAAAACACCGAATAAAAACCTTGTCGAAGCTGAGTTGCTCATATCGTCGAGCACGGTAAGGATGCTGTGCCCGGCTCGCATGGAAGTCTGCATCAGACCCGACGGGGTGGGGCAGCAGCCTCAAGAATGGAATATTGTCATGAGTCAGCCAAATTTTGATCCCAACCACAACCCCTATCAGCAGAACCCGCAACCTAACCAGGGACAGTACCAACAGCCGTACCCACCGGGGCAGCCTATATATGTGACTCAACAAACCAATGATGTCAGTACGGTTGCCATGTGGGGGCATCTTTCCGGGCTTTTAGGTGGGTTTATTATTCCGCTCGTTATCTGGGCTATCTACAAAGATAAACCCGGGTACGAACTGGCACGCCGCGCCGCCGCGCGAGCCTTCAACTTTGGGCTGACGGGATACCTGATTGTTCTTATCACCCTGCTGAGCGGGTTTGTCTATATTTTTACGATGGTCGTACCCAGTATGGCATCGACCAACGACCCGAGCACCGCTTTTTCCAGTGCCATGGGGATGTTCGCACCCATAACCCTCATGGTTCTGATAAGCTGCGTTGTTCAGGTTTATGATGATTATTTTCCAGATTATCGCCGCGGTTAAATCAAACTCTGGTGAAGACTATAGTACCCTCTGCCCACCTGCCTATCCTGCGATAGTACTGAGGCGGCGGGCACTCGGGCAGGGTTTCTACCTCAATCCTTACCGAAGACAGAGCCGAGGTAAAACTCGTACACGAAACCACGAAAACACACAGACGACAACACACAGAACGGGTGAAAAACACTGAGCCAGTCAAACTTGATCCCCAACCAAGACCCTACCAGCAGAATCCGCAGCCTAACCAGGGCCAGCAGCCATACCCGCCGGGATACAACCCGCAGCAGCCGAGCCAAGGCTATCCACAACCGGGTTACGGGCAGCCGGTCTACGTGATACAGCAGCCCACCGACGTTATCAATATGACGATGCTCGCGCATCTTTCCGGGATTGCAGGGATTCTTTAATTCCGCTGATCTTCTAGCGGTTTACAAAGACAAGCCCGGCTATGAGCGGGTACGCAATGCTGCCGCACGAGCCTTCAACCTGGGTGTGACCTTAGTTATCATTATCTTTAGTTCATTCCTGCTGCTGGTTCTGCTGATGGTAATATCCCTCATCCTAGGGGCGCAAAGCCAATCCGGCGAACCATTTATGCTGTTCTTTGCGATGTTTCCCATACTGTGGCTTCTGATCGCAGGCTTGGGCGTTACCGCTGTCGTGTTCCACATTATCGGGGCGGTTAAAGCAAATTCTGGTGAGGACTACAAATATCCTCTCCCCACGATTCCCATGTTGCGTTAAGGTAGGCGGCATATACTGTAAAACACAGCCCCAACACGCTGCATTGAGGAGGTTCTTATGACCTACGACCCTAACTACAACAACGGACAGCCGAACTACCAGAATCAGCCCGGTTATAACCAACAGTCGGGTTCGGGTTACAGCCAGCAACGGCCAGAATATAACCACCAAGGTATTACCCCGGACGCAAAAACATGGCGATATTCGCGCACCTCTCATCGCTTCTCGCCATGCTGCTGTCGCTGAACACGCTGAGCTTCATAGCCCCGCTCATCTTCTGGCTCATCTACAAAGACAAGCCCTGGCTACGAATTCACCAAAGAAATCATCGCGCCGCGCCTTCAATTTCAACTTCTCCATGTGGGTTATTAACACCGCCGCATTCCTCCCGATGGTTATCACCCTCTTCATCATGTCTCCGATATGGTTTTTGGTGGTATCAGTCACCGGCATACTCATGATTATCTTCCACATCTTAGGCGCTATCGCGGCTAATCGCGGTGAAATGTACGACTACCCCATGACCTTCATCAAAATCCTCAAATAAGAAGGTTCATGCGGTACCTGGGGCATATACCCAGAGCATATTCATGGATGCGCGCTCGCGGCAGGTTGCCCCGGGCGCGCATCCCGTATGCTGAGCTCTCCAAAGCGGCTTTTACCGCCGAATCACGGGGTTTACGCCGCAGAGACTCACGGAAAAGATGTGTTGCAATCGCTAAATAATAGATGCACCGTCACAGGGTCGCGTTATGATTAACAAATGTGCCCTAGAGGGTTTGAAGAACCTGCGCACGACCGCCGAAACGGCGGGGAGTACATCCTAGAGGAGCAAGAATGTCAGCTGTTGTGATCGTGGGCGCCCAGTGGGGCGATGAAGGTAAAGGTAAGGCAACCGACCTGCTCGGACCCCGCGCGGACTACGTGGTCAAGCCGAACGGCGGCAACAACGCTGGGCATACCGTGGTGGTGAACGGCCAAAAATTTGAGCTTAAGCTGCTGCCCGCCGGCATTCTGAGCGAGAACGCAACGCCCGTGATCGGCAACGGCGTGGTGGTGAACCCGGAGGCACTTTTCTCTGAGATTGAGGGTCTTCAGGCGCGCGGCGCCGACACCTCTAAACTCAAAATCTCGGCAAATGCCCACCTTGTGGCACCGTACCACCAGACGATGGATAAGGTCACTGAACGTTTCTTGGGTAAGCGCGCGATCGGCACGACCGGGCGCGGTATTGGGCCTGCCTACATGGATAAGGTAGGGCGCCTGGGTATTCGCGTGCAGGATATTTTGGATGAGTCGATTCTGCGGCAAAAGGTTGAAGGCGCGCTGCGGCAGAAGAACCAGCTGCTCGTGAAGGTCTATAACCGCCGCCATGTTGAGGCAGACGAGATCGTGGATTATTTCATGTCTTACGCCGAGCGGCTCAAACCCATGATCGTTGATACTACTCAGCTGCTCAATAAGGCACTTGATGAGGGTAAAACCCTGCTCATGGAGGGTGGCCAGGCGACCTTCCTCGACGTCGATCACGGTACCTACCCGTTCGTGACCTCCTCGAACCCGACCGCCGGGGGCGCCTGCGTGGGATCAGGTGTTGGCCCCACCCGAATTTCCCGCGTGATTGGTATTCAGAAGGCGTACACCACCCGCGTGGGTGCTGGTCCGTTCTCACCGAGCTCTTCTGATAAGATGGGCGATTTCTGCGCACAACCGGCGGCGAGTTCGGTGTGAACACGGGCGTCCGCGCCGATGCGGCTGGTACGATGCGGTGCTTGCGCGCCAGGCGGTGCGCATCAACGGGTTTACCGACCTATTTATTACCAAGCTGGATGTGCTCACCGGACTTGAGAAGGTCCCCGTATGCGTGGCGTATGAGGTGGACGGTGTGCGCTTTGATGAAATACCGATGACGCAAACCGATTTTTCACCACGCGAAGCCGATTTATGAGTACTTCGACGGCTGGAACGAGAGCATTTCGGATGCGAAAACCCTGGACGAGCTGCCCTGAGAACGCCCGCAAATATGTGCATAAGCTTGAAGAACTTTCGGCTGCCGCATCTCGGCGATCGGCGTAGTTCCGACCGCGACCAGACTATTGTGGTCCGCGACTGGATGGATTAGGCTCGTCAGCAATCTGGAAGGATTCTATTGACAGAACGTTCTGCAAAACCGGTAGATTAATTATCGGTAGTAGTGGGGTTTGGCCCTCAGAATGTTGTTCCGGATGCCGTAACTTTTAGGTTGCGGCATCACGCATCTAAGGCTCGTAGGATCATAGTTGCTGACATATATTGATGAGTGGGTCTAGGATCAGAGTATGTTTCTAAAGATCATCCTGTACAATACTTCCAGCTTTTGTTACGCGGGATTAGTATTCTCACGATAAGGCTCGTGAATTTGGAGCGTGCTGTGAGGTGTTAGAAATAGGCTTTTTGCAGAGAGGAATATAATAAATCTGACATCCAAGGATTTGAAGTTAAAGGATCTGATGTATTCAGGGTTAATACTATAAATTATATCCTCAAAATATAAATATTTTGCGAGAATAGTTAATAAACTCAATTATCTTTGCGGTGGGATATTTTTATTTCGTCAAAAGAAAACCACGGGGACTTTTTCCAGAAATTAATAAATCTCTCAGATTATAGATACAGTAATGAGATGAAGGGAGGTCTGACGATCAATGGATGGATGAATGCATGATTTTATGTATGCCAAGTATTAAACCGTCTGGCGCGGTCATGCAGTCGCAAGCGATGAATATTATGGTGATGATGGATCGATTAATGAGGGGTCGAAAAGGAAGCCCTATATGAGTTTTGGCGTACGCATATTTTCTCACGAAAAGCTCTAAATACCCGGAAATGGATAAAATTGAGAGCCTCGTATGCATATTGATAGCTCTATATCTGTAACAATATTCAATTTGCTGATTGGGTTTTACTTTTCTCAAAATTTATATTCTATCAACTGATGACGGATGAAACACTATGTCCCCTGAAAACGATATGAAGTTATTATTCGTAAAATAAAAATATTTACATATGAGTCTAAAATGGAATTTTATGGATATACTGATGATATCTTCATAACTAGTCCTGCATGAGCTGCAGACTAAGCTTTCTTGCGAGTATAGGTGGATCAAATACTTTCAGGGATCTTGGGAGCACTACAAAAAGGTCGCCAGGGCTTCAAATCTGTTGTAGGGATGATTTTTAAAGTATTAATTGTAAAACTGACTTATGGAAAAGTGCAGAATATTTTGCCGGTGATAGCTGCACTGGCGAATGGTGAATCCCGAGAAATGTATGCCAAGGTTATCGTGCAGGATGTGCCGAAAACGCCTAACTATCGTGATCGTAAACTGTTGGCGCGTCTTGAAGCAGTCAGGCTCATTGAGAAGTCAGAGGATGGGCTTTGGCAGGCTACCGAGGTATTCTCCGACTACTTGAGTCTTTTGAAATCCGCGAAAAACCAGGTAACAGATGATGTTGAGCGGTTTTTAGTCAAGGGACGAGTGCATACCTGGCCCTCACGTGCGCAGGATAAGAATGCTCTTTTGCATTGGATTCTTCAAAAGAGTATTCCTGCCTCCGAGCAGTTTTCGGAGCGTGAGGTGAACGAGCGCATCAGGCAGTACACGGATGACCCTGCCTTGGTGCGTCGCTACGGCGTGGATCACGGAATACTTGAACGGGATCCCGCAACTCAGATCTACCGGCGCATTCGATAAATCTCCTGCATAAAAAGAGCCTTTATTTGAATAAAGCGGCGAAAAATACTCTTTATTCGAATAAAGGCTCTTTTTAGCACCTGGGGGCCTACCCCTACACTTAACCTATGTCGTATGTAACCGGTGCTATTTATCCGCAGCAGGACCGCATTCGTATGGGGGTTACCCAGTCCGAGGTGCTTGATGCTTACCGTGAGGGCGGCGCAAGCGTGGCGCTCGGCTACATGACCCCGAACGCGCGGGAGCTGCGCGAGCTTCAGCAAACCTTCAACCTGCACGAACTTGCGCTCGAAGACGCCTCGCACGGGCATCAGCGCGCCAAACTTGAAAGCTACGAAGGCTCCCTGTTTGCGGTGGTACGCCCCGCCATCTACCTGGATGCCGAAGAAGAGGTGCGCCTGGGCGAGATGCACATGTTCCTGGGGCGTGACTACCTGTTGAGCATCGTGAACGACCAGATACATCCGCAGCAGGCAGTGTACGAACGTTTCAACCTGATCTACGCCACTCCGGACGGCTCGCCCATACGTCTGCTGCACCGCATCATCGACCAGACGGTAGACGGTTACATGCCGGTGCTCGAAGGGCTCGAAAACGACGGCGATGAAATTGAGAATGCGCTCTTCCAAGAAACCGGCGCTGGCGACCGCACCTGTCACGCCGCACCTACGAACTGCTCAACCAGGTTGCCGATTTTCAGCGTGCCTGCAAACCGCTCGACATGATGCTCGCGCGCATCATGCAGCAGATTCGTGACGGCGTACTTGACGTCAGCCCCTATACGAGTGCTACCGCAACCGAAATCGCGCAGGAGAAGGATGAGCTGCAGCGGCAGTTCCGCAATATTCAGGATCACGTGGTGCAGGTTAAGGAGCGCCTAGAGGATCTGCGCACGTCCCTGCAGAATACGCTTACGGTGCACGATACGATTGTGGCGCAGCAGCAAAACGAAGATATGAAGCGTATTTCGGCGGGTGCCGCAATCCTGGTGGTGCCTACGATTATTGGGTCTATCTACGGTATGAACTTTGAGGATATGCCCGAGCTGAAGTGGACCTACGGATACCCGGCGTCGCTCGTGCTCATGGTGGTGGCGTGTGTGGTGGTGTATCTCTTCTTTAAAAAGCGCGGCTGGTTCTAGCCGTAATATTAAGCATTTTAGAAGAGTATATTAAAAATATTCTCACGGTATTTAGTATTAGAAATATCGAATAAAATCTAGAGTTTTCGGTGGTCTGCATGTTGTCGTTAGCGCTCTATTGCAGCGAAGTGAGGGCATTGTAGTGTATGAACACTTTGTAGCGACAACTCGTCACAGAGTGGCGTTAAGCTCTTTTGTATTAAGGGTAGGATGTTGCTACATTAAGGGTGTCCTAACTCAATAGATCAACGAGGATTACACATGTCTTTCACGTTTGCATCGCGCCAGCGTCACCCTCAGACGCATCTGCGCACTCACTCTCGCAGGCACAATGCTCTTGCCCGCAACTCCGCTTTTGGCTGTGAACGCTCACGCCGATTCCGGTGTAGCGGTAACCGCCGAACAGAACCAGAGCACCGGAAATATCACCTGGGGTATCAAAACCTCATTCCGCAATTACATCGGCGAACCGTACAAGGTCAGCGAAGGTGCAAGCTACAACTCCACTCGACCTGTTCACCTTCCCCAACCAAGAAAGCCAAAGTTTCCGAGGACGGTAACCAAGTTTCACTTCAGGGATCCGGCAAAGTTCAATATATCTCGCACTGCGCCGACCGCAATAAACCCGAAGAATGCTCGCTGAACCTGACGCTCTCAAACCCGCGCATCGAGGTGGATGCGGCACAGGGTACCGGCACGCTCTACATGGTTGTACGCACCAAAAATTACACCTCCGGGCAGTGGGAAGGACCCCACGAAATCCCGATGGCGAAACTCTCGCTCAAGACCGCTCAGCAGAGTGAAAAAAAGACGGCGTTGTCACCTGGAGCAATGTTGCGGCTAATCTCACCGCCGAAGGTAATCACTCATTCTCGAACTTCTACGAAGACGGCGTGGGGCTGGACGCTCTCACCTTCTCGTATTCCGGTACTAAAGCGAAAGATGCCCAAAACAGCGGCTATAAACTGGGTGAGAGCCTGAACTCGGGTACCGATATTAATAATCCGCAAAATACCGTGCGCGCGGGCTCTTATCTTTTCTACGCGGCAGGTAAAAGCTTCGGCGGCGGGGCGGATGCAGCTACGCGGTCATCGACCCAAAGACTTTGCAGCAGACCGAGTCTGCAACCCCTGCCGATGGGTTCCAGCGCGCACTTTGCCGCCAACCCCGCCACCGGCGATATCGTGTTTGCAGAACGCGAATACCGCGCCTGGAACGCTACCGGGTAGATGAATCCGGCAAGCTCTGTATCTCAGGGTGCTTTCGCGGGTGTCACCTTCAGCGAATCTGAAAAATATTCTGGCGCTCGGTTACAACGAAGCGACCAACAGCTGGGCTGTGCTCACCGCCGATAGCAGCGGGCAGGCGCGGTACGTCAACGTCGCCTCCGACGGCACGGTGAAAGCGCAAACCGTCAAATCTCCGCTGGACTTTGACCCCTCGGTGGCACACGCCGATGACCTGAGCGAATACTATGGCGACGTTTTCACCGGAAGCACCCGCACGCTTGCGCCGCTGCCCGACGGCTCGTTCCTATACAGCCCCAATAAATCTGTGTACAACGAAGAGGGCAATAAGATTCAGAACGGTCAGCTGCTTCACCTGAGTGCTCAGGGTATTTCGGTGGTTGAGCAAACCCAGCCCAAGGATGCGGAAGAGGCAGCCAGCCTCAACGGCCTGCTCACCACCCCGGACGGATACGTCTATCGGTGGAATAACTACGCCGCAAGCGCCAGTGCCGTGCAGGTTCTCAAGTACGATGGTTCTTCCTTCACAACGGTGCGCGAAAGCTCCACCGCGCCGCACGGCATGGGGGCGATCGCATCGTTCTTCACCGCTGGCGACAAGATTGTGGCAGTCGATTCCGCAAACGGCCGCCTGGTCTGGATGTCAAGACCCTCGAATTTGATCACGATGTGCCGCTCTCTGACCTGCGTTCAACCGATAAGAGCGGGTCGTACAACGCGCTTGAGCTGCCGAATGGGGATATTATCTTCCCCACGATGGTTGAGAAGAATGACGGTCTGGAATCTAACCTGTGGCTCAACCGTCTGGTGAATACAGCTAAGACACCGGAACCCGAACAGCCGAAACCTGCTGATCCGACCACGGAACCCACCCCTGAGCCGACGCAACCCACGCCCGAGCCCAGCAAACCGGCTGAAACACCGACTCCCGAGCCATCGGAAAGCTCCGAGGCACCAGCGCCTGAGCCTACCAAACCTGCTGACCCTGCTCCAACCCCTGAACCGAGTAAACCGGCGGACCCGACCCCGACGACCCCCGCACCGGAACCGTCGAAGCCTACCGAGCCGGAGCCCAGTAAGCCTGCCGAACCTGAGCCGAGTAAACCGGCAGAGCCCGCTCAGTCGTTCTCCGATGTGCACGAAGGCGATATGTTCTACCGCGAGATTACCTGGCTTGCCGGGCAGAACATCACAACCGGCTGGGTCGATGGCACGTTCCGCCCGCACGAAAGCATCGAACGTGAGGCTATTGCGGCGTTCTTCTATCGTATGTCCGGATCGCCCGAGGTACAGCTGCCGAAGGATTCCCCCTTTACCGACGTGAAGGAAGGCGACCCCTTCTACAAGGAAATCATCTGGTTCCAGCAGCAAGGTATTACAACCGGCTGGCCTGATAAGACTTTCCGTCCCCACGACCCCGTCAGCCGCGAGGCTATGGCCGCATTCTTCTACCGTTACTCTGGGAAACCGCCGGTTGAAGTGCAGAATGCGCCTTTCAAGGATGTTCCCGAACAGAACATGTTCTACCGTGAAATTGCCTGGCTGCATGACAGCAAGATTACGACCGGTTGGGATGACGGAACTTTCCGTCCCCACGAGAGCATCAGTCGTGAGGCTATGGCGGCGTTCCTGTACCGTTACGCACACCGTGGCTAATCCGTAACCGTGCTGGCTCCCCGCGCACCGCATCGTTCGGTGGGTGGGGAGCTTTGCTCTGCCCGAAAACCCTAAGCGGTCATGCCATAATCTTCGCGAATGCGGCGGCGCACATCCCGGCGTTCCCGCTTGAATTTAGTGCAGGCGTCCTTGGGGTTTTCGCATTCCCACAGATCCCATTCACTCACATCAAGCCCCATCATGGCGACTTCCAGCAGGCCCAGCATATTGAGGAACTGCGCGGTATTAATCCTAAAATCACCGGAACCCGGGCGGCTCTCGGTGGCGAAAGCATACCCTTCCAAGGGCAGCACCCGCGGCGCCCAATGCTTATACCAGGCATCGCCGTAACGGGGGCTGCAATACATATGCGTCAGCGCCAGTTTGGTGCCCTGAATCCGCTCGAAACGAAGACCAATCTCAAGCTGATCGTGCGGGAAAACCATTAGGATAGCGTTCTGCGCCGCCCGGCGTAATTCGCGAAGATTTTGCTGAAATCCGACCTCGCCATAACGATGCTGAGCGAGCATCCGGGCGCAGGAATTTGACGCCGGGGCGACCTGCAGACAAACACGCTCGGCAATGAGCTGTTCTAAATCGCGGCGAATGGCCTCTATATTGAAGGTTTCGTGGTGTACGAGCGTTCCCGTGGACATGAGGAACTGATGATCGGCGCTAACAATATCCTCGGCGGTTGCAACGATGCGGGATGCGCTCAGGAGGTGCTCTGCCATAGGTGCTGATCCTCTCTCTCGGTGGGGTACCGCCCCGTGAAAGTGCGGGGTGTTTTTCTGATACCTCGACGGTACCTAGGCACCCTGACACTTTAACCGTGCCGAGCCGCCAAGAGAGAGTTGCATGCGATGTATATTCCAGATATGGAATGTGGAATATATGCTTTGACAAGTTTATATACCGTTTTTGGAATATAGCTATGTGGGTTAATAAAGAGATGGAAAAACCCACATGTATTCATGGTGTGCAGGGCGGCGACGAATCCAAGCTCACCTCTGAGACGCTGTGGGATAGCCTGAAGGCGGTCAAGGAGAAGCACGCTCATAAGGTAGATTCCGATATGTTCTACCTGAACGCGGGAATTACCGCAGCTCTGGGTGTGATCGAGGAAATCGACAAAAATATCTAGTATGCACATCACAGCGAGAGCGCCCTTGCCCGGAACCCTCCAGGAATTCCGAGCAAGGGCGCGGTCGTGCTGGTTCACATTGTGTAGTATGCGGATGCGTTCGTTTTTCACCCCACAACGATATTCAAGGCATACTATAAAAAAGTGTGTTCTCATGGTTAATACATGCCATTAACCACGCCTTGGAGGATGTCCATGAGCACTCTAGAAGAAAAAGCGCAGCATGTTGCCGATGCTCTCAATAAAGACCACGTCAAGCAGGCGGTACGCATCACGGCAACTGCCTCTAAGACCCCGCTGCCAAAGACCGCCTCAAAATTTGGGGGCATTCCTTATGTACCTATGGGTGCTTCGGCGCCGACAAACTCCAGTGGTCAGCCCTTGGGGATGATCGCGCAGATTAACTGTGCAGAGCTGCCGCCGAATGATATCTATCCAAAAACTGGCATGGTGCAATTCTGGATAGACCCTGAAGGACGAGGCGTGGGGGTTCGATGCCGCGAAGCCTGCATCCCAGGAGAACTGGCGGGTTATCTATTACAAGAACGTGGGCAGGCCAGACCCGAACACGACTCTTCCCTGCCGTGGAACCCAAGGACAACTGGCCCGTTGAACCCACGCAGGCCGAGTTTGCGCTTTCGTTCGAGGCGATCGAGCAGGGTATTACCGGCGCCGCCAATTACTACTATGAAGATTTCGCGCGCGTGTGGAATAAGATGTACCCCGAATCGCAGCTTGAGAGCTACCAGGAGGCGCAGAGTGCCGCACTCACAATTGAGGAAAACGACGAATTTCGAAGATTGGCGGGTACCCTCTACTTTGTGCAGAGCGACCCCGGTTCTTCAACGAGGCTCTGCAGGGCATACCGTGAACCTGCTGACCATTGTTTCTGAGGTGGACTCGGGCGAGCCTCATGACGGATCGCCTAAGCTCATGTGGTGCGGTGGAGGCGCGGCAAACTGGCTGATAACGCCCGAACAGCTGGCGGAGGGTGACTCTCAAACGTGATCTTTTGAGTGGTCGAGCAGCCAACCGACCCTGTTTTTGATTTTTATTCAGGGGTGTGGCGTATCAAGCATCTTGAGTACGCCACACCCCTGAATCTTTGGGATGCCCTAGAGTCATGCAGCGTGTGGCCTCCCAAAAAATACACCGTTGAATAAGCGCACGAGTGACGAAGTTCTGAGCACGGCACCGCAAAATGTGTTCTGATGGTTGTAGCACTGAACCAACCACCCGGAGGAACACATGAATACCACCGAGCAGAATGCAGCTAAAAACACCGAAGCGCAGGTGCGTCGAGTCCTCGACGTTATGAATCAGGGAAAAACTCAAGCAGGCTATCAGGATTACGGCAACCCCATCGCAGCAGCCGTTGCCGAAGACCGCCTCTAAGTTCGGGGGAGTGCCGTACCTGCCTGTGGGAGAATCCGCGCCGACGAACGCATCCGGCCAGCCCCTAGGCATGATCGCGCAGATTAACTGTGCGCAGCTGCCGCAAAATAATATTTACCCAAAGAACGGTATGCTTCAATCTTGGATTGACCCTCACGACACCGCGTGGGGGTATGACTATAACAAGCCTGCGGTTCAAGAGAACTGGCGGGTGCTCTACTACGAGAGCGTGGGTGAGCCGAACCCGGATACGCCGCTGCCGGTGATTGACTGGGACACGATCGGCTGGCCTATAGAACCGGAGAGCGTGGAATTTGCGCTCTCGTTCAACCTGGTCGAGCAGGGAGTTACCGGTACTGCACACTACTATTATCCCGATTTTGCACGGGTGTGGGACGAGCTGTACCCCGAGGATAAATTGCCCACGGGAGACGACGAGCAGGCGAGGATTCAGCGGACGGACGCCGTTGAGGAGCTTACTCTCCCGTATGAGGAGAGCGATGAGTACTCCCGGATTGGCGGCTACCCCTACTTTATTCAGAATGATCCGCGGGATTTCGACGAGAACCTGCAGGGGCACACGGTGAACCCTGCTGACCATTGTTTCTGAGGCGGACTGGGAGTCAGGAGGAAGAAACCCCGGAACTCTCTGGGGCGATGCGGGCTCCGCAAACTGGCTGATAACACCCGAGCAGCTGGCGGCGGGCGACTTCTCGAACGTGATCTTTGAGTGGTCGAGTTGCTAGATAAGAAATATATATGCTGGTGACGCAATTGCTTGCATGTTCGAATTAAGGCTTGCTAAAGTAAGAGCAACAGTCCCCCCTCCGCCTCTGTACCAAACGGTATATGCGCCCTGAGGGGGTCCTCTTATATCAGGAGAGCCTCGATGGGCAGAGTGCCGCCACCTTTTCTATCAATGGACGATAGAATGCAGTACCTTGAAGACAAGAACTATTTTTCCTGTGGAGGTATATCGCCCTGAAAATTATCGAAGACTTGATGCTCTCAATTTCTCATTATTTTCTAGGGTATACAAGAAACTATTATAAGATTTCCCAAACGTACTAATCTTTGTAGATTTTCCTCTATAGATGATGTTTTTTCTGTTATAGATTCTGATCATGAGATGTCAACATATTTATATTCTGGGTTGAGAAAGCAGAGATGTACTTACGTGCTTCTGTCTGTAAATAACTCTGCCATCACTATAACCCCGTAGCGTATCTCTTGATCTCGATTGTTACGCCAATATGGGTGGAAACCGTATTCTGAGGCCTTGGTAAATGACATGATGCATCATGCTAGCATGTTATCGGAACCTTATGTTCGTAATACGCATTATAACAGCAGCCCAGAAATATTTTAGGCAGTAATAAACCTCCTGAAACTATTGGGGAAATGGGGAGGGGTGAGAGAGTAAGGGGTATTCTCCAAGATCTTCCTCTCTGGTCGGTCGTTGACTCTTCTCTCTAGGCTTTGCTGTCCAAAGCTATTGAGATGTGTCAGGTTCCTAACGGGTCTGGGAAAAAGATCCTTTTATAAAGATGTTGCGGCGGATATGGGGATAAACTCATAATCTGTTTTTGACAAAATATCCGATCTCTGACGACTCTGCGTAATAGCGTTGCACACTGCAATAGGCTCTGATGAAGCCCACAAACCTGATACTCCTAAGAAGCCTCAAAAATTTGAACGTAAACTTCGGAATATAGACAGCAAAGGGATGTATATTAGCTTATGAATGTAGCACTTTTTCAGACTCCTCTAGGTGATACATCATTCCTTGAGAGGATTAATCGAAATATGTGATAAGAACCCTTTATATGCGTTCGGTAGTTAAAAACCCGCTCATTAAATAGAACTAGTTATCGTTGGTTCCTGAACCGCAAAAATTAGTGACATGGTGCTAAGTTTTTCTCTGAACCCATAGCACCATAGGTGTACTAAGCAGGAACCGAATCGCTGCGTCATAAACCGACACAAACGACACATTGCTACGCGCACTTGGCGCATCCGGGGACCGTGGCACAGTATAGGGTTGAGTACCTCTGTTCCTCGACCTTGGCGCATCCTTCGGCTGCGCTAAGCCAACCAGGAGTCATGCATGGCTGAACATACTTTCGGATTCCGCACCCGCGCCCTGCACGCGGGCGGCACCCCGGACGCTGAACACGGCGCCCGCGCGGTCCCTATCTACCAGACCACCTCGTTCGTTTTCAAAGACACCGACGATGCCGCCAACCTCTTCTCACTGCAGAAATACGGCAACGTCTACTCGCGCCTATCGAACCCGACCGTTGCCGCGCTGGAAGAGCGCATCGCATCCCTAGAGGGCGGTATTGGGGCGGTGGCGACCGCATCCGGCATGGCCGCCGAGTTCATCACCTTCGCCGCGCTCTGCCAGGCGGGCGACCATATCGTGGCATCTTCCCAGCTGTACGGCGGAACAGTCACCCAGCTGGATGTCTCCCTGCGCCGGTTCGGTATCGAAACCACTTTCGTGGAAGGCACCGACCCCGCGGATTACAAGGCGGCGCTGACCGAGAACACCAAGGCAATCTACACGGAGGTTGTCGCCAACCCCTCCGGCGAGATCGCAGACCTTGAAGGGCTCGCCGCTGTAGCCCATGAGGCGGGAATCCCCCTCGTCGTGGATGCCACTATCTCAACCCCATACCTGATTCGCCCGCTGGAACACGGGGCTGACATCGTGATTCACTCCGCCACCAAATTCCTGGCGGGCACGGAACCACCCTTGGCGGCGTGGTTGTTGAGAGCGGACGGTTCAACTGGGCGAACGGCAACTTCCCGCTCATGACCGAGCCGGTGCCTTCGTACAATAACGTCTCGTGGTGGGGAACTTCGGCGAATACGGGTTCCTCACAAAACTGCGTTCCGAGCAGCTGCGCGACTTCGGTCCCTGCACTCACCGCAGTCGGCATTCAACCCTGCTTCAGGGTGTCGAAACCCTGCCGCAGCGCATGGATGCGCACCCTCGCCAACGCGACAAAAGGTCGTGGATTGGCTGGTTGAGGATGCGCGCATCGCCCACGTGAACTACGCCGGTTTGCCGGGGCATGCGCACCACGAACGCGCGAAAAAAACTGTTGCCGTTGGGCGTTGGGTCTGTGTTCTCCTTCGGGGTGAAGGGCACCGATAAGGCGAGCGGCCGCGTGGTTGGCAGCGAGTTCATCAGCGCGCTCGTGCTGGCATCGCATCTGGCGAATATTGGTGACTCGCGCACCCTGGTGCTGCATCCGGGCTCGACCACGCATCAGCAGCTTTCCAGCGAGCAGCTTGCCGCGGCGGGCGGGTGAAGACCCTGATCCGTATTTCGGTTGGGCTTGAGGATGTTGAAGACATTATCTGGGACCTTGACCAGGCACTCACCCACGCGACTGGCCTGAACCACGCGGGTGAACGTGTGGGCGAATCCAGCGCCGATAAGCTCGTTGCGGCGCAAGAGGCTCTCGCCGCCGAAGAGGCTGACCCGCAGCAGGGCGCCGCCTGCGCGCTGCCGAATAGCGCCGCAGCTTCGGGCGCCTCAGAGTCCAAGGATGCACCCGCGAAGGAGGGCAACTAATGACTGAGAAACGTACCTGGGTAGGCCCGAGCGCCCCCGAGCGGCTGAATATTCTGCGCAATACCCGCACGATCGCGATTGTGGGGATGAGCGATAAGATTTCGCGCGCCTCAAACTTTGTGGCAACCTACCTGCTGTCTTCGTCGCCGTATACAGTGTATTTTGTGAACCCGATTCTTGCGGCGAAAGGCAAGACCGTGCTGGGGCAGCCGGTGTACGCCTCGCTTCAGGACCTACCAGAGGTGCCCGATCTCGTCGAGATTTTCCGCCGCAATGAAGACCTCCCGGGTGTGGTTCAGGAGGCGGTTGATCTGGGCGCGAAGACCGTGTGGATGCAGCTGGGCTCATGGAATGAGGAAGCTGCCGCCATCGGTGAGGCGGCTGGGCTGAACGTGGTCATGGACCGATGCGTGAAAATCGAGCACGCACGCTTCCATGGCGGCTTGCACCTTGCGGGCTTCAACACCGGCGTGATTTCCTCGAAGCGCCAGGTCACGGCGTAGTACTTCGGATCTGCGGCTGAAAGCTGAGTTTCGGGAGCGTTTTCTTCATTTGGGAGCAGTTAAACTGCTCCCAAATGAAGAAAACGCTCCCGCTTTTGGATAGTGCCCAGCATGAGTAAAAGATGAAAGCCCGCGCTTGGGAAGATAGTCGTGCGCTTCCACCTCTGTCGTGAATAACCTGATGCCCCCCGAAGTTCATCGTATACACTGGAATACATAGTAAACGGAATGCTTATTGTGTATAGGAGTGTTGATGATGAGCCGCAGTATCCGCGCCGAGATTACTATCCAGGCGGAACCGCATCGTGTTTGGGAAATCCTGACCCGGTTTGAAGAGTATCCCGAGTGGAACCCCTTTATTATTCGGGCGCAAGGTGTGCCGCGTGCTGGAGAACGCCTTACACTCACGATGAAACCGGGCAAGCGCCCTATGACCTTCCGCCCTACCGTGCTGGAAGCATCCGAAAATCAGACTCTTGAATGGCTGGGTCGCCTTGGAATCCCGGGAATTTTTGACGGTCAGCACCGCTTTGAACTGAACCCCTTGCCCGGCGGTGGTACTCACCTGATACAGTCCGAAATCTTCAGTGGTCTGCTTGTGCCCCTCATGCCTAAACTTCTTGACAATACCCAAGAAGGTTTTCGCCGTCTGAATGAGGCACTGGCGCATCGAGCCGAAGAAAATTAATCGTCAGAAACACAAAATTATATATTTATATTGTTTCCACCCGAAAATCTAAATCGGGTTAACCACTTGACAGCTTAAAACCCTACCCTTAGGGATAGGTTTACGGGTATGCTAATACGAGTGCCTTGCGACAGGGGGCTTTCGCGGCGGTCGCAGGGTACTTTTGTGGCGGTGGGGTGCTTGGCACACATGAGCATCCCGCCGCCTTTATCGTTTCTTTCCGAACAGCGTTGAGGAACCTCGTCAGGACAAAGCAACACAGGCCTGTTACTTACCGCGTTGTTCCCGTTCACGATGCAGCTGATCGCGGTACGCCTGAATCTGGTCCTCTGTAATCACATCCAGCTGATTTGTGAGCGGCGTGCCCGGTGCCCAGCCTTCGTTCTCAAGGTGTTCGTGGTCGCGACGGAATACATCCAGCAGGCGCGGGCGCTGAACCTTCAGCGTGGTGGGCATCGGCAGTCGCCAGTCGCGCCACCGCGCCACAATACCCAACACCGTGCAGGTGAGCACAGACATAGCGATCGCCACATGAGGGCGTTCCAGCATCCTGAAACAAATTGCCGTTTCAGCGGCGCCCACGAACGCTACCGTGGCGTAAAGCGAGTTTCCGCCGAAGATAGCGGGGATGCGGTTCACCATAATATCGCGGATCACCCCGCCGCCAACCGCCGTTGTCACCCCCAGCGCGATTGCTGGAAGCCAGTGCAGCCCCAGGGTAAGGGATTTGATGGTGCCGGTAGCCGCCCAACAGCCCATGCCCAGAAAGTCTACGACCACAAGGGCGCGGGTGGCCCAGTTTGAGCTCAGATCCAGCACATACGCCAACGCCGCCGAGGTGATAGCGCCCACCCAGTACCAGCCGTCGGTGAGCGCTATTGGAAGCCCCACATTCAGCAGTATGTCACGAATCATGCCGCCGCCCATGCTGCAGACGACCGCGAGTAGCAAGAAACCCACCATATCGAACCGCAGGGCGCGCGCCACCGCCCCGCCGAGCAGGCCATTAGCCACCACGGCTGCAATATCTACGATGCGGAACAGCGTCTCGGGCTCGATATTGAACACGGTCGGCCTCCTTTCGACGGCTCAGGGTAGAGGGAGTAGAGGGAGTGTAGTTTTTAGGAGTGGATGCGGCCCGCAGTTTTAGGCGCAACGTCTGCTATCTTACCGCGTGTGCTGCCGCTACGATACCCGCGGGTTTGTGGCGTGCCGCATACGCCAGACCTGTGCGAGACAATGGAAGAAAGTAAACGCAGGTTGAAAGTGCTGAGAGGAACGCAATGGCGGTTTCACGTGAGCAGGTTTTTGAGGTTCTTCAGCGGGTGCGTCCGGTGCTAGAGCAGGGTCTGCCTGGCTGGTCGGTGCGCCCAAATATTACGGGAACCGGCGCGGTGGGGCTGTATCTTGACGGCCCCGAGCTGCCGCTGATGGGCGTGAATCTGGCGGGCGAGCCCGTGGCACGGCATCTGTGCGGAACGGTTCAGAGTGCCGACCGTGGGCTTCCCGGCGAGCTGGATCAGGTGCGGTATCAGTATATTTTGGGCGTGAGCGTGACCGAGCGTGACGAGGAATATCCCGAATTAACCGACCTGCCCAAGACGGGGGAGCCCAGCTGGGTTAATGCTCTGCGGGTGCTGGATCAGCAGGTTCTCGCTGAACGCCGGGATGAATTTTTCATTAGCGCGGCGGTTATGTGCCTGGTCGTCGGGCTTTGGGGAAACGCCGGGTGGCGCTGCGGCGCGAGTTCTTCCCCGGCAAACCCTGGCTGGGTCTGGGCACGATTGACTGGTGCGCGGGCGTGCGTTCCGCTCCTGTCTACGCCGGTGAGCTGGATGCGCTCGTCGCCGCCGCGGTGCGCCTCGCCTCCACCTGGGATACGGCGCTCCGGTCGGTCTAAAATTCAACTGACAAGTGGTTTTATGCGTGACGTGCTCACGTTATACATAAGATTCACGAGTTAGACATATTACCTGAAGAAGGCAGTGGGCGAGCCTTCAGCACCCATAACTTTCACCTACGCGAATAACCCCCGAAAAGCACCCTTAGATCCCTCGGGAAAGAGGGGAGTAGAATCAAAATAAGCGTGCCCTAACGGGCTCTTTCTCATCTCGAGCAGCAAGCAAACATCACACAGACACAACCAAGAATTCAGGTTTTCGTGACAACGCATTCACAGGGTGCGGTGGAGAATCCGCGCCGCATGCTTTTTCTCTACACAACACTCAGTGCGCTCATGGCCTGCTCGGCTATCTCGACCGACCTTTACCTGCCGGGCCTGCCGAGCATCGAATCGCAGATGGGCGGCAATATCGAGCTGACGATTACGGGATTCCTCATCGGGTTCGCGATCGCGCAGCTGATTTGGGGGCCTCGTCAGCGACCGCATCGGGCGTAAAATTCCGCTGATGCTGGGCATGGCAATCTTTGCCGTCGGTTCTGCCGGATGCGCGCTCGCCCTCAACCACGACCGAACTGGTTCTGTGGCGCCTGGTACAGGCGGTCGGTGCGTGCGTGGGTCCCATGCTTGCCCGCGCTATCGTGCGTGATATGTATCAGGGCGTGCGTGCGGCACAGGTACTTTCTACTCTTGTGCTTATTATGGCGATTGCGCCGATTGCCGGGCCGCTTCTTGGCGGGTTCCTGGTGGTTTCTGGCGGGTGGAGGCTGAGTTTTCTGGGCTATTACAACTATCAGCGCCATTATTCTGCTCTTAGTCTTTTTTCTTGCCTGAGAGCCTGCCTGAGAATAAACGTGAAAGCAGTACGGTACTTGCCGCATTTAGAAGTTATCCGCTTTTGCTGCGCCGCCGCACTTTTATGCGGTACGTGCTGTGCGTGTGTTTCTTTTACGTGGCGATTTACGCTTTTATCACGGCATCGTCGAGTGTGTATATTACGCGGTTCGGGGTTGATCCGCGCTATTACGGTCTGCTTTTTCGGCGTAAATATTATCGGGGTGATGGTGCTCAGCAGTTTCAATCGACGATTTGTGCAGCGCTATAGCCTGGATTTTCTGCTGCGCATTTCGACTGCGGTTGCCGGGTTGGCTTCTATACTCGCCGTGATAACTGTTGCTGCGGATGTGGGTGGTCTGTGGGGTGTAGCGGTTCCGGTGTTCCTGGTGTTCAGCATGAACGGCATTGTTACTGCCTGTACGAACGCCGCCGCCCTAAATTCTGTGGAACCTGCCATCGCCGGTTCCGCTGCGGCACTCTTAGGGTCGTTCCAATATGGAAGCGGTATTATTTCCTCGCTCCTGCTCGCGGTGATTCCGGGGGAGAGGACGATTCTGATGGTCTCTATTATCTGTGCTTTCGTTCTGCTCTCGGCGGTGATGGGCTTCCCGAAAGCACCCGCAGAAAAGCCTAAGGAACAGCCTCAGAGGCAGGAAGCGGTGTAGTATTGGGTCTCGACATTCTATACCCCTACCTCGTGCGAAAAAGGCTCTTGATAGTGAATAAAGCGTTAAAAACTTCGCTTTATTCACTATCAAGAGCCTTTTTTACCGGTATAAGCTCAAGGCTTTCAACATTCTGTATAATTATCGGTTCCTGCTGCCGCTTTGAGCATTGCCAGAGCGGACTGCTGAGCTTCTTCCCCGGTGAGTAGAGTATTAGGAACGGGGGTAAATTCTCCCTTTTCAGCTGCTTCTGCCATTTCTTCAAAGTATTTGTCGTCGTAGGTAGTCATAGATCTTAGCTCCTTTCCCCATGTTTTAGATAATGCAGACCTCTAAAATACATACTTCGCGAGGGTCACACATCCGTTATCCTGCACCGGAGTGAAGCCGAAGCGCCGATAGAGCTCGATGACGGGTGTGTCCACAATATCTGTAGTGATGAACCTCTGGCGAATGCCTTCCCGGTCGAAATCGGCGAGGATTCTTCCCAGTAGAGCCGACCCGATACCGTGGCGCTGAGCCTGCGGGTGTACCAGTAGGTCCTGGACATACGCAATGGTTTGTCCATCACCCACCGCACGTACCAGACCGATAAGCCGTTCGGTCCCTTCCGCCGTGTTCTCACGCGCCACATAGAGGTACCGCGACCCATCCAGCATAGGAACCAGCCGTACGGGTGCGCGAGTGTAGGTGCTCCAGCCTACCGCATCGTATAGTTCAACGAGTTCTTCGGTGCTTGGTAGGGAATTCTCGGCGTTCAAAATACTGTATTGCATACCCGTATTATCCTATGCCCCACACGAAAAAGAGCCTGATAGTGAAAAGCGGAATTTCTAACGCTTATTCACTATCAGGCTCTTTTTATGCGAGATTACGCGGGGGCGAGGCCGTAGGGCTCTGTGTGCTTAGCCCAGGGCTTCAGCCAGCTGGATACCCTGTGCCACGCCGCCCATGGTTGCCGCAATGCGGATTAGGTCGTTAACCTGCTCCTTGGAGGCGCCCTCCTCGCGGATGGTGTGCTCGTGGGCAGCCACGCAGTGCGAACAACCGTTCACGGCAGAAACTGCGAGCGCCAGCATCTCAAAGTCGAGCTTGTCGATACCGCCGTTTTTGCCGATGATCTGCATGCGCAGGTTTGCGCGCTGATCGTCGTAGGCGCCGTCGAGGAAGCCGCGGGTGCGGTAGAAGATGTTGTTCATCCCCATGATGGTTGCCGCGCCGAGTGCTGCATCGTAGGCGGTGTCGCTCAGATGCTCTTTCGCCTCTGCTGCGATCTCAACGATAACGGAATCAACCTTGGTTGCCGCTGCGGTGGCCAGGATTGCGCCCCAGAGCTGCTGCTCGGTGAGCGAGGTGATGCGCGGCAGCGAAGACAGGTTCAGGTTCATGTCCTTCGCGTATGAAGGCAGCGCGTTACGCAGGTTCTCAATGCTCATTACTTCATCTCCTTGAAGGCGTCGATGGTTTCTGCACCCTTCTTCCAGTTGCAGGCGCACAGTTCGTCGGACTGGAGCGCATCCAGCTGGCGGAGCACCTCGTCGGTGTTGCGGCCGACGGAATCTGCGGTAATGGATACCGACTGGATGGTGTTGTGCGGGTCGATGATGAAGGTTGCGCGGTCTGCTACGCCGTCCTTGTTGAGGACACCCAGGGCGCTGGTGAGCTCGCGCTTGAGGTCGGATGCCATGACGATGGGCAGATCTACGAGCTCTTCGTGGGAGCGGCGCCATGCGTAGTGGGTGTATTCGTTATCCACGGATACGCCGATAACCTGGCAGTCGCGTGCCTCGAATTCGTCGGCGAGCTTGCCGAATGCGGCGATTTCGGTGGGGCAGACGAAGGTGAAGTCCTTGGGCCAGAAGAATACGACGCGCCAGGTGTCTTCGTCCAGACCCTCGGAGGAAACGGTGGTGAAGTAATCTTCGGGCTTGTTTGCCTCAATCTCGGCGAGCTTGCCGGGAACAACGCCGGTCAGCTCGTAGGCGGGGAACTGGTCGCCAATAGTTAGCACAGCCATAGTGTTCTTCTTTCCTGATCTAGATGGGTACCTCAAGGCTGGTTCGTGTGTGACTTCGGTGGCCTTGAGGCATTCTTCTGTTCTCCTCACAAGAGGAATCCCCCTCATTTTAATATGAGTAATTCATAATAATCAACCGTTCGTCGGTATGTTACAAGTGTTTTGAGTCACACAATATGGTGATTGGGGATTTGCAGACACAGCACGCCTCACAAAACAGCGCAGAAACTGGTAATGTCATGTCATGAGAATTCCGGAACTCATCACCGAAAAATTTACCCTCAGGTCACTGCGCGAATCCGACCTTGACGAGCTGGTTCATATCTGCACCGACCCCGAAACCGTGCGATGGACCACCATCCCCCTGAACTATACGCGCGACGATGCGCGAACCTTCCTCGACTTTACCCAGCGCGCCGCAGCTGCCGGGCGTGAACTCACCTGGGCCATTGATTACAGCGGGGTGCTCGCAGGGGTTATCTCCCTGCGCCTGCCCGGAGGCTCCGCAAATGCGCCCGGAACACACGCAGACTTAGGGTTTTATACGGCTCCCCAGATGCGCGGGCGCGGCATCATGACGGATGCGGTACGCACAGTCCTCGGCTTTGGCTTTGACCCGCTCGGGTTTGCCCTAGACACCATCGGATGGACGGCGCTGGCGGGGAACACGGCATCCGAACGGGTGGCGGTAAAGGCCGGATTCACGAATATTATCAACGGGATTAGCACCAGCGCGGCCCGTCCCGATAAGTACGGCAACCGGGTGGCTGTCGCCGTGCGGCAGGCGATGATGACACGCGCCCAATTCGCCGAGATCTGGCGTGATTAAGGCGTTTGCGTCCTGGCTTCTCGCTTTTCCGCCGCTATCACTGCGTAAAAAGGCTCTTGATGTAAATAAAGCGTTGGAAATCCCGTTTTATTCGCATTAAGAGCCTTCTGATTACTGCATATTTTCGGCAGGGCGGCGTAGGAGCACCGCCCACAGCACAACCAGCACCACGAGCGCCAATGCCGGAATTGAGGTCACAAACATAACCGGCTGCTCATCCGCCGCCCGCAGAAGCAGGGTATGCGCATCCACCCCCGGATACCTGCCGGTAAACGGGTAAAAATCGACACGCCGCCAGAAGCGCACCACGAGCTTTCCCCAGTCCAGAAGCGTATTAATCAGCATGAGAAAACTCAGCGCATAGCACAGATAACACAGGATGCGCCCCGCACGAGAACGCCACCGAGCCGCCAGCGGCAAGAAATCGACCGCCGCGCACACCATAAAAATCGGCAGAATCACGGCATGATGGAACCAGCTGATCGGCGAGATAAACACCGGCACAAGAATCGCCAACGAGATCTGCGATAGATAGAGGTTGTGCTGCTCCATCTTCCGCAGGGCGTACCCCACCACCGCAATTAGCGCGATTGCCGCGATCCCGTACAGCGCCTTCAGCACGGTACCATCCTGAAAGGTCATGCGCCCAAAAACGCCTGAATCGCCACGCTATTGCTCGATATTGGGTTGCCCACGCGTGACGGATCCCAGATGACGCTGCCCCAATAGGTGAGAGACTGCTGCGGAAGCACAGCAAACCCCGCCGCGATGGTGCCCGCAAACGAAACTCCCAGCGCAATAATGGATTTCCACTCTTTACGCACCAGAAAAAGAATTCCTATGGCGAGCGGAGTAAGTTTAATGCCCGCAGCAATACCAATAAAAACGCCGCGCGGAATCCTGGTACCCGGCCGCAAAAGATCGTACAAAATAAGCGCCAGCAGATACGGATTTATTTGACCGTACAAGAAATTATTGCGCCACGGAGCCGAAAGCAAGATAAGCGCGGCACACAAAACAATAAAGGAAAAAGGCGAAAGATATTTCTCAAAAAGCAGCCGAGAATTGCGCTTTACCAGATAGTCACGCAGAACCTTGGCGCAATAGAAGGCAATGGGCACGAAAAATGCCAGATGAAGACCGATTGCTACCCGAAGGGGCAAGAACGATGCGGGAATAAAGAGGAGCGAGGCAAACGGCGGGTACGTAAACGCAAGCCACAGGCCGCTGTCACCGAAAATATATCTAAAGTTTTCTGCCCGCACAGTTTCACGAAGAAGATCGAGATCATAGAGGCTGCTGGGGTAATCAAGAAACCAGTTAACGCTTTTACCCCCGGCATAATAAACCAGATAATCATATGCCAGAAATTCGCGCAGGTTATAAACAATAACTCCGGCTAAGAAAAGAATGCAGGCACCGGTTATGCCCCAGCGATAGCGTGTCATCAAAGACCTTCATGAAATACGTGAATGATATGAGTGCGTAAACTATTATTCCACGTTACCGGGTGTTTGGAGCATACTGCGAAGCGCATCGGGAGCATAAAAAGGCTCTTTATGTGAATAAAGAGGCGTTTCAGACGCTTTATTCACATAAAGAGCCTTTTTAGCAGGGCGGCAGGGGAGTGCGCTACCGGGTTCCGAACCCCTTGAACGTGCCCTTGCGGTTCGGTGAAAGACGCATCCACAAACTCCACATGCCCGGCGGTATCGCCCGAATTAAGGGTCTCCAGCAGGCGCTCGCAAGATGCGCGGCTTCCCTGCGCGATCACCTTCACCCGACCATCGTCCAGGTTCTCGGCGTATCCGCTCAATCCCAGCGGCTTGGCGGCCCCGGCACACCACCATCGAAACCCCACACCCTGAACCTTGCCTTGAACGTAGGCGGTGAGCTGCGCCTCGGCGGGCTCTTCCGGGGTTTTGTCGGCGAAGAGATCGAAGAATCCCACGGGAACCTCCTGCGGTTGCTCTAAAAATACCTGGTTTTAGGATACCGAGCGATGCGGCACCAACGGAATAGCTGTCCCGGAACTCGTCGCGAGATAACACCCGCATGCTGTGAGGGCAAACCTAACATGACAAGAGCGCGACCGTGTGCAGACACGGGGACAAGTACCAAACATCCCGCACCCCGGCGCGCGAGCCAACCTTGCGCGAGAGAAAAACACGCCCCGAACCCGTGAAGAGGCTCGGGGCGCATCCGCACTCAGCCGGGGCAGGCGCATCCGGCAAACCCTAGCGCAGCTGTGAGCTTGACGGTGCCTGAGCAAGAGCCTGCCGAATCTCAGTATCGCCGCCGGTGAAGGGAATGCCCTTGCCGATCGTGCTGGAATCATCGACTACCTCAGTGAGCACCCGCGCCACGGTGGCACGCGGAGTATGGGAGCTCAAATCGGAATGATACACCGGATCGACCCCCACGCTAATACCGCCCTCATCCTCAGTCGTGAGCATGCCGGGACCTAGAATCGTGTACTCCAACCGGGTGCCGCGAAGATGCTGGTCAGCCTCCGCCTTAGACTCCGCATACGCGAAGAACGGGTTATCTGCGGGCACCCCGTGCTCGGTTCCGGCCCCCAAATACGAGACCATAATGTACCGTCGAATGCCCGCCTGCTGTGCCGCCTCCATAGAGCGAATCGCGGCGTCACGGTCAATCGCATAGGTGCGTTCGGGGCCACCTACACCGCCCGCACCTGCGGACCACACCAGCACTTCTGTATGTAAATCCTTGAAGAGCTTCGCCATCTCCTCGGTGCTCAGGGCAGTAATATCGGCAACCACAGGGTTAGCGCCGGTCGCCATAATATCTGCCGACTGATCTTCACTACGAATAATAGCGTTCACCGTATGTCCGCGTTCACGAAGCATCGGTTCTGCCAGAAGAGCAACCTTGCCGTGCCCGCCAATGATCGTAACGTTAGCCATCGTATCCTCCTGTGTGTTGAAAAATACTTGTATATCCAGGCTAGGCTTGCTGTGCCGCAATGTCTATGGTTTTTCTGTGCTTCCTGAGAACAACAGATACCCGCGTTCCCTGTGCTGATGCGCTCAGACAGCACCGCATGATGAGAATTCTCATGCGGGACTCAAGACGGCGTTATGATGAAGTGCTAGGTTTTTATTGCCCGGCGGTACCGCCGAGAAGACAAGGCAGGGGATTTATGGCAGAGCCAGCCGCATCAAAGACGCACCGCAGCGCACCATCAATGGAGCAAACCGTCGAGAAACCGTGGGTTGCCATGTGGTCACTCGTGATCGGGTTCTTTATGATCCTGCTCGATACCACTATCGTCACCGTGGCGCTGCCCCATATGCAGCATGAGCTCAACGCCTCGCTCTCCGCCGTGATCTGGGTGACCAGCGCCTACCTGCTCGCCTATGCGGTGCCGCTGCTGATTACCGGTCGCCTGGGCGATAGGTTTGGGCAGAAGCAGATGTACCTGCTCGGTATGGTGGTCTTTACCCTCTCTTCGCTGTGGTGTGGTCTTTCGCCCAATGTGGAGATGCTGATTGTTGCGCGCGTGGTGCAGGGGATAGGCGCCTCGATTATGACCCCGCAAACCATGTCCATTATTACGCTCATGTTCCCGCCGCATAAACGCGGGGTGGCAATGAGCGTGTGGGGCGCGGCGGCCGGTATCGCATCGCTCGTGGGCCCTATCGCTGGTGGTCTGCTCGTGGACGGCCCCGGCTGGACGTGGATCTTCTTCATCAATATCCCTATCGGCGTGGTCGGCACCTATCTGGCGGTTCGGAATATCCCGCATTTTCCCTCCAAACAGCACAACTTCGACTGGCTGGGCGTGGCTCTCTCCGCTATCGGCCTGTTCCTGATGGTCTTCGGTATTCAGGAGGGATCCACCTACGACTGGGGCACTATCACCGAGTCGCTGTGGGGAACCGGAATCCCGGTGAGTGTATGGGGCATGATTATCGCGGGCATCATCGTGTTCACCCTCTTTATTGTGTGGCAGGCCGTTAACCGCAAAGAACCGTTGGTGCCGCTGGGGCTGTTTAAAGACCGCAACTTCTCGGTATCGAATATTGCTATCGCGGCAATGGGTGCGCACACCCTCACAATGGCATTCCCAACTACTATTTATTTCCAGCAGGTGCGCGGTATGAGCCCCACCCAGGCAGCACTCATGACCGCCCCGCTCGCCCTGTTCTCGGGTGCGCTCTCTCCGGTCATTGGTAAGCGTTTAGGCACGTCAAACCCCAAATGGTATGCGGTCTCAGGGTTTGCCCTATTGGTAGTCGGATTTGTCGTTCTGCGCGCTCTGATGACGGCGGATCAATCCCTCGCGCTTCTGCTCATACCCTTTGCGATCTTGGGTATCGGCAACTCTATGATTTGGGGTCCGCTGGCGGTGACCGCAACCCGCAACCTGCCGCCTCGTTTAGCCGGTGCCGGGTCGGGCGTGTATAACGAAACTCGTCAGGTTGCCGGTGTGCTCGGTTCGGCGGGTATTGCCACACTCATGGGCGGTCTGATCGCCGACCAGATTGCGCAGACCATGCAGCGGATGCGCCCCTCGGGCGCCGGCGCAGGCGGAAGCGCCATGAACGCCCCCGCCGTCGGCGGTGAAGGCATATCCGGCGGTCAGGTTCCCGACTTCCTGCGCGAACCTATCGCCACCGCGATGAACGACTCACTGATGCTAGCACTGGTTCTGGCAGTCGTGGGCATGGTTGCGTGTCTCTTTTTCGCCAAGCCGGTGGATAAGGGTGCGTGGGCATCCGGGCAGAATACGACTGAGTCGCATGCGGAAGCTGACTCGGCACGGGACGGCTCAAACTCTTCCGGTGCCGATCCTGATGCGGAGGTGACCGCCTCCACCGACGCACGCCCCGCAGACGAGACGCAACCGATTTCTTCGGAAAAGGACGCGAAAAATCCTTCTAAGCCATAATTCCATTTGAGGAATATACTATTTGACTAGTATATATAGCCAATGCAGCATATAACCAGCAGGTTATATGCCGCATTGTAATTTCATCAGGGTATTGAGGGCGGGAGCTATTGCCTCCGCAAAACACTCGCACTCGTAGAGGACCCTTCTATCAGATTCGGCGCGATGCCGCTGCCGAGCGTAACCCCTATGCCGCCTGATCCTCGGCGAACGCATCCGGGTCTACTCGCCCGGTTGCTACGAGCACCTGTGCGATAGCGCCGAGCGCCTCCTCATTCTGAAGCGAAGAAATATCGCCCAGCTTATGCCCCTGATAGAGCTCACCCAGCAGACGGCGGGTAATCTTCCCCGAACGAGTCTTAGGAATATCGGCGACCGCGACCACATCCTTGGGCTTAGCGATAGGACCAATATGCTCACGCACATGCTGGGTGAGCACAGTCTTCAGCTCGTCTTCGGTGAGTGCCTGACCTTCGTCGGTGAGCGTCACATAGGCGACTGCCTGGTGGCCGGTTAGCTCGTCCTCCACGGGGCACACGCCAGCCTCCACCACGGCCGGGTGCGTCACGAGCGCAGACTCAATTTCGATGGTCGAAAGGCGGTGCCCGGAAATGTTGATCACATCGTCGATGCGCCCCAGGATGTACACGTTGCCTTCGTCATCGACTTTCGCACCGTCACCGGCGAGGAACCAGCCGCGCGTACCGTAGTGCTTCCAATAGGAATTCAGGTAGCGTTGCGGGTCGCCCCAGACAGTGCGTGCCATGGAGGGACCGATCTTATCGACCACAATGAAGCCCTGTTTGCCGGGCTCAACGAGGTCACCGTGCTCGTCCACCACGCGCACCGAGACGCCCGGGACTTCGCGGGTGGCGCATCCGGGAAGGGGAGTGCAGTGCGGGGTACCTTCGGGGAAGGTCCCTTCGGGTGCGAAGGCGGGGTCGTGTGGTCGCGGGGAGCAGATGGTCGAGCCGGTTTCGGACTGCCACCACGTATCGATAAACGATGCGGTACCCCCACCCACGTGCTTGCGCAGCCACTTCCACGCCTGAGGGTTAATGGACTCGCCCACAGACCCGAGCAGACGCACGGATGAGAAGTTGTATTTTCCGGGTTCGGGGCCGTCAGGAAAAGCCCCCATGAGGGAACGAATCAGGGTTGGAGCGGTGTAATAGTTGGTGACGCCATAGCGTTCGATAACCTCGAAATGGCGGCCATAATGCGGAGTATTGGGGGTACCCTCGAAAATAACCTCGGTAACCCCATTCACGAGTGGACCATAGATTTCATAGGTGTGTGCGGTCACCCACGCGAGATCGGCGGTACACCAGTGCACAGTCGATTCAACCTTCGCCGGGTCGTTCACGGCAGACAGCTCATCGGGGCGCAGCACCCCGTTGTCATCCACATAATCCGGCAGCAGATCGTACAGCAGCGCGTGGGTGTATGCGGTCTGCACCAAATACCCTGCCATCGTGTGCACCAGGCCCTTGGGTTTGCCCGTGGTGCCGGAGGTGTAGATGATAAACAGCGGGTCTTCGGCATCGTGCAGCTCGTACTCATGGGTATCGGGCTGATCGTCCACCAGGTCGTGGTACCAAATATCGCGCCCGGTCGTCCAGGGAACCTGCGCGTGCGCCACGGGGTCTGCGGCGCTTGTACGGTCCACCACGATCACGTGCTCGATATTGTTCTCACCTGAGCATGCTTCATCGGCATTCACCTTCACGGGCACGACCTTGCCGCGGCGGTTCTGCCCGTCGGTGGTGATCAGAACCTTCGCGCCGGTGTCTTCCACCCGGAATTTCAGCGCCTCCGCCGAGAACCCGCCGAACACGAGCGAATGAATTGCGCCGATCCGCGCGCACGCAAGCGTGAAAATAATGGTTTCGGGAATAACCGGCAGGTAGATTACTACACGGTCGCCTTTACGCACGCCGAGTTTGAGCAGGCCGTTGGCGGCGCGGGCGATGCGTCGTTGCAGTTCGGCGTAGGTGATAGCTTCACGGTCGCCTGGTTCGCCCTCGAAGTAGAGGGCTACTTTGTCGCCGCGGCCCGCCTCCACGTGGCGGTCCACGCAGTTGTAGGCGACGTTGAGTTTGCCGCCCTCGAACCACTTAATCTCGGGTACGGAGTATTCTTCGATGCCCTCAGCGTCGGTTCCGATAACCTGCGGTTTCTGGAAGGTATGTGCGTTGTCCCAAGTCTTGCCCCAGCTTAGGCGTTCGGCTTGTTTTTCCCAGAACGCTACCCGCGCCTCGTCAGATTCGTGCGCGGGGTTGGGGGTGGGTGCTAGAGGATTCGTGAATGAAAAAGGGGAAGGAAGTCCCACAGTATCTCCCATCGGTTGCTGGCGTTAGCACCTTCGGCGTTATGAAGGCGCATGATGCGCCACCGCAGGCGAGGTTGCTGCGACGTCGTCGAGCCAGGTCTCTCGGTCGCTCTAGATGGATTACCAATCTAGTAAACCTTGTAGCTGGCGCAGGTGCAAAGACATCCCCGTCATATTGCGTATGTATGCGCCACGTTCGTAACATTCCGCAACATTGCCCATGCCCACGCATCCACACCACACCCTAATACCGCGAGCAGGTAGGATTTTGCCGACAAGGTAGGATTTTCCTACCTGCTCGGGTCAAAAACCACCTGCTCGCGAACAGTACAAGAAAAACACTCCCACCGGGATGCGCCTCGTCAAGAGGATTTATCCGGTGGGAGTGCCGTTTACTCACCCAAAATTACCGATTAGTTCTGTTTTTGTGCGTTGGTTGAGCCTTTCGAGGCTCCGTTAGGGTTTTTCTGCCCGGATAACCAGTCGTTAGGATCGATCTGAATGTCGTTACGGACGGTGAAGTCGCTCTCTTGATCCTTGTTTTTCTGGTCACCCGTTGATCCCGTCGAGTTGGACTTTGACTTGTCGCTGGGGGTGCTGGGAGTGCTCGGATCTGGATTCTCAGGTTCGCCAACATGATCGATGGATGCCACAGCCTGCTGACCGGTCAGGTCAATATCGCTCTTGGGGGCACCGTTCTCAGGCTCATAGCGCAGAGTACCGTTGAGGATCGTCAGGGTGGTGGTCAGTCCGTAGTGTTCGAGATGGATATCTTCAAAATGTGTACCGAACTGGCTGGCCAAGATCTGGTTGTAAACCTGAGTTCCGCCGCCATTGTGGCTGGAAGCTACAACATCCTGCTCAAGCTTGATATCAACGTAACCTATCAGCTCATTACCGTTAGAGGTCATCTCGCTGAAGGTACCGTACATAGCACCACCGTTGAAGGCGACGAGCTTAGGGTTATCGCCGTTTTCTGACGTGGGATTAACGGTGAGAGAAGCCGCAAAATCTTCAGTGTTTTTATCCCAGCCCGGAGGTTCATTGCCGTCGGCCTCAAACGAGGTGGGGAAAACGAAACGGTACTCCAAACGTAGGCGCGCACCGGCGAGCAGGGTAGTGGTGCCCGAGTAGTACGTCTGCTTACCGTCTTTAGTGGTTGCCTTGGGTGCTGAGAACCAGAAACCAGCGCCACCCCATTTTGCCTTGCCGATGCTGCCGCCGGGGGTAAACTTACCGCCGCCAGCCGAGTAGAGACCACTGGAACCTGCCGGAACATTGGCCTGCTCGTTCGCAACTGGGCCGCTAAATGAATCTAGCCCCAGGAAGTTGTCATAGGCTTGTTCCTGGTGGGTGACGAACGCCTGAGTAAAAATACCGTAGTCAGGGCGTGTGTCATCATACGAAGCCGCATAAGCCGGAACTACAGCGGAAGAAACAATAATTGGGGTTGTCCATGCGGCGCTGCCAGAACACGACGGCGCGTTAGACCTCCCCGCGTAGATGCGTGGGTCACAATGACTCCTATGAGTGGTTGGGTGAATAAGTGGCGCTCGGATTACACGCCATTAATGATTTTACGGGATATACCCCAAAAATCCTAAATAATGTAAGACACACATGAAATCTTTACGATAAAACACTCACTCACCCCGATCTGGGCATCCTCAAATTATGCGGAAAATATTCTGTATTCCGCACTTACATCGGGTGTATTTTCGCGTGGATGCTCTGGCAAACCTTGGTGTCTTACAGCGGCAACGATGGTGAGAACGGCAAGCCCCTTACTTTAACGTAATGAACTGCGATTACCAGCTCACTGGTGCTCCTACGAAAGAATCCTGAACCTTCACCAGAGATTGAGATTAATCTCATAACGGCTGATGATGCACGAGAGCAAGGTCTTATTCGCTAGCCTTGTATGCTGCCAGCGTGCGGGAACGGGTTATGTTGCCGGAAACCTTTACTTATTCCTGTGATATGGTCCGCTCCCAAAACTTGTTTTATGTCACAGATTTATAAAATTTTACGGTGCTAGGATGCAGGTGAAATCTTATCTATCGGTTATTCATATACAACCGTTCATATACCACTCTCTTGCTCAAACGGCACCACAATGCCACTAATGCGCATTGTCGCATGTGGGAATCTGCCACACCATAGGTTCCCTACCATGAATACCGCTCACTCATAGAAAGATTTCCTCTCGCTCAACACAACGACACAAGGAATATCTCTCATGAAACTACGTACTATAGCGCGCCTGATGCTGGCATTCGTCAGCCTGGTGTTTCTCGTCCCTCTGAATTCCCTGCCCGCCTCGGCAGACACGTTGCCAGTCGCCCCTGGTAACCCGGGTGTCGCCCCGAAGGTGACTTCACCTGATACTGACGGTGACGGGCTTTCCGACAGTGTGGAAATCAACGGATACGATGCTGATGGTGATGGTAGACCTGAAGTCGATTACAAGAAAATGGGTGCAAATCCCTACCACAAAGATGTATTCGTTGAGATGGACTACATGCCCGGCGAGCTTGCCAGTGAGGAAGAGCTGGATCGCATCGTGCAGTCTTTCGCTGACTTGAATGTTACTAACCCTGACGGCAGGGCAGGCGTTAATCTTCACCTAGATGCAGGTTCTGCCCGGAGTGCCAAGTATAACTTGGGAGGCGGCAACCAGGTTCCGCACCAAATGCTCACCAACAATATGAAGTCTTCTGGGGAATTGGCAAATATCAGGGCTCGTAATTTTGATTCTGCCCGCTACAACAGCGGTTTCGACTACATGATCTGGGGCGATTACTATGTGGATAATGAAACCGGAAATCGAATCTCATCAGGAGTAGGGCTTGTAGGCTCTCCCGGTTTCATGGTGACCGTTGGGAAAACCTATTGGGAAGGAGCCAACAGCGATATTCGCGTGGGCACTTTTATCCACGAGCTGGGGCATAACCTCAACCTGAAGCACGGCGGTACTGACGAATTCAACGGCAAGCCTCAGTACTACAGCGTGATGAATTACAACTATCAGCTCACTGGCATTCCCAAGGCGGACGGAACCCGATACTTCGGATACCTGCAGCAGGATATGCCAACCCTTAACGAATGGGCACTGAACGAGCGCGACGGCTTTGGCCCCCAAGCGGGCGAATACCTGTATACGCACAAAGATAAAAATGGGAAAGACGTTACTCAGCCCGCAAATCAACCCATCGATTTCAACCGGAACGGCGTTATTGATAATTCTCCGGTCTCGGTAGATCTCAATGGCGATGGGATACTAAATGAGCTAACTGCTCTCAGTGATCTGAAGAAGCTCAACTTTGATATAAAGCCTGCTCAGGCTGGAGCTGGCGGTCCTGTGACCCCGCCTGAAGCAGAGGAAAACCCCGTCACTGCGAATGATGCCCGCAACCTGGGCCTTATTCCCTAAATCATGCGGCGTTTTTCCTAATACGGGGGCGAAGAGGTGTAGCGGCTAAGGGACGGTAATCCGAGCGTGTGAGGACATACATAACGTTCCGAAGCTGGTGAGGCAACGAGCCAGATGAAACACGCTCTCGCTGCGCCTCTTCGCTCCCGGGCTTTACCCCGCACAACCGTTCATATACCACTCTCTTGCTCAAACGGCATCGTGACGCCGCCCAAGATGTATTCGCATCCGAGAGCCCGCAACATCGCAGGTTCTCGCCGATGACTATCGCTCACTTCACTTTCTATTTAAGATTCCCTCTCACTCAACACATGACACTAAGGAATATCTCTCATGAAATTACGTACTATAGTGCGCCTGATGCTGGCATTCGTCAGCCTGGTGCTTGTTGCCCCTCTGAATTCTCTGCCCGTTTCTGCGGTGGAAGCGAAGCCCGCTCAGCCTGCGCACGCGCAGAACCGGAATATGGATCTCGCTCAGGAACCCAACCCGGATGATCTCGACGGTGATCATATTCCTGACGGGATGGAAAGAGACGGGTACGATGTCAATAACGATGGCATACCAGAGATCGATTTCCCTAAGATGGGCGCGGATCCCAACCATAAAGACATTTTTGTCGAGATGGATTATATGCCCGGTGAGCTTGCCAGTGAGGAAGAGCTGGACCGCATCGTGCAGTCTTTCGCGGATTTGAATATCAGCAATCCCGACGGCAGAACGGGTATTAATCTGCACTTGGATGCCGGTGCCGCCCGGGGACCTAAGTACAACTTGGGAGGAGGTCAACAGGTCAAGTGGCAAGTGCTCATCGACGATATAGGTAACAACGCTGGGAACTGGGCCAGGTTTAAAGCTTCTCATTTTAATCAGCGTCGTGATGGACTCTTTCATTATATGGTTTGGGGTGACTATTACGTGCAACAACAAAATGGGGAGAGCGGCTCATCAGGATTGGGACAATTGGGAGGTCGTGATTTCATGGTGACTGTGGGGAAGACACACTGGAATAACAATAAAGGTAATATGAGCGATATTCGCGTGGGTACTTTTATTCACGAGCTGGGGCATAACCTCGGCCTGCAGCACGGTGGTGATGCCGATGAGAAAGGCGAAAAAGGTAAACCACAGTACTTCAGCGTTATGAATTACAACTATCAGCTTACCGGTGTGCCCAAGGCGGATGGAACCAAATATTTCGGATACTGCAGCAAGATATGCCGACCCTTAAAGAATGGGCCTTGGACGAACGCAAAGGCTTTGGTCCCCAAGCGCGTGGGTACATGTATCGGCCCAATCCAGAGGCCGTACTGAGGCCAGCAGATGGACCTGTCGATCTCAACGGTAATGGCGAAATCGACCATGGAATCTATGCTCTTGATCTTAACCGTGACGGAATGAAAGGCTGGCTGACGGCACCAAGTGACCTGAAAAAACTGAGCTTTGCAGTTGTGTTTGGACGAGGTGCTGACGAGACTATCCCTGAGCCCAAGGTGGAAATAAACCCCATCACTGCGGATGATGCCCGCAAAATGGACCTCATTTCCTAAATAATTCGACGCTTTTCCTAAAATGAGGAGCGAAGAATTGCAGCGGGAGCGTTAAACACGCTCCCGCTGCAAACTATTGCTCCCGAATTTTGCCGTTGCAATCGAAAGAACACTGCTGTCCGCTGGGCGACGTACGCGGCCCTTAATATTACGGGCGACAGTCACAAACATTAATATTCGTCATAATATCGCACCAACCACGACACCCCTTATACACTCAAAATCAAGGATTATGAGTCCCGGCGTAAAGCTCTGGCTAGCCGGGCGGCAACCCTCTCCCGTAGCGGGGTGCTCCAGATGATGATCTGGCTTCAAGGGACACGAAGCAAGTACGGCGCGAATGCGCCACCTGTACAACTTGGACTACCAAGAAGGTCACCACCTATAAAGGAGGCGGCGCGCGGGGTGCAGGAACACCTGAACATTCGCGAAAGGATACGTAGATGGCTGAGCAGAAGAAGCGCATCGCAGTTAACGCATTCGACATGACCTGTGTGGGTCACCAGAGCTTCGACCTCTGGCGCCACCCCCGCTCCCGGGCTACCGAGTACAACACCATCAAATACTGGACTGACCTGGCACAGATCCTTGAGAAGGGCTTCTTCGACGGCGTATTCCTAGCCGATGTTGTGGGCATCTACGATATTTACAAGAACTCCGCTGCGCCCGCTATCGAAGGCGGCGCGCAGGTGCCCGTGAACGATCCGTTCATGCAAATCTCCGCAATGGCCGCCGTGACCGAGCACCTGGGCTTCGGCGTGACCTCAGCCGTCACCTACGAGCAGCCCTATACGCTCGCACGCAAGTACGCTTCTCTCGATCACCTCACTAACGGACGCGTGGGCTTCAATGTGGTGACCTCATACCTGCCTTCCGCCGCCGAATGTCAGGGCCTCGAAACCCAGATTGAGCACGATACCCGATACGAACTCGCCGAAGAGTTCCTGGATGTCTGCTATAAGCTCTGGGAAGGCTCCTGGGGAAGACGACGCGGTCGTCAAAGACCGCGAGAAGGGCATCTACGCCGACCCCGCCAAGGTGCACCCGATTCAGCACAAGGGCAAGTACTTCAGCGTGCCCGGCGCGGGTCTGACCGAACCCAGCCCCCAGCGTACCCCCGTGATTTTCCAGGCGGGCGCATCCAGCCGCGGGCAGAAGTTCTCGGGCAAGCATGCCGAGGTTGTGTTTATCGGTGCGCTCCGCCCCGATCTGACCCGCATTATTACCGACCGTATCCGTGACCGCGCAGAAGAGAACGGCCGCGGTCGCGACGAAATCAAGGTTTTCGCGATGCTCTCCATTATTGTGGACGAAACCGAAGAGAAGGCGAAGGCAAAGTACGAAGAGTACCGCAAGTACGTGAACCTGGAATCTTCGCAGGCCATTATCGGCGGCTGGTCCGGCGTGGATCTTTCCCAGTTCGACGAAGACGAGGTACTCAACTATGTGAAGACCGAGTCGATTCAGTCCTTCCTCACCCCCTTCACCCTGCAGGCCAAGGATAAGCAATGGACGCGTAAGGATATTGCCGAGCACTGCACTATTGGCGGTATGGGCGAGGTTATTGTGGGCGACCCGCAGCAGGTGGCCGATGAGCTCGAACGCTGGATTGATGAAGGCGGACTGGACGGTATTAACCTGGCATACCACGTTTCGCCCGGCTCCTTCGAGGACTTCATCGAGTTCGTGGTTCCCGAGCTGCAAAAGCGTGGGCGCTACCGCACCTCCTATGAGGGCGAGACCCTGCGCGAAAGCCTGTTCGGCAAGGGCCAGACTAAGGTCGCAGACTCCCACCCGGCCGCGAAATACCGCGGCGCCTACGTGGGTAAGCCCTCCACAGCAGACACCCCGGCACGCGCTATCGCAAACTAACCAACTCTGCCTCAGAGTTTCCTCCGCAATATATTGAAAACAGTGCAGAACCCGCCCCTCTCTGGTTTGACCGCCGGGATGGCGGGTTCTCGCATGCCCGAACCGGGTAGCCCTTTAGAATGGGGTGCATGAGCGAAACAACCCTATATGATCCTCAAACCCGCTGCCCCTGCACAAGTGGCGAGGTATATGGTGCCTGCTGCGGGCGGTACTTGGGCGAGTTTGCCGCATCCGGAACCCTGAACGCGCCCACACCGCTGGCTCTGATGCGCTCGCGGTTCACCGCCTTCGCCCTGCACGATGCGCCCTACCTGCTGGCGAGCTGGCACCCGCATACGCGCCCCGCCGAGTTAACGCTGGATGAAACGCTGCGCTGGTACCGGCTGGATATCCTGGGCTCTTCGGGTGGTCCCTTCGATGCGGCGGGTACGGTCGAGTTCGTGGCGTATTACCGTTCAGTTCCCGGTACGTCCGCCGAAGAACGTGTGAAAGGTGCCATGCACGAAAAATCTCGCTTCGAGAAAGTACACGGCACCTGGTACTACCTAGACGGCGAGGTTGGGTAGGTCCCCCTGGTTCGTCCGGTCCTCGGGCAGGTATGGCAGAAAAATTCTGAGAGGATAACCTTTCTGTTATACATAATATAATTTAAAAATTCATGATTAAATGCTATTTATATAGCGTTCCGGATCATGAGAGATTTTCTCCTCTTCGTCTGATGTTAGAAAAGTAAAAACCTTCAGAAAGAAGGGAATTTTTATCATATTTATTCCCGATGTATATAAATTTTTAGATTCAGAAAAATTTTGAGTTGGAAAAATCGATAGTATGATCAACTGGGAATATATAGTTTATATTTACCATTTGGGATCCTATGTATATATTGCTTGAGTTGTTTACAATTCCTCTAAAACTCGGCTCATTGCGTAAGGTCTTAAAGAGTATATTTTTTTATGAATTTTCGAATCATATACATTAACTGTTCCTAGAAATACAGATTTAGTCAATTCAGGTAATTCCCAATGGTAATTTAAATCAAAAATTAAATTTTTTTATGATACAGATTCATGGAATGATGTTCTGTATGTAAACCAAGTTTTAGAAGATATAAAAGTCATTATAGTAAGTGTTATTATGAAAATATGCAGTATGAGTCGAATATAGAGTTTGATATATCAAACTTATGGATATGTGTAGTATGGGAAATATCTAATGATTCAGACCATCTGCATCCTTCAAAATTGACCGGGTAGAAAAATAATGAACCTGAAAAATTAAAGTCTAAGTGTGACCACGGTCCAGGTTTGCGATACATTTGTAATTTGGGAAGTTCTGACCAATCCCAATCCCAAAACTTCCATATAGGTGTATTTTTGTTATTCATATAGCTTTTGAAGCTGGTTATCCATAAACCATCCCTGTAAGAATATCCTTGAATTTGTGTCCTTTTCGTTATTTCATCGACTATTGACTTTCTTAATGTTTTTTCTTGTTCTAATTCATCTAATTCTTCTTCTGAAAGTTGCTTCCTGTATGAATATTTTCCAAGAACCTTTATAGGTTTCGTATACTTATATAAAGCTAAAGTATATGGAGATCTAATGTAAGCACAGAGTATATCAATAATATTCTGGGCTTCCAAGTCATTGTTTTCTTCTAGCCATTCATCCGCTATTTTACACAAAGAATATATTCCGCCAAGTTTCAAAAGGAAGTCGTTGCTTCCTAGTAGATCTAAAGACTTAATATATCGCTCTCGACGTTCATCGCTCACTTGTCGTTGGTAGTTTTTCTCATTCTTCTTTTTCATTCTCATTCTTTTTGCGATTTTCGAGTACAGTTACAAGTGCTAGAATACCTCCGGTTGCTATGAGGATTTGCTGTCGAAGAGCACCGCCATCATTCCCTGGACCTTTAAAATCTATATCTAATGCATATGGAAGCATAAATGCAATAGTTCCACCTGTTAGAACCGTGGATATAAGTTTTATGGTGAACAATTTTTGGGATTTTCTTTTTGTAAATAAGTTTATAAATAAGGAAATTATTAATATTACTATGTATACTCCTAATATTGCTATAAGGGAGTTTAGAATTGTGTTTCTATCTAAGCATTTAAGGTGGTTAGATGTATCTGTCAGAAAAATTAGTAAAGTTTTTTATAGAGGTGGTTATTCATGGTGAGCTAGTATTTTCCTTTTTGTGGGGTCTAAAAATAGCGTATCAGCATTATTATAATTAGGTCAAAGTTGTGAGCAATATAAACTATTTAATTATACATGATATATACTTTTAGTTAAATTTAAATAGTTATAAGATGGCAGAAATATTC
>BNJS01001875.1_pt1 | contig 62101 bp, 48 predicted proteins | sample 8540461 | NCBI WGS metagenome assembly BNJS01 (sample SAMD00202454, study PRJDB9452) | human saliva metagenome | isolation source: human saliva | place: Japan
CAAGGGCACATGTGTCCAGTCCTGAGTCAACGCCATTCCAACATAGCCATCAGGCATAAATCCATATCCTCACCTCTATATTGTATGTCTCAGCGCAATTAGTGCATGCAAGGACACTGAGGATGAAAATGTACCTCGGGAGCTCCTTACGGAAATCGGCCATGATAGTGTACCATTAGACGTCCTGTAGGTCCCTACAATCAGGTTAGTCCCGCCACTGGAGTTCATCAAGCTGCTAATAGGCGCTTGCCCCCTGTGAATACAGTATGTAATGTCATGCCTGCAGTCTTCCTGTCACTATGATGTGGCCTTGCCCTTATAATAATACAGTTGCCCCTTATCTGTCCCTTTGCCAAATGGCGCTTCTGGTCATCAACAGATAGATAGAAACCTTTAGTGATATACTATCCTTCTGGTATAGGTAGCTATTGGCGCGGTCCTTTCTGGGGTCATACACCGAGAGCCCTCGTGGCGAGACCACCCACAAGTTCCCCTTTTCATCCTCGGTGAACTCCTAGGGTTATCTCTATAGTCATCCCTTTCTTCCCTCCCAAGTGCTGCCATTTTACTTGCTTAGTCTCCAAGTCCGCTGCTTCCTTATAGGTTATCCCATTGCCATAGCCCACATAGAGCCGTTGTTGCCCCTGCATATGGCTAAGGTGTAGCTCGAGGCGGTTATGTATCATTCACAGTATATTAGCTTTCTCATCGGAGAAGAGGCAAGCCCTTATGCGCCGTATGGAAGAGTACGTTCCCTATAGCAGTAGCCCAGTCATCATCTGAAAAGTCCTACAGCACTTTCCTCAGGCCCCTCCTCGTAGTATCGAAACCACCATTATAAGAACCTATCCACACCCTACCATCAGGGTTTGGGTATGGGCAGAAAGCCCATCAACTATTAGGTCCCATTGAATAACCTCGGATAGATACGTATATTCGAGAAAGAGCGTGCCAAAGAACCACTAGTACCTATATATATACTTCTGTAGAGTCCCCACTATAGGCATTATAGTAGGTGTTGCGGGATAACCGTTGTCCTGAAGGCTACCTGCACTTTCATCTCGCTAGGTCATCTATCGTAACCGTATTGTTATCATTATAGGAGCAGTATCTACCTGGGTAATATATATCTGTTTTATTACCCTGAGAGTACTTTCGCACGCACCCCATTTAGGTATCGCATAGTACTCATCCTCTTGCGTATAATAGAAGTATTTTGGAGTGATAGTTATTGGGGTAAGAAACACACAGGGACAGGTTATTGTATCGGTATGTATACCTCATCGGCAATATCTATAGAGTGAAGCTCATTTTTATCTCCGCTTTCGTGGAAAGCAGTAGGCACGATTATTGATATTGATAGCATATATAGATGCAAGGCTGTCTCATAGGGAGTCAGGGATACCCTCCCATCATAGTGCATCAGGGATAAGTGTGCTCAGCAGAACGCCCTATAGTGAAGAACAAGGATTTATCTCACTTTGGGTAAAAATACCCGTAGCGGGCATGCTCCCTCCCATTTCTATGGGAATCGCATCTCCTTTCTTCTGTCTCCAGCATATCTGTCGTAAAGCTAATAGAATCTACGCCCATTCAGTCTATAACACCCTTTGGAAGAGCCCCCACTCTGAGTACCGCCTCCTCACCCTGCATAGCTCTAGTCATTACTCACCCGCGTAATTCCCCTAGCATACTCAGGCGGTTAGGCCCAGGAGAAAAACACAAACCTCCTTCCGAAGATACTTGGTAAAGGATAATAGGTATTATAGACTCTACGAAGTTATAACGATTGCAATGGAATACACGGTTCTCCCATAAGGGCAGGTTACAGCGTCCTCTCGTGCATAGCCCCAGCAGATAGAATAAAATAATATAATCCTCTTTATAATGAAGCTGTTATGCGTTTTCACGATGCTTTTCTCGCGGTAAGCTTTCTCATTGGCAAAATTAAAACAAAATTTAATCTTTTAACAAGATATTTTTATTCTTTCACAACCACAAATTTATAAAACATTTTCTATAAAACTCCCCACTCCCCACCAGCAGGAGGGAACCTTCTTAGGGCTATTCTGTGACTCATAGCCTGCACCCACAGAAACAAGTCAACTTATAGAGGAAATTACTTGCAAATACCGCCCAATCATCTCCTTCGGCATTGTCATAGCCAATTACCTCTCTCCTTGTACTTATTCCTGCATAGATATATTCCTTTGCAGCATCGTAAATCAAACTCAAAACCCTCCATCCCTTCTTATAGCTATCGGCAGGAGAAAATTACCTGTTGCGTGTGTTTGGTCAAGAAAAGGGGTTCATACAGCAACCGCCCTATTGTCCATACCACGTAGGCTGTTCGGCAGGAACGCGATATTGGCTATCTAACAGTTCCTCTGTACCCACAGAATGATATCGCCAAAAGAGCCACCATTGCAAAGCTAAAAAGCACAATGTGCAGGAGCTATGAGTTGCAACACCTCGGGGAAATATTTCAGCTCCTTCTGATTTCGCCTATGAGCGTGGCATCGGGCAACGCTGGCTAAGCGATTTCTGTACGGGTAATAATAGTTTCTAAAGTCATTTTCAATCAATTATCCAAACATTTGCGCATCATTGAAATTTCTCACCGTCAAACCCTGAGGCGATAAGCGAGTGCCCTAAGAACATATCGTTGTCATCAGTGAAGAAGACTTCTACGTCTTCGCTGTAAAACAAGAAACTTTGCAAATGAAGGGCTTCCACATTCCTCTCTTTAGTAAGCTCAGGTTTATCGGGATCGTCTTCATCATCATCGCCAAAACGCCAATTATCATTATAGAGGTCTAAAAATTCATTAGCAATACATTCTTTTGCTTTTTGGTGATAGTGTCTATCTCATTGAGGTGCTCATCAGCTGTTCTACCTTCAGTTTCGCGCTTCATCTTCCAGTATGATGCTTACACCTAATTCTTCTCCGCTGCCAACAACCACCGTCCCTTCATATAAGAAGTAGGGTCGTCACTGTCCTGTCTCAAAATCTGTAATCTTTTATAGGATTTCATAAAGTAATTATTTTACAGGGCAAAAATAAGGATCTTTTGAAGATTCACAAAGTTCCTACATATTTTCCCTTTAAAAAGAAAATCCCTTTGCATTGCCAAGGCAAAAAGTGATTTCTTTCGAGTAAATGAAGCTGTTTAAACTCAGAGAAGTAAAACTTTCCGAAAATTAGTAATTGTGTTTGAGAAAACACATCAAAATTCAGGAACTTTGGGCAAAGATACAATAAACTAAATAAATGGATTATTTCCTAAGTGTAGGAAAAGAGGATCACCAGTTCAACTCTGCAAGTACCCATTTTTAAATATCAATTTTTATATAAAACTTATCTTTTTCAAAGAGACTTCACTCAAAAGAAAGAAATGTCTTTTATCTCAATACGATATATAATATTGTACGTTGCTTCGGGAGGATTATAAGATTGGATGGAAAACACCATATGTGTTTGTGGATTCTGATAAAAATATAGTCACTCATTTTGGTGTCTTTAGCTTGAAAAACAGAATCATAGAAAATATTTCCTAATTTTTCTGTTAATCCAGGAAAGGAAATAAGGTATTTAGTCTTACTCATAACAGACTTTCCTTTTATTACATCATACCTACTATGGATAGATAAATCTAATGTATATACTTTTTATCTCCCTTTTTATAAAAATTAGTGATGCTTCACCATCATATTCATCCCTTTTAAATTAGCATAAACTATTTTTCTTTGGCGAATCCTGCTAAGTTATTCTTCTTTCTATGGGAAGAAAAATTTATCTTTTTCAGAGGGTATACTTTGAAAAATATAAAGTATCTCTTTCTTCTGAAGGCTCTTCTTTGGTTGCTTCCTGACAAAATTACAATACATCTATTAAATGCATAGAGTCTTGTGCTTTAGGGAAACAAAATGCTAGAAATAAAATAATCAATATTTTTTTCATTGAAGCTTGCTTAAACTTTTTCTTATAATAAAATAAATTCTAAAAATTAGTAATTTTGTGTTTGAGAAAACACCAACCAGGAACTGGCAAGACTAGCACAACAAAATGGATTATCCTTTTAAGGATACTTATAATTATTTTTAATAAATGGAGAGCAAACTAGATGTTTTATTTTGATGAAAATTGTACAAAAATAGGTTTAAAATTGAACAAACAAATGGTCATTGACGGATATAAAGGTTTGATAACCAAATACAGGTCTTGATAAACTGATTGAATACTTATTAGGTTTTATATCCAATTCAAAAAGTTAAAACGTTTATAAATAAATGAAAAGAACAAAGGAGATTACAAACGTTTAGAGACAGGGATAATGAAAAAGTATCAGAAATAAGTCAAGAAGAAGATTATCAAATGTTACAGAACTTCATGTTTCATATAAAGATGTTATTCTTGTGTGATTCTCAACTTTGAATAAAACATAAGTTAATAAGAGGACTCCAATAGCGTAAGCGTAATGTACAGAATTAAAAGAATTGAATCAATTACGGGTAAAGTAAAGAGATTTGATATGCAGATTCATCGAATCTGCTTGGGATATAGCAGGATGTGTGATGTATTATGACCACAGAAAAGATGCTATAAAACCAGTATAATCATTTAAAAAAAGAATCAGGAAAATTGCTGTTCAAGATAAAAGATAATGAGAAAAACTATATAGAAAAAGTTGAAAGAATCTGGATATCGTCTAATTCACTTAGAAGTAAGACCAAACGAATATCCAGAAAATTATAGAAATCCATCAGGAGTTTAGATCAACATAACTATTACGTCAGGTAGAAATTTGACCAAGTCTTTGATCTCAAATTAAAGGAACAAGGAAGAAGACAACCCTGACCTTTATAAGTTTCAACCATGTATTATCAAACCATAATAAAGGAACTTACAATGAAAGAAAGAAAGAAGTTTTTTAATATCTCAGGAGACTATAGATATAGAGGTAAAATAGGAATTTTATTTACAATAGTAGTGAACTTTGCAAAAGAGAAATGAGTTAGGGTATATAAACTCGTTCTTACTTGTTGCTGTAGGTAAGAAACAATAAACCATATTTAAAAGGGTTTTCAAACTTTGAAGATGCAGAAAAAGTATATTGAACGATTTTTAACAATACTGATAATGAGAATATAGTTCTCGCTTACTTCAAAAATTACATTTGACAGTAAGTATCGCCTACCTAACTATATACCAACTTTCGATAATAAAGCTTATTTGATTATTGCTATTATTATAGATGTTATAGTTTACGTACAATCACCAGGAGCGAAAGTTTTTAAACGCAGCTACAATGTTTCTTTACATATTCAACTTGTTATTTGAGACAAGTAGGAGAGAAACCAAAGAGTATATTAAAATGAAAAAACTAAATAGACAAAAAGGAAGAATGGAGCCTTCATTGGAAACAGCTATATTATTAGCATATAAAATTTTCTAGAGTATGACCCTCAATTTAAAAAAGATCCATTGCATAAGATTATTATGAGGGAGTACAAGACTTCATATTGAAAATAAATACAAGATATTATTTGCTGGTTAGTCAGTATTAATTAAGATCTTCAGTACTTATAGACTACCAACTATTGAAAATAATTGTGTAGATGACAGATTATTGGCTCTGTGGTAATAATATTGAAGCTGTTTAAAACTTTTTCCTATATAATAAAATAAAAATTCCCAAAAATTAGTAATTTTGTGTTTGAGAAAAAGAGCACCAAAAATTCAGGAACTTTGGGCAAAGATACAATAAATAATTTGGATTATTCCCTTTTTAAGTGTAGGAAAAAGAGGATTTAAAAAGTAATTTTGATTTGGCTACAATATTTTATTGATTCTCAGAGATTAAAAACAGGGGTGCAATGGAGAGAACTTCCAATTGAAAGCTATTTTGAAAGGAGAATCTACAGGCTATCAAGCAAGAAAACTCGCAACCACCAATAGTATGTGTGATAATAAAGGGCAAATGATAGCAATGGGAAGCCCTAAAGCAGGAAATCTAGCAATGACTTATATGAATTAGAAAAGTACTAAAAGAAATCTTAGCTTTATTAGAAGAAGCAGGAATAGACCACTAAAAGGACTGTTTCTCAATGCTGATGCAGGATTTGATAGCAAATCTCTTAGAGAGTTTTTAGAAAAGCAAAAGGAAATTATAGCAAAATTAAAACCTAATCCCTAAATGGAAAGTTAACCAGATGTTTATTTTCTTGATGTAACTTGGATTGGAATGCTTTTATTAGGGTTTATCTCCAAGTTCCTCATTTAAAACACGTTTAGAGTATAAAAACAGTAGCTTCTTTCTATGCTATCTTTGCATATCAATTTTCTCTCAAAAATGGTAAGAATCATCTTCCTACTTGCACTATTAGGCTCCTCTTGTCATAGATTCAAAGGAGCAGAACCTTCCCTGAAGACAAAAAGTATTTCAGCTCTCAGCTGAAAGACACCTCTGCAGTTATCGTCAATTTCTTTCGCGAACGTGGAAAGGCTACTGAAGCGCTCAACGAATGGGTATTAGTTATCTGACAAGGTAGATACCTTGCACTTGACTCTACTACTTTTCAAAAGTGCGACTGCACTCGCTGGGTAGAGAACAAGACTTTCCAAAAGCAAAGAAGAATGGTGAAAACCTCAGCGGGGAAGATTTCCGTGGGCTATTGAATTCAGTGATACACATCCTATTATATTGAAGCTGCAAAAGGTGCTACGCATTCCTGATGATATAGAGGTAAATGGCAATACAGTCCGCTTTGTTGAGTGACTTTATTCCTATAACTGCCTCCCGAACGATGGAGAGTTCACTGATCCCTCCCTCCCCGAGAAAGGTATTTCGTTATGAATATGAGGTAGTCCGCCCTTCAAAAATACGAGCTATTTATAACCCTCCTACAAAATGACAGTGTGATTTACCTTACTTTCCCTAAAAATATTCAGTAGCTGTATCAAAGCGTTTCTCCCCTATTAGAGAGAAATTGAATAGACATTCTGATTAGCAAAGATACTATTTTCAAATATAATTTGAAGCTGTTTAAACTTTTTCTTATAATAAAATAAAAGTTCCTTAAAAATTATAATTTTGTGTTTGAGAAAAACACCAAAATTCAGGAACTTTTGTACAAAGATACAATAAATACTGGATTATTTCTTTTAAGGCTAGGGAAAATTTAGCTTTAATTAATGGAGCGCAACCAGATGTTTACCTTTTGACGAAGAATTGTACAAAATAGGTTTAAGATTGAACAAGCAAAATGGTTGGTCGATTTGGATAAGTGAAGGTTTGATAATGAGGTATGAGTATCTTGACGTAATCTGATTGGACGCTCTTATTAGGGTTTATATCCAAGTTCCTCAAAAAGCTTGATCATGTTTGCCATATATAAATAAAATGTCATTGTTTTGGCCTCTTAGAACTCTTTGCTTTGCTGTTGAATCGCTAAACAGAGCTGTAACCAGAACTCAAATCTTCTTTTCGTTTATATATCCCAGGTTAGCTCTACATAACACACAGCCAGAGAGTTCTTTCCTCTCATTACCACTGGCGTAGAAACCTTCTCTTCGGCAAGTTCTTCCGTCTCGCTCAGTGGTCAAACCCACATATTTAGCAATCCTCACCCATGTTGATGCACATCTTGTCATTCACCAAGAAAGCTAAAACCAAGCAAACATCGCTTTTTCTTCCACCGTGATATGAGGAATTTCGGTGCCAACATTCGCGAACCTAATATGGCAAGTGTTGTGTCATAAGCCATTATTATTAAATTTTGAACTAAAATAGTTTAAAGCTACTGCAGTTCCCAAATGTCTTTCGACTGTCAGCATATTAGTTTTACATACATTGCATCTTCTATAGTGTCTATACAAAATAAACTCTGCACTCTTTAACCGTTTGAAACTCATTGAATAGCCTTGTTTGATAATCTTCTTGTAATTGATTTCATCTGTACTAAGTAACAAATTCCTTTTACTTGGTAGATTTCTCTTTGAAGGTGCAATCTTTTTGGAGGAAAAGGTGCTCGATTGTATTTCTTAAAAATCATTGCTTATTAGCAGTTTATTTCACTGAGGTGATAACATAGAAATTGCTGTACAGCAATACAATGTGCTATATTCCAAAAAGATATTATTAGAAAAACCTATTGGGATATAACCTAATTGTTCAGGAGGCAGATTATCCGAGTAAGTCAATAGGTTTTTATGAATGGATAAAAGAAAATCAAAGTGTTTTGTTTTTCGTCATGAATATTTTTAGAAATCGTGACAAAACAGTAGGACGATTAGCTACCATCTTATGACAAGATTTTCTACATTTCTTTCCTAATACGACTCAGCGAAGTATCTGTGATACCTAAATAAGTAGCTATATGTTTTAGAGGCGTGTTTTATAGCACTGGGTTTCTTTTATAAACTGTATATAGCGCTCTTTGGCAGGAAGTGTAATCATTTCAAGCGATCGCTTTTTGCCTCAAACAATTTCTCTGTCATAAAGAGTCGCCCCCATTCGGAATATCCTTTCAAACTGTGATAGAGTTCTTGAAAACTATCATAATCTATATACCACCCCTCACCATCAGTAAGGGCTTGTGATATTCTGCAGAAGGCAATGCTTAAAAAGAGAGAGTTCCTCACGATGACCCTCACCTTCACAAAGAAGTCTCTGTGATGATCATCATTCCCTCATAGTCATACACAAAGGCGCGAACAACTCCTCTGCAAGATCAGATAACCACGAGCTATTTCGTATCCACGCAAGATAAAATCGCCTTTACGAAAAAGCAATAGGCTGATGGGCTTTTGTATTTGTTGCAGTTCTTGCGCGCTATAAGAGGATGTTTGTAGATGTTTTGAAATGAGTTATGTATCATTGTTGTTCTTCATATTTGCCTTCGTAGAAAGTACTGATAAGCACTGGCTTCCCACCCCCACAATCAGAAAATAGATTGCCTTCTTCATCGTATATTTTTGTGTCTGGGTGTTATTAATGGAACTTTCCTCTAAACCTCACATCATATAGAGTAAAAACAAACAGCTCAAATATTGTGCTTTTAGCAATGCCAAAAGTACAAAAATATCAATTAATAATGATTAGTTTTAATTAGTAAATTTTGCCATCAGCTCTTCTGATCGTTTGCGCCCCTGCTAAATAATGGGGATCAAGCCTCATGGCTTTTTGCAAATAGGCGAGGGCTTTGTGAGCGATACTTGCGCTGTGGGTGTTGCTTTTGCCCACGCCCAATACACACGAAACTCATTATTTTCCAAGAGGCGTACTCAGGGTGTTGTGCTTGCTTGGATGATGTTCTCAAAGTCAATTTTGGCTAAAGCACGCTTGCTGAAGTAAAACCAAGGTAGGTTTTTCAGCTACGCTACCGCGCATAAATTCAGGAAGATAATGTACTGCACCATTTTGTATAGCTGTTTCAAAGAGTTTAAAACTATTGCCGATGAGCGAAAGTTTAAAAGTTTCGCCAGCTACCAAAGCCATTGCCGAAGCCTCATAAGAAAGGATAAAAGGTTCTAATGCCTCAGGTGTTTCAGTATTGACTTCACATTCCGATAAAATAGTGAGACTCTTTTCGCATAGCCTGTACTGCTTGCTAAAAAGCCTAAATTTAAGGCTACTTCGTGATAAATAATCCCTAAACGTACTTTGTTCAGCAACGAAGGGTTTGCGTTATAATCGGCTTCTACTTCCTGAAGTTTAGCTTCAAGTAGGTTGTTGTCGATGAATTCCATTACATCGTCTAAGGCTATTTGATAATCATTAAGAGTTTTCATTGCGTGTAGCTTTTTAAAATTCGGGGCAAAAGTACGGCACAATGAGCTTCCTCTTGTTAACTTAAGTTAAGATTTTTGGTGTACATATGTTTTGTAATCGGCTAAAACTTTCGCTGATACCAGTAGGTTACGATGTACTTTTGAGGTACTCGCTGAAAGAGTTCTGGACGCGAATGCAATAGATGCTCAAAGCGTTCTTCGGGTTTATCAGCAGCATGAGGTACATAGCGGTATCAGTAGCACGTTGTAGGATTTGCTCAGTCATTAAGCGTCCGAAAGTTTCAAAGTTAGGGATGTTCAGCATAAAGAGAAAAAGGTCTTCTTTCACTGATACGATATGCGCTAGTTTCTAGGGCCTGTAATGAGAGATTAGAAGGGGAACCGCTGTTAAAAACCTCAAAAGAGGTTGTCCATTGGTTTTCATGAAATGTCACAGGTCATTACCATCATCTTTGTATGGAAAATGACGTACACAACCTTTATGATATAGATACTTACAAGGATCGAGGAGCCTCTAAGAGCATTGTTTTCTTTTAAAAATACGTTCAGTAAAATATATATCTACTGCACTGAGTTCCTCCTCGGTAAAAGGGAGAACTTGTTGAAAATGTAAAGAATCAAACATAATGGTTAATTATTACCTGCTATTTCTCCATCATATAAGTAAGCGAGGAAATAGACAGTTAGCAGTAAGAGGTTTCGTCCTTTATTTTATAGCTTTTCTCTCATATTTGCCCCGTGAAAGTACTCATAAGCACTCGGCTTCCAATTCTCACAATCAGAAATAAGATTACCTTCTTCATCGTATGATTTGTAAGTCTCGCTAGGTGTTGCTTATGGGGCATTCACCATCTAAGCCCAATAAGAATACTGTAAAAACACATCATCCAACAGCCTATCCATCACTTCCTTAAGCTGGTCTGTTTGGATCTCTGTGAGTCCCATTCCCTTTTATTCTGGTATTCACAGCGTTGAGGGTATTGGAGACTGTTCAAAAGACGACTCAAAAACTTTAGTTTTTCAATATAAAAATCTTTTACAAACTCGTCTGAGGTCATAGCATTGTTATTTAAACGATTCCTTTCTCAATCTATCACAAAGTTTTGCCTTGTACAGCCTTGCGTATTTGGAAATTGCTCAGGCTAACTTTTAAGATGGCATAGAGCAACTTGCGGTGAAAAGAATAATGATGGTTATACGCCATATAAGGCAGGGACAGACTGAAAGCCTTTTGTAAAAGTAGCAACATTCGAGCATTACCATAGTATTCAATTGTATCCACAAGATCTTCGTGGCTGTGATGCCAATCTTCCAAAAAGCAAGTTTTCGTATCGGGACAACAGCTTTTATCTCCCCCAATCTCCCGCAAGAATGAGAACCCCTCTATACGGTCCGGCATTCTTTATGGGCAATAGCTTCTTCTAGATAGCTTTCGAGCAAGCTCTACAGAAATATCTTCAAGCATTGGCTCCATATAATAGGGCAGGTCATAGGCTTGGATTTCACTCGTCTAAAAGGTGATCAATAAAGGGTGTCAAGTTCGTCAAATTTGTACATAGTCATTAGTTTTTAAATTGATTAATAGATTGTAAATTTGGAAATCAGCAGATGGGTGTATTGTTCTTTCATTGTAGCAGAGAAAACTACGCTCAATCCACTGTTGCCAAGTAGGTAACGCTTTAGCAAATCGCTGATAAATAGCACCTACTGTTTTTCGTTTATCTGTAAGGCTTTGGCTAAACTATCAAAAAGTCTGTGCGTTTGAGACGATTTTTCTGCTATTGATAGTAAGGGCGCTTTTCTTCCTCATCTGGAAGTACCAAAAAGGGTACTGAGCAGGTCATAGGCAGAGACTAAGTTCATACTGTCCTAAAGGGTTTTCAATACAGTGAGTAGTTTTTAGGTGCATATCAGTATTTCCTGTGAGATAGCAAAAAGAGTATTACTTCAAAAAGGCGTTGCTGTTCGTAACCTTTGTTGATAGTATAATTGCGTACCAATTTGCTCATTTTTCTCAACTGACCCTCTGTATTTATGCTCAGTAAGTGTCTCTGTTAGCTGACAAAAAGTCTTCTACTGCTATTTTTGTCCCTTGTGTCTGTCAAATCGCCGTGTAATATAAGCTAACTCTCGCCTGAAGAAAGGCGAATAAGTGAATGTGTTGCAGTACGAATACCTACACTTTCTGCTAAGTGCATTAGTAAGGGTCTTCGTTTTCGGGCAAACAAGGATACTCCTTTGAAGGAGGTTTTAGTATATAATCGCCATAGAGCCCTACTATGGTAAGGCGAGGGCTTGATGAGGAGACTCTTCTAACTGCAACGACAATTTGGGCTGTACCCTGTAACAGCTATACTCTTTATGATAATTTCTCTCGCAAGGTTTTCTAACTGCTCTTGGTCTAAAGCCAATAAAGGGAGGGGTAGTACTCTCCGAAAAATCTGCTTGCTACAAGCCTTGTGAAAAGTCAGTTTCATTGGCATTTAATTCTTTATAACAATACAAACATTGGTGCATTATTCTTCATTTTTAGAGATGATAGACACACAACCTATACAGTCTTTGCACTATAGCCAAAAGGAGTGCAAAACGGTCGCGAGATTGAGTTTCCAATTATTAATTGCTATTTGCAGTAGCCAGCCTTCAGGAATGAGTCCATCAGGGAAGAGCACTACTGTGGTAAGGAGTTGATTGCAACGGAAGTGTAAGGCTAATAGGTTTGTAGCAGGTAACGACAGATATTCCTCAGTATAGGCAAAGTGATACCCTCCTCATCCTCAGTGAGAGTCCTGCCAACTCATTTTTGTAATATACAACGGCTTGTTTCATTCCTCAATAATACTTATGACCCCTACTTCGGCACCGAGAGAGCCAATACTTGATTTACTTTTATCCAAACGCAAAGGTTTTTACCCTGCTCCAATTCGTACAAAGCCTGCAACCCAACGCCCGCTCGCATTGTCAACTCAGGCTGTGTAAGGCGTAACTGCTTTGCGCCTTTCCTTTACAAAAAGAAGCGATATTCATAATTAATAAATCAGATTATACCTTTTCGGGTGCAAAGATAGGGTAAAATAATTAAATATACACCCTTTCGGGTACAAAATAGTATTATTCTTTTTAAATATATATACCCTATAGGGTACATATTTCTTGTTAATCAAAAATTCTCTCGCCTGGTCAAAACCACTGCGTTATTTTCTCTTCCTCAATAGCAAAAAGACGCTACTTCTGCTAGCTGACATACAGCCTCGTAGGTGTCCTCTCGCTCAGTGGTTTCTATATTGGGCAACCCGTTGATAACAGCGATAAGCCCCTCTAATAGGCTCTAACTTCTTTTCCTCTTTAGCTTTTTTTACGGCTTTTTAGGGTTTCCTTATAGGCTTTCATTGCCTCTCTGCCGTTCTTTCCTTCCCACGAAGCAAAAGGAATGTTGAACTCTGTAGCAAACCAACTCTTTGGGTGCAAGTTGAGACTAGCATATTCACTCAACTCTCGCGTTTTCTCCAATTCTTTCAGTTCTTTTCTCAATACCTTACCTCTTACCTCTTCCACATTCCAGAAAATACAATAGCTGAAAGTCTGCCCAAGTACTCAAAGGGGTAATCCAGTCATATCAGGGCAATAACGCACCTCAATACCGCTAAGGTTTAATTTACCCAAAGCTCCATATGACACATATTTCCATCCAATCTCACCGTCTTGAGTTTCTTGAACTGCAACAAGCTACTGCAGTCAAACGGGTTGTCCCCCTACCGGTGTGCTTATATTGATAGTCGTAAGTCTTTTTAGCGCTTCAAATTCAGGCAAGAATACAGGGTATTATTCTTCTTTTTCAGTACTGATGTCCAAACGAGATACTCTTCAAAAGGAACTGCCAATTCAAGCTGTTATCTTATGCGGATTTCCTTGCAAAACTAAGCCCCTTCAGCCACTTGTTACCGAGCTTAATATGAAGAGGATAATCATTATTATCTACCGATAAATATTCAATCTTTGCTTTAGAGAAATCTACTGTTGCAGGAGCCATTAGTGTCCAGTCAAAAGCTTCTGCTTCGCGGCGTTCTGTCCATTCTATAAAGCGGGTGTCATTCCCCACATAGTCCATCACACGAGGCCAGTTGACCTCTGCGGGCACTTTAAAATCGTTGAAAACCTCCCATTGTATAGGGAGTGTCAGCATCCACATAAGCATCTGCTTTCTCGCCCGGAGGTCTTAGGGGCTATAGTAAAGCGCCCTTGTCCTGACATTCACTTTATGACTGTCTTTTTCCTGTGAGGGACAGTGTGAATTTTTCCGCAAAGTTTTCGGCATTCTAAAAATATTTATACTCTTTTTATATTCGTTAAGCAATTGTACCAAATGTGATATGCTAATGTTACAGGCTTTGTTGGTGATAGGGAAGGTCTTCCTGTCTAAGATGTAACTTTCTCAGCACGAGCAATAGCTTGTAATTCAGAGAATTTCCATCTTCTGCAGTAATGTATAGAGCTCTTACAGAAATCAAGTCTCTTCCCTTCTTTTTACATAATTCATCTTAAAAGCATTTTCCCAACTGTTCATAGTAATATTCTCTATTTTGAGTGCTTTTGTATATCCTTAACGTAACAATAGCCATAGTTCAAAAGCAATCATTAGAATAAGCTACATTGTAATTCAAGGACTTGGCTTTATCTATAGAATTATCAAAGTTGATAAAGTCCTTATCACTATCTTGAACATCCATATCAACACACACCATACTGTCAGTCAGGTGAAACTCCTCATTTTTAGAATTTCTTGCGGCATACCTTAAGTTCATCTTGGATTGCCCTTGCAAATTGGACACATCTTACGTAGATAGGAAATAACCGAAATGTCTAAAAGTACCATTCTTCTGTCTGCCCTTCACAAACTATCAGTATGGTTTTATTGGCTCTTCTAATAGCTTCCATATTGGTACTATTTTTACGCTTTTCCCAAGGTTTTCCTTGGTCAGTAACCTTTATAGCTTTTGGTTTTCTTCCCATAGTACTTATGAATTGGCTACTAATTCTGAAAAATCCTCTACCCAAGGATAGCTCCATATTTACCATGTATATAGTCTTTCTCAAAGAGGCTTCGCACGTACCCCATTGATCTCGGCTAAGCTGTAGAGATGACTCGCTCCTTCTTCATCCTTCTCCAACAAACTCAATCTGGTCGCGCCTTAGAAGGCTATTAGATAGCAAAGAAGTATCATGGAGTTACGAAAATGAACTGTGCTTGCTTTGTTCTCTTCCGAATTGAATAATTGTACTATACGCTTGGTCAGCAGAGGGTGAAAACGAGCATCGAACTCATCAATCACCAGAGGGCGCTCCTTCTTTGAGAGCTTCATAAATGCTAAGGACTTAATTCAAAAAGTTTCATGTACCCTCTGATTCGTATTTTCAAAAAGAAAGACTATGTAGGCTAAACCACCCATATATTTCTTTTATAGTTTACAGTAGTTGTGTTTTCTGTTTTCTAAATCAACAGATTTCTTCGGGTTCTCTCAACTCTAAGTCATCGATGGAGGTATCTCCTTTTAACATACTGATGATAAACCCTTTTTTAGTATCATCTTCTAAAAGCTTCTTTGCATAACTCATCATTGCAGGGTTGCTCAGTCCACTGATGATATTAATACTACTTAGGTTGACTAGTGATCATGCTTGGATATCTTTCCAAAGCCAAAGGAAGCCAAGACTGTGAGGAATAAATTGGTAGATAAAAGCATTTCCCCTGAGTCATCGCCCTTGTTGGGTGAGGTTCATAGACATACCCCTTCGGCAAAGTTTGTTTTGTCTATCTCTGTGATTGTATTCCTCGTGGATAAAACTAACACATCCCCTCGCTTTTTCCTTCCATAGAGCCACTCAGAGTAATTCTCCCTGCTTGGACTTCAAACCCATAGCGATATCTTTACTTCATCTATATAGAAAATCATCTGGAAGAAAGCGGCTTGGTGTAGGGTTTCAGTACTCACAAAGGAATCCATAAGCAAAAGCACGTTACTATCTTTTACAGAATCAGATATGATTTTTAGAGCATCCAAAGCCTTGCGACATTACTTTTTCCCACTGTAAGCATTCGCCCCATCGATAGCCTTCGTCTTTTAGGAAAGCATTGTCTTTGTACTCGAAAGTATGTGTAGATTCCAAAGCCATATCCTTAGCGGAAGTAGATGCTTTGGAAAGACTCAGCGTCTGTATCTCTTTAAAAGATCGAAGTTACTCAAAAACTAAAAATCTTGTATCCACCATCATAATTCTATTTTTGCGTATTTTTCCGCAAAAATACAAATAAGAAATGATATAGCAAAATATTTTCTTAGGATAAAAGCCTATTCATAACGCCCTTGGTAGCGTTTTTGGCTATTTGTGTATATTTCCTTATAAAATCAGTCTTATGGGCAGTATAAGCATCTCTATCGTCTGGTAAGGCTCTCCTACAGAAAGCTTTGATGCACTCACATATTGCCTTGCCACTAACAGGTGTTCCTGCAGATGGTCCCGAAAATAGAGCTCATCATTATCTCCCCAATAGCGCAAATCGTAGGTGAAATACCTCCTCGGCAAAACCTTGCAAGTATATCCTTTGTTAAAAAGAAATTCTTGTAGGAGTCTCCTGCATACAGAGATAGCCTGCCTCAAGAGCACCTGCTTTAGCTGTGAAAGAGAAGCTTCTCGGGTACCTCTACAAGGATATCTATGATGGTTTTGCCCATATCTCCCCCATAGCAGTGCTTCCTATATGGCTAATTCTCAGCACTTTTCAGAAGCTAATGGTTTTTAAGAGGAAAGCCTTTTCTTCCTCAAACCATTCCTCCAAAGTGGGTTATAGGGCGAAAAGAATATAGGGAATAGCTCCCATAGCTCAGCCATGACATTTTCAATAGCTGATGGGAGGATTCATCTTTTGCCATTGGTCAATAAGTTTTATGTTAGTGTGCCTCTAGCCAGTTGCTTCCTGTTCCTATCTCCACGATAAGGGGCACGCAAGCTGGTAAGCATTCTGCATCTCCTCACGGATAAGCGGGTTACCACTTCTAGTTCTGCTTAGGGTACATCAAAGAGCAACTCATCGTGTACCCTGTAGAAGCATTCGGGTAGCCATTTTTCCTTTTCAAGACGCTGAGCTATACGCACCATCGCCACCTTAATAATATCGGCAGCACTTCCCTGTATAGGCGCATTTACTGCATTGCGCTCAGCTGCTCCCTCTGACCACCTGATTACGGGGAATGGATATCCGGCAGGTAACGGCGTCTGCCCAAGATGGTTTCTACATAACCGTGTTCACGAGCAAAAAGCGATTTGCTTCTCTATATACCCTTTTAAGCTTGGGATAAGTCTGGTAATAGGTGTCTATCGTTCTTTGCTTTGGCTACGGCTCAGGGAGGTCTGCTGGCTGAGTCCCATAGCAGAGACCCCGTAGATAATCCCGAAATTCACCGTCTTGGCGTGGCTACGTTGTTCCTTGGTAACTGCCTCCAAGGGACGCCAAAGACCTTAGCTGCGGTGGAACGGTGGATGTCCTGCCCTGAAGAAAAGCCTCATCATATGGTCTTCCTCACTCAGGGCCGCGATAACACGGAGCTCTATCTGTGAATAGTCGGCAGAGAGGAGCGTATAGTCCGCATTGCGAGGGACAAAAAGCCTTGCGTATCTGGCTCCCTTGAGGGGTTCGGATAGGGATATTCTGCAAGTTGGGCTGGTTACTGCTGAGCCTACCGGTAGCTGTTACCGCCTGCATAAAGGTGGTATGGATACGCCCTGCGTATGCGGATTCACCTCACGAGGAAGCGCCTCCCATATAGGTGCTTTGGAGCTTCTGTAAGGCGCGATACTGGAGAATATCGGTAATAATAGGGTGCTTATCCACTAGCTCAGAAAGCACTTCTTCCGAGGTGGCATATTGCCCTGTTTTGGTCTTCTTAGGCTTAGAAGACAGCTTGAGTTTTTCAAAGAGAATTTCCCAACTGCTTAGGTGAAGAGAGGTTAAAGGGCTGTCCTGCGTGGGCGAGAATTGCCTGTCTCCCAGCCGTAGCAGGTCGGCAGTAATCTCTGGAGAGGTTCCCCGAGGAAGTGGTATCTACTCGGATTCCCTCATATTCCATTTGTGCCAATACCCTCACCAGTGGGGGCTTCTACTTCATTGAATAGCTTTGTCATCTGGTCTTCTCAGCAAGGGAAGGAATACTTTTGCTTGAGCTGTAGGGTTACATCGGTATCTTCTACGGCATATTCCATTTTGTAATTCGGATACCGCCCGCATGAGAGCTGTCCCTTGCCTTTCTTCCCGATAAGGGTCTCAATAGCAATAGGGGTATAACCCAAGTAGGTTTTCGAAAGCAAGTCCATATTATGGCGCATATCAGGATTCAGCAGGTAATGGGCTATCATTGTGTCAAAGAAAGCACCTCGCACCTCTATTCCATAATTTGCCAATACTTTTAGGTCATACTTGAGGTTTTGCCCCTATCTTACCTATATTTTCAGCTTCAAAAACGGACTTAATAGCGAAATCCATTGTTTTGCCAAGGAAAAATCTTCTGGAAAGAGGATATAATACCCCCTTATATACTTCCCACGAGAGGCTAAGCCTACTAATTGCGCCTCCATTTCATCTAGAGAGGTGGTTTCGGTATCAAAGCACACTTCCTTTTTGCTCTAAAAAGCTTCGGCAAGAGGGCTTCTATTTGTTCCTCAGTGGTTATCAGCTCACTGATGGGGCACCTCCTGTAAGGGTGAGCTTTTTGGGTAGGTGGTAGGTCAAAGAGCGTAGAGGTAAAGGGCGCATTGGAAGGGGGCTGTGAGGCTAAGGAAAACAAATCCAGCTGGACAGGTTAGCTGAAAGGCTTTCTGTAGGGTAGAGCATTGTACGGAACCCAATTCCTCAAAGATAAGCACTACTTTGAAAATTAGGCATCGAAAGTTCGAAATCCTTTTCATCAAAGATTACAGGCACATCCAAGAGGATACGAGTTGAGCTCTTGGAGAGAATCCCTTATCCTTATTGGCTTTCGATATTCTCACGGAGCTTTCCTTAGCTGATGGGTATTCTCCAGCAGGTTCTCCAAGGAGCCGAACTCCTTGAGGAGCTTCTGTGCGTTTTTCCCCACCCCAGGTAGCCCGGAATATTATCCACCGCATCGCCCATCATTCCTAAAGAGGTCTCATCACCTGCTCAGGGTATCTACCCCAAAGTTCTCTTTCACTTGTTCTACCCCCACTATCTCGGTATCGTTCCCTCCTCTGGCAGGCTTATACATAAAAATATGCCCAGAGACCAGCTGTCCGTAATCCTTATCCGGCGTTACCATATACACCCGATAGCCTTGCTTTTCGGCTTGCTTGGCAAGGGTGCCTATGATATCATCGGCTTCATAGCCTTCTTTCTCTATGATAGGGATTTGCATCGCTTGGAGTATCTGATGGATATAAGGAATTGCTAGGCGAATTGCCTCTGGAGTCTCATCACGATTGGCTTTGCACTCAGGAGATTGCCGAGCGCTCTGGCTCCCTCCCTTATCAAAAACATACTGCCAAGAGGTGCGGCTGTTCCTACGAATGACCTCTAGCAAGAATTCATAAAAGCCCACAATGGCAGAAGTATTCATCCCTTGGAGTTGATACGAGGATTCTTAAATAGATACATAGTACCCCTGAATATAAGGGCATAGGCATCCAGTAGGAATAGTTTTTCATTGTTTAATTTTTGAGGCGTCTATTTAATTACATACTCAATTGACTTTTGGGAAACGGGAGAACGCTCAACAATTCTTTTCATTAATTTGTTAAAGATAGTCTCTTTTGCTTTTGTGAGCGATTAATTCTAAAACTGTATTCCGCTAAATAGCGGCTCATGCTAAATTCTGATACCCAAGAATATATACCTCGTAATTTTGCGACAGCAATATCCATCTTCCCACTTTAAAGAAGCTAGATATTCTTCGCAATCTAAGTCAGTTTTTAAAGCATTCAGTAAACTCTAAGAGGCTTTGTCCTCAAATAATTCCATAATACACATCTTTCAGAGTGCAAATATATGAGTTTATTTTGACGCCTCAATAAAATATTTTTGGAAATAGATGTTATTTACTTTTTCTAAATTTAATTTAAGTATTTTTCCTGTATAAATATCTAACTTTCCTGATTCCAAAACCATTTCTGCTAAAAAGTCCATTTACTCTATATTTCCGTGTGTTGGATATTTTTATTGTATCTATTTGATTTTTGTAATTTTTATCTAAAATATTAATATATATTTCTTTTGTGTAAAATAAAAAGTACTTTTCTTTATTTTTCAGAATAATAAACTTTTTCTATATTATACTGAGGACATTCTGGACAAGCATAACCAATAAATCTTATATCCACAGAAATACTATCATAATTTTCTGAAAATCTGATTTTTATGCATCTATTCGATAAGTGAGTTTTATCAGAGCAACTCGATAAATAAATAAATAAATAATATATATATTGTTCTCACTTTTAAATGTTCCTTAATTTCAGATCCTAAAATTCTTCCTTCTTTTCTATAAAGAAATAGTTCTTTCCCATTATGATATACTCTCCTTGTGCCGTGTCTATAATCATTTTTGACACCTCAATTAAATAATTCAGCAGGTTTATTTTTGATTTTTCTTCTTAAGAATAGGGTCGATAATATTGAGGTTCTCAAAAGTAATGGCACCCCTTACCACGCCAGAGATTACGCTGTAAAGAGCTTCTATAATATTGATTTTCAGCTCGTTACTATGGTACAGGATACTAATCTCTCAGCAGGGGAAGGCTCCCTGAGTAGTGTAGGTTTTTCTTTTCCGCTTCATTGAGGTCTAGGGTGTGTAAGTAAGGCAGGAGGGTCATTTCCCCATTCCTTCATTGGCAAGCTTTGATAAGGGTCTCGAAGCTCCCACTCTTGATTTCAATGGTATTGTTTCTTCGCCTTATCCAGAGCACCGTTTTCTTGGCAAGAGATATTTAGGACGCTTTCCTGAAGCAATGTCCGTCCTGAAGCATCAGGATATCCTTGATATTGAGGTCGGAGACTTGTATTTTCTGGTTTTCCTCTAAGTGATATTTAGCGTTAGGAATATAGGCTACAAAAGGCTCGTCATATAAGGGGCGTTCTATGAGGTTTTTCTCTCCTAGTGGGTAGCAACGATGGCTAGCATCTAGGCTTCCTTCATTGAGTTCTCGGATACATCTCACGAGTGGTCATCTCTTCCACCTTAAGTTCTACTTTGGGGTATTTTCGCGAAATTATTCAAGAACATAGGCAAGAGGGTAGGGGCTACGGTAGGGATAAAATCCCTAGGCGGAAACGTCCCTCCCATGAAGCCCTCTTATGCTGGGCAATAAGGCTCTTGATACGTCTCGGATTCATTAACAATGCTTTCGGCTTGCTTGAGTATTTTTCTCCTATTTCGGTTACGCGAATAGGCTTTTGCGCGGTCAAAAATAAGTACATCTAATTCCTCCTCTAGGCGTTGTACCTGCATACTCAAGGTAGGCTGGGTAACAAAACACTTTCTCTGCAGCAATACTAAAGTTTTTATATTGTGCCACGGCTAAAAATGTATTGAAATTGTACAATCGTCATAGCATAGTGATTAAAAATTAGGGTGCAAAAGTAAGATAGTAGAAAAGTAAAGGAACAAAGCCTAAAAAGTTTTGTTAGAATTTCTAAATCTTATAAGCCAAAAGGCTCTCTTTTCACCTCTTTGAGGGATACGCTTGCTTTCACGTGCTTCTGTATGGTCTTATTCTGTATGAAGGAGAAAGGCCCTTTGGGCGATCAAGGGCAGGGTAGCTTCATACTGCTTGGCAAGGGCAGTGGCAAGGTACCAAGCAATCATCATATTCACATACATTCCTTGGACTGAACCTTCCCACCAGCAGAATCATCTCTCTTTCGAAGTGTTCTTCTAAGTAATTGGACAGTACAGTCCAACACCACAACGAAGGGTGTAGGGGTGAGGGCTCCTGAGCCATTTGAGGATATAAGCATAGGTCTCTTCGGGATACTTGAGAAAGAGCTCGCAAAAGGTATGCACACACCGCCCAATTATCTATAGGGAAGGAAGGCTTCCGTGAGCTGTATGAGCTGTTGGAAATCTTTTTCTTTGTTCTATGAGAAATCCTGCAAGAGATTTTCCTCATAATAATAATGAGGAAGTGCCTTAAGGAACTGAGTCGACTTCTGGGGTTGTTCCTTGGCTAATTGGCTAGCTTGCGGAGGATAGGTACGCGCACCCCTAGGGATACATTCACGGGAAAAGGGTAGGAACTCAGCTTGTGGGTGAAGTCACCATAGGAGGGTTCTTGTAGGCTAAGCAGAAGAGGAATAAAGGTGTTTTGTTCAGACATAGCTAAATAGGTTTAGAAAATACAAAAATACGAAAAACGGCTTGTAAGCACCTCTATTAGCGATTTAATTCGTACATTTGCCATAAAAGGGAGCTATACAGGCAATTCCCTTCCTTAGAGTTAGCTCCCTCACCATTAACCTTTTGTGATTAACTGTTAGAAAAGTGCTTACCGAACAAGAATTACATAACTTAGCGATGAACCTTGTAGGGAATCCTTGCAAGACCTCGGCTGGGGAGTTCCTTCTGGTGAATAGTGACCGGAAGAAGAACCCAATTCGTGTGTATAGACCCACAGGGGCAGAAGAGCTTCATCATTGTGCGTCCATCCTGCTAGGGGGACGACCTGATGTGTATGGATCCTGTACTGATGGAAGCTGTTCGCCGAAAAGCTCAAGAACATCAGGCAGATGCTTATTGGGCGGGGTAGGCTTTATGATGCTACCCATAAGGAGGCGCCTTTGGAGAAAGGCAAGTCTCACCAAGTGGATTTCAGAGGATTATTAAAAATTGAATAGATGAAATATTTATATTATCTCTCTCTGGTATTACTAGTTGCTTTCCTGCCAGAGAGCTCCTAAGGAGAATATTTATTATATAATGGGGGATGCTCCAGGAACTACCTATAACATCACTTATATTGCTCAGCGACCTATTGAGAAGAAGGAGGTAGATTCCTACTTCAGGTGATAGACCTATCAATGTCTACTTATATAGACCATTCATTGATTTCCAAAGTAAATAGGAACGAGCACCTTCCCTTAGATGCACATTTCCAGAAGGTATTCCACGCCTCTGAGCAAATCTATAAGGAAAGTCAGGGGCTTTTTGACCCCTCCATAGGGCAACTTATCAATGTTGAGTTTGGCAAGAAGGAGCATCATACCCTCCCACACAACGGCAGATAGATAGCTTGCTCCTGCTTAGCAGTGGCTGAATAAAGGTACGTACCAACAGCAAGCCGATGGGGTTTTCCTAGAAAAGGAAAAATCCTGCTATACAGCGGAATTTTAATGCAATAGCTCTAGGGTTACACCTGATGTAATAGCTGACTACTCCTCCAAGCAGATAGAGAATTTTATTGTAGAGGTAGGAGGGGAGCTCTTTATCCACGGGAAGAACACACTCAAGGGGCAAGTCTTGGCTCATAGGGATAGATAACCCTACAGAAGCCTGATGAGGATAGGGAAATCGTGGCTACTGTGGAGCTACCGATTGTGGCTTAGCAACTTCTGGGAACTACCGCAAGCTCTGGACGGACTCCTTACAGGGAAAAATACGTACATACCCTCAATCCCCAAACAGGCTATCTCCGCAACCCAGTAACCTGGTTGAGTGCTACGGTGATAGCTCTTTCAGCTAGTGCTTGCCGATGGCTATGCAACTACCCTAATGGCATTGGGAGGGCTGGAGAGCCGTGCTTTCCTTGCCACACACAAGGACCATAAGGCATTCTCCTCATGCCGATGACCAGCATAAGGACAAAGATACAAGGTATGTAATAGAGAATTTTTGAGGTGCATTTTTGGGCCCTTTTCTCTTTCTCGAGCCCCTAGTGAATAAACCTAAATTTATAGAAATATCTCTGTCCACAGAAGGCTATATTAATTTTCCATTGGTGCCAACTTGAACTTGTGTTAAGAGAAAAGAGCTTTAAAAGTCTCATTAAGATTAGGTATGAGCTAGAGGCTCGCACCAGCACTAAGGAGATGAAAAATTAAGAGATGCTGGCAAGAAAATATAATAAATTTATCATAGAGATTCCTTGACTTTGCGGGTAAAGTTTCGTACATTTGCCCAATGAGTGATGGAGGGACTCACAAGGATAAGACCCTCAGGAGTGATGCTTAAAATAAAGAACAAATGAAAAAGTATTTATACTTTGCTGGTCCTTTCTATTACTTCCTCAGCTAGGGCAGTCACAGAGTAAGAAGCGAGCAACCACTGCTAAGCCTGTTCACTATATGCTGGATGCTTCCGCTAGTAGTATCCATTGAACGGTAAGAAAGTCATCGGAGAAGCCCACCAAGGGTGTTGGCTTTAAGGAGGGAAGCTCCTTACCAAGTCCGGGAAGCTCAAGGAGGTACGCTGTGGGTAGATATGGCTTCTATAGAGGTGCTAGACCTAACGGATCAGCGCAAAAAGCAAAGCTGGAAGCCCTATGTGAGTCCGCCGATTTCTTCGCTGTCAAGGAATATCCTACGGCTAGCTTACACTTCAAGCGGGTAACAGAGAATGCACAAAAAGGCTACGAAGTCCTTGCCGAAATGACCATTAAAGGGGTTACGAAAACACTCTTTACCTCTTTTCCCCAGCCATCGCCGAGCGTAGTTTTCAGGGCTACCTGACCATCGACCGCACCCTCTTTGGGGTATGCTTGCCGTGAAACTTTCTCGATTATCTGGCTGAAAAAGCCATTGATAAGGACTCCTCCCTTAAGGTAACCCTTATTTACTAAAATAATTATGTGTCAAAATAATTTCATATATTTGCACTCTGAAAATTAATGTATTATGAAATTATTTATGGGACAAAGCTCTTAGAGTTTACTGAATCATTTAAAACAGACTTAGATTGGTAAGAATACTTAGCTTCCATAAAATGTGAAAAAGGGTATTGTATGCCGTAAATGTGGTCATAAAATACCAAGTCAGAAAAGATTTTCACGTACTCTGTAATATCTGTGGAGGATACAGAAAGTCCTACAGCTGGAACACTATTTCATAGACTAAAATTTGGGTTATGTAAAGCATATATATGTTTTGAAATGACAACTACAACTAAAGGGTTATCAGCATCACAAGTTGCTCGCCGTTAGGATATTAGTCGACAAACAGCACATTATTTTATGCACAAGGTTCTGTGAAGCTATGAAATCCAGTGAATCCACAAAATGAATGATAGGTTTAGGTTGATGAATTTAGCATAGGAGGAAAAAGACAAGGAATTGCTATACATAAATATTCTCCTGCTGACGCCGTTGGCTGTCTAACAACAGTTAGTGGAAAGAAGAACAAACCTGTGGAGGACTTATATAATTCTATAAAATACTGAATAATGTAAAAATAATTCTTGAAGAAAGAGAAGTAGAAGAATCTAATTGGAATAACAAAAATATAGGAGAAACAAAATGACTGGAAAATTATAATACTTTTTAATAGTAACTTTTTAATAGCTATAGTCAAAAGATGGAAGATTATACAATTTTTAAAGACTGCGAAGTTTATATTAACTTCCGTAAATATACGCAAGAAATAATGCCTCAGATAGTTGCTGAATTAGAAAAATACAACTATAAAAACCTACTGAGGAGCACTATAAGAAAGTAATACACTCTTTTATCAATAAAGAATTAGCTACTACAAAATATAGTGGTGCTGAATGATGATCTCAAAACCATTTATTGCTATTCAAGATAAGAGAATCATATATACAGAAGGAGATGAAGTAGATGTAGATGGACTTATATTATTTCACCTTAATCAGTATCTCTTCTATAAAGACCCAAAGTCCTTAGAATGGCTAAAAGATAACTCATGCAGATATGTTATCAAATTTTTGTAGTTACTTTTGGTGTTTATAGAGATAAAACACTACTAAAATGGTATCTTGATGAAAATATTAATAATAGAACTGGTATACAATCGTTATTTTTATTATGAGAAAAATACGCGCCGATTCATAAGAAAAGAGATGGTGTTAGTAGTCGATAAAATGTTACGGGAGACTCCTAACGAACACGATTTTTGCTATTAATGCAGCGAAATACTATGTTCAAAGATATTCTCACGACTTTGATAACTCCCCAAGGAAATAATTGATTTCCTATTTAATTCTTCAAGAGGTTATTATATAGAAGACCCTGATGGTTACTCCAATATAAGGGCGGATAAGAGTACTTTTTCTAAAAATTTTAGGTAAAGTAAAAATCAGGCGAAAAATAGATGCATTAGATGATACAAGCAATTGGTATCTGATAAAAAAACTAAAGAAGGATTAAAAGGATATGTACACAAAAAGCAGAATAAAAATCAAATAATTGAGAGTGTCAAAAATGATTATAGACACGGCACAAGGAGAGTGTATCATAATGGGAAAGAACTATTTTTATAGAAAAAGAAGGAAGAATTTTAGGATCTGAAATTAAGGAACATTTAAAATGAGAACAATATATATATTATTTATTTATTTATTTATCAGTTGCTCTGATAAAACTCACTTAGCAGATAGATGCATAAAAATCAGATTTTTCAGAAAATTATGATAGTATTTCTGTGGATATAAGATTTATTGGTTATGCTTGTCCAGAATGTCCTCAGTATAATATAGAAAAAGTTTATTATTCTGAAAAATAAAGAAGAGTACTTTTATTTTAACAAAAGAAATATATATTAATATTTTTAGATAAAGAATTACAAAATCAAATAGATACAATAAAACATCCAACACACTGGAAATATAGAGTAAATGGACTTTTAGCAGAAATGGTTTTGAATGGGAAAGTTAGATATTTATACAGGAAAAATACTTAAATTAAATTTAGAAAAGTAAATAACATCTATTTCCAAAAATATTTTATTGAGGCGTCAAAAATAAACTCATATTTGCACTCTGAAAATTAATGTATTATGGAATTATTTAAGGGACAAAGCCTCTTAGAGTTTACTGAACGCTTTAAAACAGACAAAGAGGAAGGAAAACAAGGTAGAAGCTATAATACATGGATTTAATAATAAATGCTTTCAAAGATGGTATCATCGTGTAGGGAAGCAGGATTATAATGGTGGTGACGATATTCAAGATCGTGCAGACGCACAACGACTCTTTTGAGATATGGGAAGAATTAGAAAAAGCCAAATGTCAAATAAATTATTAATTCAAGCTCTGCAAGAGCACAACTTACCAGTTTGGGATAAACTTCACATTATCTTAGATTTAGCAGAAAAAGGATAATGAAATTTATCCTATTATCTTAAATTTTATAGAACAACCAGAGTTTGAAAGGTGTAAGGAACATTAATTTATGCGCTAGAAAATTATCCTCCAGAACTCTGTTTGAAAAAGCGATTGATTGGTTAATAAGATGAAGGATTTGAAGTTGCTCTATGGAGCGTTTAAACATCATTAACAAAAATATCAAAACTATCAGGTGATCAAGTTGATAATGCATATGAAACCATAAAAACCTTTTTACAAATCATCAAAATGAAATGGAGAACTGAATTATTGAACGAAGTTTTAGATATGTTTGAGTAAAAATATAGCAAATAAAATATCCTGAAAAATTTAATTTATACATAATCTTTACCATTATTAATTTCTCTACTCATTCCGTCTACGTCTCCTGCCATCCCTATTCCTGCCAGTATGCCAACCGTCAAGATAAAGAAAAAGAAAGTTCTTTGTGCAATGGAACTTACTGACCGAGGGAAAGTAGCGCTTTTATGCACTAAAAATACCTGACTATTCCTCAAAATCATTACGAACAATATTTGACAAACATATTAGTAAAACAGCACAAGTTACTACCGACCAGTGGAAAGGATATAAACCTATAAAGGACTATAATATAATCTCAAAAACTGAGTAATGACGGAAAGAATTTTTCCTACATTACATAAGTAATACACCAAGTAAAAATCTTGGATACGAGGTATATATTCTTGGTTTTCAGAATTTAACATAGACCGATATTTATGCGGAATACAGTTTTAGAATTAATCGTTCACAAAATAAAGATACTATCTTTAACAGATTAATGAAAAAGAATTGTAGAACGTTCTCCCGTTCTCAAAGTCAATTAGTATGTAGCTAAATAGACACCTCAAAAATATATTGTAGGACAAGCAGAAGGAGAGCTATACAAGTGGTTGTTGAGAAAAGAGATAAAAGTAGAAGAATTAAGAACCTAAAAATTAATAAGATGAGGAAAATTATAAATTTAGTAGCAATCACTTTGTTGTTTATTAGTTGCAACAACACTTCTAAGAAATTAGAGATGCTAAAGAAGGTACATTTATTTATGAAAGAGAAAGAGCTTTTTGAGACATTACAGTTGAACAATCATAAAGTGGAAGTGATAAGAGGAACTAAATATATTGTTGAAGAAAAGTTATTTTTACGATAGTTTAGGTATCTTAGAAATATATGCTGGTGCCTCAGAAGGTTTTGTCGTTTATTCAAGAGATAATGATTTTGGAGTGTGTGTTATCAAAGAAGAAGGATATAGTAATAAAGTTCTAATAGATAAAGAAGCAGGATTGCCTTATAGACGGAAAAAGATACAATTAGGAACTTTTGAAGTGTTTTTAAAAGATAGGCTTATAATGGTCTATCCTAAAGAAGATGATAGAATTTATGTATACAAATTTAAATAATTAATTGAGGTGTCAAAATAATTTCATATATTTACACTCCTGAAAATGAATGTATTATGGAATTATTTAAGGGACAAAGCCTCTTAGAGTTTACTAGACATTTAAAACAGACTTAGATTGTGAAGAATACTCTAGCTTCTTTAAAAGTGGGAAAAGGAGTATTGATGCCATTGGCTGTTTAACAACAGTTAGTGGAGACAATAACGATCCCTGTGAAGAACTTATTCAACTCTATAAAATACTGGGATAATGTGAAAATAATTCTTGAAGAAAGAGAAGTAGAAGAATCTAATTGGAATAACAAAAATATAGGAAAAACAAAATGGACTGGAAAAATTATAATACTTTTTAATAGTAACTTTTAATAGCTATAGTCAAAAGATGGAAGATTATACAATTTTTAAAAGACGGCGAAGTTTATATTAACTTCCGTAAACATACGCAAAGAAATAATGCCTCAGATAGTTGCTGAATTAGAAAAATACAATTATAAAAAACCTACTGAGGAGCACTATAAGCAAGTAATACATCTTTTATCAATAAAGAATTGCTACCACAAAATATAGTGGTGCTGAATGATGCTCTCAGTCCATTTATTGCTATTCAAGATAAGGGAATTATATATACAGATGGATATGATGCAGAAATAGATGGGACTTTTATGTTATTTCACCTTAATCAGTATCTCTTCTATAAAGACCTAAAGTCCTTAGAATGGCTAAAAGATAATTATGAAGAAATGTTATCAATTTTTTGTAGTTATTTTCGGTATTTATAGAGATAAAACACTACTAAAATGGTATCTTGATGAAAAATATTAATTATGAAACTGCTATACAGATAAAGGTATTTTATTATGAGAAGAATACGCGCCAATTTATAAGAAAGAGATGGTGTTAGCAGTCGATAAAATGTTACGAGAGACTCCTAACGAACACGATTTTGCTATTAATGCAGCAAGAAGCTTTATGTTCAAAGATATCCTCACTACTTTGATAACCCCAAAGGAAATAATTGATTTCTATTTAATTCTTCAAGAGGTTATTATATAGAAGATCCTGATGGATACTCTAATATAAGGGCGGATAAGAGTACTTCTTCTAAAATTTTAGGTAAAGTAAAAATCAGGCAGAAAAATAGATGTATTAGATGATACAAGTAATTGGTATTTGATAAAAACTAAAGAAGGATTAAAAAGGATATGTACACAAAAGTAGAATAAAAATTAAATAATAACGAGAGTATCAAATTTCATAATGTATCATTCTTAAAACAATTACGATGATTATATTACTTTTTGTTTATTCTCTTGTGAAGAAAAATTGTTGTTACAGAGTTTACAAATTACAATAATAGAATTTTAAATAATTTATCTAACAATTCTAATAATTATATATATTATATTATTGATAATTTTTCTAATAAAAACCCTAAAAAGACAAAGAACTTTTATTGATAATTTCAAGGAAAAACGAAACATAAAAATAAAATTATTAAAAAGCACATAACTTTTAGTTTTCTATAAAAAGCTCATTACAAAAATAAACTAAATTATGAAAATGATGGTTTTATTAAATGAGAACGAATATTATAAAGATTCCGATATAACAGTAACATCTCTCATATTTGCAAAAATAAGTCATTTTATATTGAAAACCTTCGGATTTTTGATGATACTAAAAGAAAAATAATTTTAAACTAGAATTGATTCTATAAAATTTTAATACATTTACCCCTTACCTTGCAAACAATAAATAAAACAAGATAGAACAATGAACAATCTACTCACCCTATATTTTTTTATTATATTTATTATTTTCAATAGTTGTACCTCCAAATATAATTAATCAAGGAAAAATAGAATGGATTAGTAAATATGACTTATACGAAAACATTTACGGAAAAAGGGATTGAATCTAAAAGAGGATTAAATGTTACAAAATTTCAATTTTGGATGAATCTATCATTTTTATTGCAGCAGAAAAAGATAGCTACTTCTTTGACACTAAAGAAGATAATGCCATTTTATTCATCTCTAAAGATTTAGGAAATGAATACAAAGAAATCATATTTTCCTGAAGAATCTATTGTTTCTATCCATTCATATGGCAAAAAGTCTTTAATAGAAACTAATATAGGAGGTTATGGAAACAATGCTAAAAATTGTATTTACTTATTAGATAATACCTCATTAAAATATAAAAATTAGAGAATTTTTCTCCTAATAGTATTTCTCAGATAAAATTTAATGGAAATTTTTATTTCATATAATGAAAATGGAGATGTTATATTAATAGATGTTTTTAAATAATGTAAATTATAAAATTCCTAATATAGTTACTAAAGGTAATTACATATTAGAAGATAAAGACGCAAATATAATTTTTAGATAAGAATAAAATAATTAGATATAATGTTATAGAAGAAAAATTTACAACAATACGAAATTTGACAAAAACATACTCTACCATAACTGATGTTTTTGGAGAGATTAATTTAGGTAATTGATTTTAGTGACAGGAACTAGTATATTTACGACCTAACTGAGAGGGAATTATTTAAATTTTCTACCGAAAGATGAAAAATATAAATATCGTTATAAAAATTTTTGTATGCGACTATAAAAGAAAAGAGTATTATCCTACGATTCGCTTTTTCATATGATTATGGAAAAACTTGGAAAGAATACAATACGAGCGATTTTACAATAGAATCAAGTATATATGGTTTTTATATAGGATAAATACATAATTTTTGAAGCTGCCTTTATGGAAAAAGGGCGTATATTATGATTGGAGAAATAATGAAATAAAACTATGTATAGAATAATCCTTTTAGAAATATCAATATCTATCTACTGAAAACATGACATTTATTATATCAAGAATATTCTCCTCCTTCTCCACCAAATGCCTTTAGCTCAAGGTCGTTGGCGATACGTTCTTTTCGCGTTCAATGATTTCAATGACATCTAACTTATTTGGCGGTAGTTGGCTTCTACTTGTTCTTTAGTGGTGTCGTTGCCGTTAGCATCGGTAAAGGAAGGATTTGAGGTATATATTCTTGGTTTTCAGAATTTAACATAGACCGATATTTAGCGGAATACAGTTTTAGAATTAATCGCTCACAAAATAAAGAGACTATCTTTAACAAATTAATGAAAAAGAATTGTTGAGCGTTCTCCCCATTTCTCAAAGTCAATTAGTATGTAGCTAAATAGATACCTCAAAAATATATTGTAGGACAAGCAGAAGGGAGAGCTATACAAGTGGTTGTTGAGAAAAGAGGTAAAGTAGAAGAATTAAGAACCTTAAAAATCAATAAGATGAGTAAGATTATAAATTTAGTAGCAATCACTTTGTTGTTTATTAGTTGTAACAACACTTCTAAGAGATTAGAGATGCTAAAAGAAGGTACATTTATTTATGAAAGAGAAAGAGCTTTTGAGATATTACAGTTGAACAATCACAAGTGGAAGTGATAAGAGGAACTAAATATATTGTTGAAGAAAAAGTTATTTACGATAGTTTAGGTATTTTGCAAATATATGTGATGGTGCTGCAGAGGGTTTTATCGTTTATTCAAGAGATAATGATTTTGGAAAAATCTGTTATCAAAGAAGAAGGATATAGTAATAAAGTTCTAATAGATAAGAAGCAGGATTGCCTTATAGACGGAAAAGATACAATTAGGAACTTTGAAGTGTTTTTTAAAAAGATAGGCTTATAATGGTCTATCCTAAAGAAGATAATAGAATTTATGTATACAAATTTAAATAATTAATTGAGGCGTCAAAATAATTTCATATATTTGCACTCTGAAAATTAATGTATTATGGAATTATTTAAGGGACAAAGCCTCTTAGAGTTTACTGAACGCTTTAAAACAGACTTAGATTGGTGAAGAATACTAGCTTCCATAATGGGAAAAAGGGTATTGATGCTGCTGGCTGTCTACAACAGTTAGTGGAAAGAAGAACAAACCTGTGGAGGACTTATATAATTCCTATAAAATACTGGGATAATGTGAAAATAATTCTTGAAGAAAGAGAAGTAGAAGAATCTAATTGGAATAACAAAAATATAGGAAAAACAAAATGGACTGGAAAAATTATAATACTTTTTTAATAGTAACTTTTAATAGCTATAGTCAAACGATAGAAGATAAAGAATTAATAACTTTTTGTATCATAATGCAGAAAAATAGACATTGAAGATGAAGATTTTGACAGATATCTTATCAGAATGGGATTTTTCGAATTTATATTTGTCAAAAATGATAAAAATAACATTTGGAGATAATGATACAACAGCTCGTAAATTAAAAATATTAGAAAAAGATCAAAAGATAGTTTTTATAAACATGCTCTAAAAATGAAGTGAAAAATGAATATAGAACATATAATAATATTTCAGGACCCTATTTCGTTTATCTTGTAGAAAAAGACAAAGAGGTCAAGGAAATATTAGAAAAGATTATAGCAGATACTACTATGAGACATGACAATAGGGAAAGTTTAAAAATCTTTCCTAAAAAGAATATGATACTTACTATTATATTAATGGAAAGAAAAGAGAAATATAAAAAAAGAAGCAATTCATCTTCCTATACTATAAGTAAGATAAGAAACGAGAAGAAGTAAGAGTAGTTGAAGATGGAGACGAAGGCGATTGATTATTAATTATAACAACAGATGGAATAAAAGGATATATTCATAAAAATAATATAAAAATAGAAATCAAACAATGAACAATCTACTCACCCATTATCTTTGAGAATTGGATAGACTGGAAATGTAAAGCTAAGAGCAGCCATTTTATTGCTGATGCAGGATTTTGTTACCGATAGCGTTAGAGATGCCACATGCAAACCAGAGACCTTTTCAAACTACGAGCTTACAGCCTATGGCTGGCGATGCCTTCAAGATGCACGTGCTGATGGATCACTAATCAGCTGCAACTAACCCTTGAAGAATGCCAATTTTGTTTCATCCAAGGATACGTGTACAGATTAGTGCCTCACAGAAGGACAAGCCTTATACATAAAACTGAAAAAGGTTTGCCAACATTATTCTATAAAAACAACAGAATTAGGTTATAAAGAATTATGAAGAAAAAGTTTTATTATTTTTATTACTATTAACCTCAATGTATTATTTTTGCTCAGAATAAGAAGACATATTCCACAAAAGACTATATACGAGTCTTGTTGTTGGGGTGAGTCAGATGATGGTAGATAGCTATTATGTCGTTGATGAAGATATTATGGGTGATCATATTTATTTATGCATTAATACAGCAAATGGTCAAATTAGGGTACTCATAAATGTACTAATGTTATAAAAAGAAAAATTAAAAACAATCCTTTTTAAAGATTAATAATCAAGTTATACAATTAGAGGAAATTGATGAAAATTTATAGTTGTATACCTATGGGGCTTTGGTCTAAAAAAACAGAATAACAACACCTATATCGCAATTGAATTATACACAATGTGTTATAGTAAATATTGCACGATTATTATTATATCTTTGTATATATGGAAAAAGGAGTTGTTATGAATTCAAAAATAATTAGGAGTGAGGGATACTCGTATTGATAGCGATACAAAAATCAAGCATTATATGCGTAATGGATTAAAAATATTAACGCCTTTTAAAAATAAATAAAATGAGATTTCTTTGTTTATTCTTTATTTTTAATATAGCATATTCACAGCAAAAATGTGAGGTATGCTAAAATAGATTTGATTGATAACCTCCCTATTGTTGGGGGCTTCTAAACGATTCTTTTGCCAGGTATGTATGTGATAAACATCAAAGCATTAGATAATGACATCTATATGCTTATTGATACGAAGAATGATAGAAGGAGAGAGCCAGAGTGTTCTATCCCCAAACACAGTATAGACAACGGATATTTTCTAACCATCAATAAGCAGCAAGTGAGGTTTGACAAAGAGGAACTTGCATTAGACTATTGTATTCCTCTGTATATATTGCTCAAAAACAAAGAAGGATACTTATGTTGCTATTGAGATGGTTGTTGCTTTGTTATATGAAAGAATTGCACGACTTTAGCTATATTTTTGTGCATCTATATGACAATAAAGTTAAGGAAGTCAAAGCAATAGGAGAGCTAGACAACGAACTCACGGATAAGAAAATAAAGTCATATATGAGCAACAATGGTTTTAAGTTTTTAAAAATAATAAAATATATGGTTTTGAGAACTGGGAAAATAGTCAGTCTGAAGAAGATTGTATATTTTGTGTCTGTTTCTATACATTATGAAAAATCCGCATATCTACCTCACTATTTTACAAAACAACTAAAGAAAATACTCGTTTATGATGAAATATAAGTTATTATTGCTATTTGTCCTTATATTTCAATATATGAAAAGGGCAAAAACAATAATTTTGGATACAAGAGTCTTATCAATAACTATTGTTGGGGGAATTATAAATGACACCCTAAATAGATATGAAATTGACCAAAACATTTTAGGTACACATATCTATATGCTATTTGACACTGAGAACCCATATAGGCCAACAGCAAATAAATGTAATATAGCTAAGACTACATTATCTGAAAAATCCATTTTTAGTTGTGAATAAAAAACCATAACATTAGATGAGATAGATAGGATAGAGTTATGCAAACCTATAGGGATCTATTATAAAAGAGAAAATGGGGATACCTATATTGCCATACAATTAACAATACGAGGGTATACAAAGGTATATGAGAACTATTATATTTTTATATCTATACAACAATACCTTTCGTAAATACAAGATTTTATACTTAAGCTGTGATGAACTATCTGATAAACAAATTAAGCATTATATGCGTAATCGATTAAAATATTAACGCCTTTAAAAATAATAAAAACTATGGTATTACTTTTTTGGAAAACCATGTTTTGTGGAAGAAGATGAACTATTAGGTGAGTCTTATGAAAATATTTCAATGTGTTATGAGTGGGTGCCAACAGGACAACTATAGCTCACGAATTAATGCATAGTTTAGGGTTTTAAATCACACCTCTCCAATTTTCGTCGACATACTAATAACAATGAAAATCTTTCCTAGATTTTTCTATATATATAATAAAATGAGATTTCTTTTGTTTATTTCTATTTTTAATATAACGTATTCACAGCAAAATGTGAGGTATGCTAAAATAGATGATAATCCCTATTGTTGGGGGCTTCTAAACTGATTCTTTTTGCTGTATAGGTATGTGATAAACATCAAAGCATTAGATAATGACATCTATATGCTTATTGATACGAAGAATGATAGAAGGAGAGAGACGAGTGTTCTATCCCCAAACACAGTATAGACAACGGATATTTTTCTAACCATCAATAAGCCAAGTGAGGTTTGACAAAGAGGAACTTGCATTAGACTATTGTATTCCTCGTGTTATACATTGCTCAAAAACAAGAAGGATACTTATGTTGCTATTGTGATGGAGGTTTGCATGTTATATAAAAGAATTGTACAACTTATAGCTATATTTTTGTGCATCTATATGACAATAAGGTTAAAGAAGTCAAAGCAATAGGAGGACTGCACATCGAACTCACGGATAAGAAAAATAAAGTCATATATGAGCAACAATGGTTTTAAGTTTTTAAAATAATAAAACTATAGAGTATTACTTTTGGAAAAACCACGTTTTGTGGAAGAAGATGAAGAACCAAAGGGAGATGGAAATAGTCTTCCCAAATTTTTGGTGCATTTTAGGCGACCTGATGATTATAGAGGAGAGTTTGGGTTCGATTGGATCCGTGATGAGTATATTTATCCAATAGTAAAAGTTGCAATTGATAATAAAGGATATACAGATAATTTTATGGATTATTATGAGCTCTATATCAAATTCTAAATCTCCTATTAAGATATCTTTTTATCATTGGCAGTGGGCTATTATGCAATATGAAGTAAATAATTATATAGAAAAATGAAAAATTTCATCCTGAATATTGTTGTTTTTATAGGATATTCTTTAATTTCTGCACAAGAGTATTTGCCTTTTGCATTTTAAATTATAAAAGCTCTTTCACGAGATATAATATTGAAGAAATTCTAATATCATACATCAATGAAAAATATAGCCTTTTTGATGACAAAATAGACTCAATATCTAAATGAAACTGCTAAAAATTTAGAAGAAAAATATCGTTTAACAAATGTAAGTCGATACGCATATTGGAAAGGTAAAAGGAAACTTATTTAAAACCAGTACTCGTGTGGTGCAAAAATAAGAAGGATTACAGAGAAATATACCTTTTGGCTGTCAATGCATAAAGGTAGATATATTAATTCTTCAATAGCAATGGGAGTTATACAAAAACACAAAAATAAATTTAAAATATGGGATAAAAACAGCAATAAAAGACTTAACCCCTATAGTAACTGCAAAAAGAAGCACTGATATATCTTTACTTAATGGAAGGTGTTTTTCCCAATTTCTGACTTTTCATTTTTTGTGTGATCCTACACAAAAATTGGCTTATTTAACGAAGAAACTGAAGATAATTACATTATTTTCTCTAAAAATATAAAACCAACACAGAGTGTTTGAAATAGATACTTTTTATTATAAACGTTTTTATTTACAACTATGATAATAATTGCATTTTTGAAATTAGTTACAAACTTTTAAAAATGGAAATTATGAGATAATAAATAAAACGATTGATTTATAAAAATCCAGAAGATATAATAGATAATGTTTTTAGATTCAAAAGACTATACTAAAATTATTGTAATTAAGAGATTTAAAAATCTCTGAAGAATGATAACTTAATAATTATAAAAGCTATTCTCCTCCTTCTCCACCAAATGCCTTAGCTCAGGGTCATTAGCGATACGCTCTTTTCGCGTTCAATGATTTCAATGACATCTAACTTTATCTGGCGATAATTGGCTTCTACCGTGTTGGTGGTATCGTTGCCGTTGGCATCAGTAAAGGAGAATCAGCAGGTTATCAAGCAAGAGCTTCGTAACCACAAATAGCATTTTTGTGTGATAATAAGAAAGCAGGAATAGAACACAAAGGACTGTTTTTCAATTGGTGAGGCTTGACGGATATAAAGGTTTGATAATGAGATATGAGTATCTTGATGTAACTTGGATAGGAATGCTCCCTATTAGGGTTTATCTCCAAGTTCCTCAAAAAGTTTAAACACATTTAATTATAAAAGACTCAGATTTAAAACCAATTAATAATGAATAAGACAATAATATTCAGTTTAATAGTATTTGCTTTTTATATCTCAGAATCTATATAGTCAGTTATTTATAAATAAAATAGACAATAAAGATATAGAGATTGTTGAAAAAGCTATTCCTAGCTAAATGTATTTCAAGTCTGTACGATTATATAAGAATCGATAAACGTACAAAAAGAACCTTTAAGAGGGAAAGTATAAAGTTATTGTAAATAAAGACGAGTATTACAAAGCTTTCATGAGGGTAGACCTTGTAGTGAAAATAAAATTAACTTAGTGAAATACTACTATAAAGGTAAATATCAAAAACTCTACATATATGTTGGAAAAGAATATATATTGCTATAAAAAATGACTCCCGATAAAAAGGAAGGTCTATATAGATGTCAAATATTTTAATTATAGTGATATAGATGAAAAAGAACCCAATTCTACGACTAAGGACAACAGAAAGAATTAGAAGGACGTCTTAAAAGTATTTATACCATTAATAAAAAGAAAAAGATATAAAAAGAGTTTCTAAAAAGATTTTTAGTTTCGCTTTTTGGAAATGGCAATGGGAAGAGATGCAAAAAGATGATATCGATTAGTAAGTATAATTAATGATTAATTTGAATATGAAAAATTATATTTATATTATTTTTATATGATATTTATATCCTATGCTCAAGACACTATATCAATAAAAATAAAAGATATAAAAACAGAAGAGTATAAGATTAAAAGTACAAAAGTAAATTTTTCCTTCAATTATCAAATATAAATAAATACACTATTTAATACACCACTAAATGGCTAGTTATAAAGTCAAAACAGGTATTAGAAAATATTATATCGCATACTTTAAAGACGAAATTTTGATATCAGTGGTGGTAGAAATATTATAAAATACTACGGTATGAGAATTAAAAATACATATCTCCTCAGGAAACTATTATTTATTACTATCAAAGCAATATTTTTACTAAGGATAGTATTACATTGCCCATCATTGAAATTCTAATGAATGAGGAAAAATGTGTTGGAACGATTACATTGGCAGGAATCAGTAAAGAAAATATTAATACATTACTTTCAGGAGCACAAAAGATAATGATGTGAAGCCTATATCAGCCTATAATTGAACATAATAAATTATCTTTATGAAAGATAAACTTATATCCAAGAAGAAAGTTAAATATTTATTCATCCTTCTCACCAAATGCCTCAGCTCAAGGTCGTTGGCGATACGTTCTTTTCGCGTTCAATAATTTCAATGATATCTAACTTTATCTGGCGGTAGTTGGCTTCTACTTGTTCTTTAGTGGTGTCGTTGCCGTTGGCATCGGTAAAGGAGAGGATTTGAGGTATATATTCTTGGGTATCAGAATTTAACATAGACCGCTATTTAGCTGAATACAGTTTTAGAATTAATCGCTCACAAAAATAAAGATACTATCTTTAACAAATTAATGAAAAGAATTGTAGAGCGTTCTCCCGTTTCCCAAAGTCAATTTTGTATCGTAGTTAAATAGATACCCTCAATTAAAAATAATTGAATATGAAATTGTTAAACATTATAATAGTCTTTTTAGTATTTTTGTAATGCTCAAAACAAAGAACTGATTAGTAAGACGTACTTAAAATTACAAAACGTATAGTAAATCTTTTGAACAATTCGTATGGTTTTTGTAATTGTAATGATACTTATTTACACACAGAAACATTTGAAGATAACTACAGCCACATTTAATCATCTAGAACCATTACCCCTGATTTTTCGAAAAAGAAGAAATAAAGAAGGTGTTAGAGACTTATCACAACAAATACAAAAAGAGATTTGAAGGTGTTCAGAATAGTTTATTATAATGGTTATTTGATAGTGTCTAAATGTTATAAATTATATAATGTGTCAAATAAAAATTTAAAGAAAGCTCTATTACAACCTACTATCTAATGATAGATTACAAAAAGAATGGATAGAGGATTATATAGAGATTATTTAGATTATTATTTTATTAAAGTTCAAACTGAATAATATATTGGAAATGTTCAAGCAACATTGTTATCAAAGCGAGCAATGGGAGATGTATTAAAAATATGAAAGGAATGATCCTATTTAGTATCTCAGGATGGAGTAATGCAAGAAGGTAAAATGATAACAATAGATGAATGGAATGCTAAATTCAAGTAATTATGACTCATATTTATAGAAACACACTATTCTTTTTATTATATCATTCTTAATATATATTACACTACAGAGTATAGACAATCAAATGATGCTCTACTTTGCTGCTGCATTTTATTTTTGGAATAATACAACATCTACAAGAATTATTTATAAAAATATTCTTATTACATTCTTGCTCTCAGCAATAATATTAATTAGCTTTACAGCCATATACTTCAGAATAAATAATAAAAAATATATAAGTTTGTAATTATTGTTCTATTAGCCTACCTCCTTTATATTATTGATATAGTACATTTATTTCTAAAAATATCCATATAACACTTTTTAGTAAATATGCTTTTAATTACTATAAAAAGTTTCCTATTATCCCTTATTTACTTTAAAGGAAATAAAAATTTAAAAACCACCTTGGCAAATCGGTATAACGATGACCTTTAACTGCTTTGTACGCCCACAGTACAACAAGGTTTAAAATAAAACTAATTTTAAAAATATTCAGATGGTAAAAGAGATTTATTATTTTATTTCAGTGTGTTTATTGTTGTTTTGCTTGTAACAATACATAACACCCAAGAAAACAACTATATTGAAAATGATATAGATACCATTGAGGAAGCAGATTATGTACAAGAAATAACCGATGAGAGGATTACAGGGAAATAAAGGATAAGAATTATGTTATCTTGTGAACCAACCTTAATTTTACCTTGATAGCCTAAAGAATGTGTCAAAAAGATGATGATTTCTATACAACGGTGAACAATGCTACTTTTTATACTGACAATGGCAAGCGATCTTGCATTGTTAGACACCACCACCATCTACATTTAACTGGATTTGACCATAGTTTAATTAAAATAATAGAAAAATGATAGTTTTTATTTTTGCTGCTTACTGCCAATTTTATACATAAGCCAAAATACAAATTCCATAGATACAGAAAAGAAAGAAATTTACTGTAACTAATTCTCGAGAAAGAAGAATTTTACTGTAACTAATTCTGAGAAAGAAGAATTTACCGTAACTAATTCTAAAAAGAAATATCTTTTGATGATTTAGAAGAAGTTTCGTTTACTTTTTGCATAAAAGGTAGTTATGAAAGATGATTTGTATTATGTAGATATTGATAAATTTTTAGGCTTTCATAAGTTAAAAAATCTCTAAACAAGGAAGTAAATGCCCTTTTTCATAAAAGGTACGATTGATTTTTAACATATAAGGATAATCCTTTTTATGAGCTTATTCCATATAGGCCAAAATGAATTTGATACACCACCCTTTGCTACTAAAAATACAGATAAGTGATAGTATAACCTCTATTTTATATGCATATATAATAGAAGATGAGAACCACGTGTAGAGTTTCAAACATTTGATAAACAAAGGGAATTATATGAGACAGTATCATTCTTTATTATCGTCCTCGCTGATGGATGTTCATCAGAGCGAACATTTTGCATTGATAAGAACTTTAAAATAAAAATTCAAACAGATGTTCAGGAGAATTAGATGATGGAAGACTTTTCATATAATAGTACTAATACCTTTTAAAAATCACTGAAACAGGAAAGATAGTCAGAGAGTAGAGAGTAATCCTGTGAACCGTAAGCTATGCACTGTACACTGACCTCTCGCACTTTTAGCCCTAAAAACCACTTGAATTAATCAGTGATGAAGAAATTAATTATATTTTTATTTGTACTAACTTTATAACTTGTAAGCAAAATACAAATTCTGCAGATAAAAAGAAGAATTTACCGTAACTAATTCTAAAAAGAAATTTCGTTTGATGATTTAGAAGAAGTTTCGTTGCCTTTTTAGATATAAAAGGTAGTTATGTGAAAGATGATTTAGTATTATGTAGATATTGATAAATTTTTAGGCTTTCATAAGTTAAAAATCGTTAAACAAGGAAGTAAATGCCCTTTTTCATAAAGGTACGATTGATTTTATAACTAATGAAGAAGTTTTGATAAGCTACCCCTATTATCAAAGAAGTGAGGACTCTCCTCCTGCTGTAAAAAGAAAATACAAATAAATGATTCTATAACTGCCGTTCTATATGGATATATACGAGTAAATGAATATTCAGTACCGCGTATAGAGTTGCAAACATTTGATAAACAAGGAATTATATAGACAGTATCATTCTTTATTATCGTCCTCGCTGATGAATGTTCATCAGAGCGAACATTGCATTGAGTAAGAACTTTAAAATAAAAATTCAAACAGAATTTGGGTGTACTGCAATTGAAAAGATGATGAAGATTTTAATTTTTGAACAGACTGATACATTTAAAATCACTGAAACAGGAAAAATAGTGAAACAATGAAATTAATTTATCATAGGAAAGAATAATACATTTTCTTACCTTTGCAAACAAATAAACAAGATAGAACAATGAACAATCTACTCACCCATTATCCCTTGAATTGGATAGACGGAAGATAATTTCTATAACAATAAAAAGAAGGCGAGACAGAGAAAGACCATTTGGCCCAGGATATACAACAAAAATAAACGGAAAAGAAGCAAATTTGGGCTAAAAATAGTTTTCCAACAACAATAAAGAAAATTAATAGTGATGTGTTTATAGATATTTTTAGTAATACCAATTCACCTTGCAAAAACCTACCTTGTCAGAGCAGTGCGTTGCATAGGTTTAAGATGAAAATGGCAAAATACAATCTATTATAACTTACCATATTTACTATAGATGGACTGATGAAAAGCATATACAAAAGATTGCAGAAGAGTTTAAGCAAAAATATAAGTATGTTTATCACGATGAAAAGGGTAATGCAGCTGAAATATTGGATAGTAAAGGACGTTTGTTAAATGGTATTCATAGAGAAAATTGAGCATGTTCATATTGAGGGCTTGTTCTAATGGGGATAAAGTAACCCACTTTTTATGGGAAAACAACGATTACAGCCTGAAGATTATAGAAAACTAAATTCGATGAAAATGGAAATGCAATTAAATAGAATTATTGTGCTCTTTTATACATCTGTATTAATGTCTCAGATTGTATCAGAAAAAAGAGGAAAATTTCAAGAGTTCTCACAAATTGATTTTTGATATATATGAGAAAGGCCATTTATTCATTAATTATAGATGAATCTAATATTTCTGATCATCCTATAATGTCCTACATAGATTGTTTTAATGAGGGATATTTTACAATCCACTTTATCCTAAAGAGAATGATCTGAAAATATATTGGAAAAATGTCTTTATGCAAGGGATTTTGAAAACATTGATTTAGATAGTGATAGTATTTATAAACTACTGAAAGATAAATTTAACGAGTACTTCATTTTCTCTTGTCAAATAGAATATTTAGTAAATAAGGACAGTTGTACAGAAGAAAGTATTTCTGTTAGCAAAATGTTGTCATATACATCTATGTAGACCCTACTTATAAAAATGGAAATTAATAGATATAATATATGCTAAAATACTTCCTCCTTATTACAATAATCTAAAAAGATATACTAAATAATTTGTATAAAAACTACTTATAAATAAAATAGAAATCATACAATGAACAATCTACTCACCCATTATCCTGTAAATTGGATAGACGGAATGAAGCTAAGCAGCAGCCATTTTATTGCTCTGCAGGACTTTATTACCGACAGCCTTAGATACAACAATAAAAATTGACTTAGAAAATCTAAAAGAGTTATGAAAATTTTCATTTATTTATATATTTTTAGTTTTATTGCTTATAAATTGTAAGAACAATGAAGTTCAAAAATCCTTAAGCTATGAGAGAGAAATCAATATCTATTACCATTAATGATAAAACCTCAATAAATAATATTTAAACAAAACTATTTTATCGTTTATTAGAAATAGATAATGAGATTTTAATAGACACTCTACTCTATTGAAATTAAAGGAGATATTTTTAATGGATAGGTTGTCTATGGATTGGTATTTATTAAAAATAAAAAGATTGATACTATTTCAGGAACTATCAATATATACATAGGAGAAGAGTCTCAATATGAAGATGACCCTAAAGTTATATGAGATGGGGTGAAGTAATGAATAATAGATATATTTATCATATAAAAAGAAAAAGGAAAATATTTATCTATATCTAATAACCTAACAGAAGGTTATGAAAGATTTATGTATGAGATAAAGATAGTATAAAAAGAAACTAATTTAAAATATTATATACTATGAAAATAATAGAATGATATGGAATAAAAACTAATTGAGGTGTCAGGAATAATTTCATATACTGTGCACTCTGAAAATTAATGTATTGAGGGTGTCAAGTTAAGGGGCATACCAACTGAGATTGGAAATAGGTTTTCTTTCAATCAATCTTTTTATTAGATTGTTAAAGAGACTATCTTTAACGAAATTAATGAAAAAATTATAGAACGTTCTCCCGTTTCCCAAAGTCAATTAGTATGTAGCTAAATAGACACCTCAGTTATTTAATATTAAAATAGAGTTCTCCTGACGATTCCATCGGCAAAGTCCTACCTTAGGCACAAGGGTTTGGTCTATTTTAGCCCATTTCATTGCCTAATATAGATTTGCAGAGCCAATGGAAGGATATCAGCCCCGATCCGGTTGAGTTCTAGCTCACGGATCACGCTCCTCATAGGAGAGCTTATTGACCTGCGCAAGTAATCCTCCAAGAAGTCTATAGCAAGAGGGCTGTCTTTCTTTGCGTCGGAGGACTTGAATATCTTATTGATGTTTCCCCCTGAACCTGTGCTTCCATTCCATATGGGTCTTTGGTATAGGGTGCAGATCCACTTCTTTACCTCATCCAGAGGCGCTCATCGGCTTTTTCCTTCAGTGGGCGAACTCCTCCTAGGGAAAGACTTAGCTAGCGCACAGTTCCTTGTGTATAGACGGTAAATTCGGTACTTCCCCACCCACATCTATATAGAGATAGTTCTTACTCACTTTCTACAAGGGTATGAAGGTCGGTATTGGCGATAATGGCGGCTTCTTCTGCCCCTATCAATAATCTCAATATGAACCCCTGCATAGGCTGCAATCTGCTCTAGGATAGCCTTTCCATTGGCGGCTTCTCCGCATCGCCAAGTAGCACACGCCTGTACTTTTCTACCTTGTACATTAGGAGCTTATAGGCTTGCATCGTATCCTGTAACCGTTGGGCATTCTCTGAACTGAGTTTTCCCTGTTCGAGCACATCTGCTCCCAAGCGAATAGGCACCTCACTAGGCTTGCCGAATCTGAGAGCTTCTACTCCTCTTCCAATTACATTGGCGATGAGCAGAGCGGACACCGTTAGAACCTATGTCTATCTACTATTTTTCGTATATGTAACATTATGGTAAGTTTTTCAAATCCTTGGGGCAAAGATACAATATTCCCAGAGCGATTCCCTCTTAAGGAAGTTAAATATAAATTAAAAATAAGCTGTTTGAAATGATTTCCCAAACAGCTTAAGGTTTACAATATAAATAATTAGAGTAGTTTCACATATCTTTTTGCAAAATAGAGTATGCAATAAGGTCAGCCCCTGCAGCAATAGCGTATATCTGCTCCATCATAATCGCATCGTGGTCAAGCCATCCATTCTGAGCTGCCGCTTTAATCATTGCATATTCTCTGATACCTGATATACAGAAACGGGTACATTCACCCGCATTCTTCACCTCACGTACTACATCCAGATACACAATCCGACGTACCATCACCATATCGCACCTTCTTCTACATCCATAGCACTTCCTTAATTGCCTCTAGGCGGTTGGCGTAGTCCATCTGGTAGGTTTTCTTATCCTTGGAATATTCTGTGAGTCCACAGGGAGCACTATCTAGGGCATCGCGGAAAGGACCATAAAGGGCTGAAGCATGACTTAGCCGAATAAGCCATAATACCTACATTTTTGAGTATTTGTATTTGTCATAGGAACGAGGCGGATTTGCTCTATGCGCCCTCGTCCATCATATCGCTGGGAGCTACCCCAGTCCGCCCCTGCCTTAGCGTGAGAAAGGCTCATCTGAGCTAATACCGCCACAGTAGGATCATTCTCTACCTCCCCCTTAGTAATAATTCCATCGTGTCCGTGAGATGGAATAGGGTCTAGGGCAACATCGGTCATTACAAGCATATGAGAGGTGGCATCCTTAACGGTCTTGATAGCTCGTTGCATAAGTCCTTCAGGGTTGAGCTTCTGTTCCTTGATTATCCTTAAGATGGTCGAACTTTCACAAAGAGTAATACGGACTTAATCCCTAAGCTCCATAGCTCTTTTGCTTCACAGGGCTAGGTTGTCCAAGCTATATCGGTAATAGTTAGGCATAGAAGGAATTTCTTCCATATACCACCGCCTCCACTACGAAAAGAGGACTATAAAATCATTAGGAGTTACAGTGGTTTCTCTCACTAATGACGGATAGTCTCTATTGGCACGGAGCCTACGATTTCTTCTTAAAATATTCATTTTATATAATTAAAAAGTTCCTATAGAAAGAAGAGCCCTTAGGAGAACATCTTCCCTAGCTTTTACTCTTAGGCGAATCTTTTATGGCAAAGATACGTGTTAAAAATATTTTCTCTACGAGATTTTTGTACTTTTGCCCATAAAAATTCAACCCAATGCGTCGTTTCTTTTGCTCTTGCCCTTTTGGGAGGACTCTCAGGCTATCACTGGCACCTTCCACTGTGGTAGATACCCTATATTTGGAAGATCAGTTCAATATAGGCATCTCCTATAACTGGCTTATCTCGAGCCCTTCCGACCTAAAGCAACACTTTAATGTTTTCACGTACCCTCTTCGGAGGATATCAGCGGGATATCCCCTGAACAAAAAAGCGAAATATAGGGCTTGCTATGGGGGCAGGATACTCCTATAGCCTCACCTATATGAACCTGCAAAGCCAAAAGAACAGAACGAGGACATTACACTGTACGATTACCTCTATCAAAGACCAGAAAAATCAAGGATTGCTACTACGAGGCAGCACTCGCTAGACCTACTCCTTGGAGTTCCGCTGGCGTACCTCTACGCCGTATTCGCACAAGTTCTGGAGGTAGTCTGGGGCTGAAAAGCCTCCTATATGTTTGCCTCTAATTATAAGTTTCCGGAATGATGCGCAGTCCTATCACTTCTCGGATCCCTCACCTGAAGGAGCTATACCGAATGGAAGCTCTATACGGCTGTAGGGCATAATACGTGGAATATCTATATACAATATGCTTACGCCCACTCCTAAAAGGGATTACAAGCTGAGCAGGGCTTCTATAGAGCCAGATACTCAATATCGGATTAATATATTTTTGTAATGGCTAATTCAAATAAAACTTCTATTTTGCACTGAAATATAAATAAAATATTAGTATTATAGGATTTTAAAAAGAATTCAAAAGATTTTATGTAAAAGGCAGTGTGGTTGATTTGGCTATCAGGGTAATCATCGGGGTGCTTTTGGAGCGATTGTGTCTTCCTTAGTTAGCGATGTTATTACTCCATTACTACTTACTCCTGCTCAAAGGCTACAGGTGCTGAAAACTGTAGGACCTTGTATGGAATGGAGTAGCGTATGGAAAATTACAGCTACCGTGATTAACTTCTTGTGTGTAGCTTTTGTATTGTATATGTTGGTAAAAGTATCAACAGCTTGAAAGAAAAGAAGAACCTGCTCCAGAGGCGCCAGCAGAACCTACTCAAGGAGAACTTTTAGCAGAAATCAGAGACTTGCTAAAATAATTTAATTTTCATTTTATAAAAATAGGCTGTCCTTTCGACACTACTCTGTTAATATTCATTTCTATATTTTGTTAAACCAAACCAGCTATTGTCATTCTTGATACTATACAAATAGTAATATTGATTATAGGTAGTTGCATCTATTCGGTAGGACTATTGTAGTTACCTCTTCCAGGATAGGATTCAGATAAAGGAAATATTGCCACCAACCATTAGCATAGATTAGGATCTTTCAGGAAGATTTCCATCTGGTCAGGGTGCCCCTTCACTCCTACAAAATCTAGCTTCGTAATCACAGAATAGTCGTATAACGACCATTATTAGGATTGACATTTCTTAAGCTCATTATGTGATCCCTATGAAGTTCCTCCATCATTTCCCATGGCGCAAATCGTCTGAAAAGAAAAATAAGCATTGAGGGTAGTTTCTCCATTTACCATTGCGTACTGAGAATCAAGTTACTATGGATATCTATATAACTTTGGGGCTTATAATGTCAGCTACTGAAATCCAGCGATCATTTGTGGTAAAATGTAATAGGACAAGGCACTAAGGCTGTGAAATAGCTCCATCAGGGAGTTACCAAAAGCAGACTTATCTTCATTGAAATAGAGTTCCTCCATCTGTACCCCGATAGTTTCAACAGGTTCATAGAACTTAACCCCTTTTTCGAGTAGTAAAGGCAGTTGTACTGTATTTCCTTCGTAACTGAGACTATCGACGATAACTAGGAGTGAGGTAAGCTACCTAGACCCCTCCTATAGTGATAGGAGAAGCCCTTGCCTTAAGCGTTTGAGTGTTCTCTGACTTATTAAGAAAGCTTCTCTATCGGTAGTAAGCTTAGTAAGGGTCATCAGGTTATTAGAAGTACGTCCTCTAAAGGGTATTGACTCCATTCTCTTCCTTGAGAAAATAAATTCAATATCTCCTCCCCTTGCATTGGTAAACAGCGAAACAAAGCGAAAATGGTCTAATATGCGATTATAGGTATCAAAAGCTCAAAAGTAGGACCCTCTGTGACAGAATAAGTATAGTAGGATTCCTCTTCAGCATTCGTATTTGCTTATCTCAGAAGAAGCTGTTACCTTACCATCCTCAAAGCTTCTACTACAAAGATATATCCCCAAAGGGCTACGAGGGCAGCAGGAAATCCCCCAAAACTACAGAGTTACTAGATGGCGAAAGTACCCCAGCCCATCAGTGCCTCAGAATATTCTTATGGGTTTCTATCACGGAAGTAGTACGGGTACTGGCTTTCTGTTCAGATATATTTTCACTCCTTATAACTTCTAAGCCATAAGGGTGAAAAAGCTATAAAGTAATATATTTTTCATTTCTTTTTGAGCTATTAGTTAAGTCAGAAAAATCTTTCTGGGAACAGCTTGCCCACTAAGGGTACGTCCTGCCATAAGAGTAACGCTGGCGTATTTTTCTTACAAAGCAAGTCAAGTCGATATTCCAATTGGTGGTGAGGTATTGGGGATAACAGCCATTTTCTGCTGTAGCTTTTCCTGCATATAGGTCTCAGTAGAACGAATCTTGAGTGTTGTAGGGCTAATTGCTCTTCCACTCACGAGCCGACTCATGAGGGTTTACCGATGCCCCACTGTTATAGTTGGTAGCTACGCTTCCAAGCCGTATAGAGGCTATCATCGAAACCATCTCCATCAGTATCCAAAGGGAGGTGTCTGTGGTAGCACAATCACAGTCCTCAGTAGCATTGAAGTAGATGATATAACGGAGATCATCTCTCAAAGTCCTCATCAGATTACTACTTCCGTGAGCACTAATAGAGCCAGCCTTGAGGTAATCGGTGCCTGACCAAGCATTTTGACCAGCTATTACTCTTGTAATCAGTCCTGAAATTCGCTTGTAATCACTGGGATAGTCGATGAGACTGGTGCCAAGATGTGGGCTGTCTCGTGATGGAGTGTACAAGGCGTTATCGTTGAGATAATAGATATTATTAGGGCGTATGTTATTGATATTCATCAGTGAATTTTCACCCCATAGTTTGCCAACCCTCTCATTTGGGATACAGTGGCGTGATACGCATTTTTCCACCTATGAGAATCAGCGTATTGAAAGAGTGTTCTTTCGTAAATTGAGCCGGGTAGCCTCCACTAAGGTTCCATAAATGATAGTTGAACATTGTGAGCGACTGCGCACCTTCTCGTACTTAGTAGGGTCAGTGCCCAGCTACGGGTAGTCTCACGTTCTAGAAGCGATAAAGCATCCGGATATTATAGGGATTGGTAAAAATGGTTTCTCTATATAAGTATCCAAAGGATTGGGTGGGTTCAGTACTGTTCTTGTGATTCAGTGGTATCTCCGCACTAGGATTACCTATCAGAGCAAGGTCATTATCTGCAGAACAGCTCCATGGGCGACTGACTAAGAATAGGTAGGTTATTTTCTTCATCTGTTTGGGTATTAGTTTATCTTGGGTTGGGCTGTATTCCTGCTCCTATAGCAGTTCCGAGGGAGCTGTGTGGCTCGCTTTGTACATCAGTAGGGGCTAATATCACTATGGTGGATATATTTCGTTCTTCTTTGGTATGCTGGTAGCGCTACCTCTATACCATAACGCTTGATATCCTGCCAGACGAAGTCCCTCATGCCATAGTAAGAATACGGCGACACTGGAGCACATAATGAGATCAAAGGTTCCTGCTCGCTAGAGAGGGTGAAAGAAGGATTCAGCCTTTTCTTCTGAGTAAGCTCCACTGGGCATACTTTGGCTATAAGCAAGATTGTTGTAGAAGTAGTAATCTGTCGCGCTTGGTAAAGGTATTTCCGTTAGGATTCTAATTTTACCGTTCCTCGCATATACTTGGAAGTCCACATGTTGAGGTCTGTTACAGCTGTCCAACTGCCCAAGCATAATCTTTGCTTCAGCACGTACCAAGAGGGTCTCATCGGTGGTGAAAGGCACTAGAATAGTACGTACCAAGAACCATCTTTGAAAGTAGGAACTTGGACTGTAATACCACGTCTCTAAGGTCTGCACGGGAGGTAAAAGGCATAAACCAGTAGAACTCCTGTCATTATTCTTCGGATTCTCCATTGGCATCCCTCGATTTCAGGGGCTGATAAGGTTTCTGTTCAGCTACTCTATAGGCAATGAGAAAAGCTTGTTTGTCTCTACAAAATACAATGAGGAGTTCTGAATACACGGGCTGTAGCATTAGGTTCGCCACCTCACTCTCACGAGCATAGGCTTGCGCATAGCTGGTATAGAACAGGTTTTCCCTGTCTTCTGAGCATCCCTGAAGTCAGCCACTCACCGAACAAAGGGTCTTAGTGGTAGCGTCATTGGTGATAAGTACCACATTGGCAGCTCCGAAGCCTTTTTGCCATTGTTGGTAATAGAGATAGGCGAAGCAGGCAAAGCATAAGCCCTTTTTGTTAAAAGTGGTACTTAGGCATCTGGTAGTAACTATCTCATCTATTAGAAGTCCCTCACGCAAAGTCAGCTGCAATCTGCTCATATACCTGTGCTACAGTACCTCGCTGGCGTTGTGGGTTCATTCCTCTCTTCAGGACGTGATATAAAGATTCCTAAGTCCGAACTACTTGTATTAGGGTTATACGCGCTTGTGGAAAGGGATTCACTAAGCAGAAATGAGCATAGGCACGTGCTGCAAAGCCTCTCGCTTTGTCAGGATTCAGTGATGGATCATTCTTTAGGGTGGTGGTGAATTCCCTCAGAGCCACATGCTTGAGACCGATGGCTTTATAGTGGTAGTCCCAGATATTCTGAAGCCCTTCTACGTTGTTATACTCTAAGATTGGTTGCCAATAAGCCGTTTCCTAGTGAGGAAGTTAGAATGGGATATTACGCCCTATATCATCTATATTATCTGAGGAAAATTCACTGATAAAGGGTGGTTCCTATCTGTGGATAGGCATTGGTCAAGGCTTGCGTACTTTTTCAGGAGGTCAATCGCAGCTATTATCAGGCATCCTATCCAGCAAGTCATTACAGGAGGTAAAAGCCAAAGGTGGTGATGGCTAAGGTATAATATATTTTTCTCATTGTTTTTCTTTGTTAAAGTCCGACACGTAAAGTAAATATCAATCGCTTAGGCGAGATGGGCGTATAGCCATTGGCTAAATAGTCTGGGTCATCACCATTGAGCCTTTTATCGGCATAGAAAGTGCTAAGTTGGTGGCTTGTAACTTCACACTGAGCGAGCGGATACGGCTCTCACGTAAAAATCCTTATCAAAAGGGTATAGCCTACCGGAAATCTCTTTCAAAGCGGAGATTATCTCCTTTGGCGATACGAATATCGGAATGAGTCGTAAAGTATTATAAGCCTGTGTAATCTCGGAATAACCATAGCTATTCTGCATATAGGTAAGTATACTCACTTGCGGGGATATTGGTCTTGTGTTCATCTCCTATATGTACCAACGGTTATTCAGCTCTCGAGGATGTGCTTTCAATCACTATAGATATTGCTGGAGCTTTCTCAGGCGCACCACATTCCCATAAGAATAAATGAATACTACCCCTAAAGAAATTCCCTTATAATTGAGGTGTTGCTAAGGCTTCCTCTATCGGTAGAATAGAGAGTTCCTGAATATTTTAGAAATCCCACATCACGACTATCAAAACCGGTTCCTCTGTGGTGAAGCATTATTTTCATTCAAGAAGAGTAGGCAATCCTCGGTCATTAAGCCCATCGAAGGTACTGAGAAGAGCGATTTGACCGGATAACCTGCCCTAGAAGCCCCTTGTGAGGTAGTGCTGGTGAATAACCAATCGCTATCACGAATGGTAGGGGTAGTAAGGGGAGCAGTAATCTCATTCTTCGCTCTGGAGTAGATGAAGAAGTCTTCAGAGAAATCAGTGGTCATAATATTGGTAGTCTCATACCTCTGGCCACGGATATGCATCTCTGCCATATTTCCTTTCTTGGTGGTGAATCCTCCAGTCCCTTGATAACGATGTCACAATAAGGTCATAACTCTTGGTTGAACCATTCTGGAAAGATTCACACGATCCTTGAAGGTCCTAGCTCAGTCCTACGTTCAAGCTCTTGTTCTTCTCGCATTAAAGGTCGTGATTGGCAATATTCTGGATTTCAAGCCCTAATTCACGTTGGTTGGAGTTACGCCAAGGGTTATTGATGTACATCTGTGCTAGGGTTTAACACTGGAAGGCGCTACGGCAGTTACCCCGAACAAGCCTTAAAGCTCAAGTGAAAGCGGTTTTAGCGCACCAAAGAAAAGACTCTGAGTAACATCACTTCACCCTGTGTTCCAAGTAGGCATCCAGCGGATATGGCGAGAAAGGTCAAACTTGTTAAACATCACCAACGAAGGGTTCCATTGGTATAAGCGCCCCTTGAAATATAAAAGCATTGGCAAAATGGCGGTTATTGTTCTCTGTGTCAGTAATGGTGTAAGCGTTCCTGAACTCTTCCTGAAGCTTCTTAAAAAGGCAAGACAGGAGAAAGTATAGTTTCCAGTTATATAGTACCCCCTCGTTCTATTGAGGTCATTGGTATTCTTGGCATTATCCATCTCAAAACCTGCTCGAATAGGGATACTTTATGGAGCCCATGACAAGGAGTCATTATAGCGGGAGGTAGCACGGAGTTATTAGCCTTTGGAGGCGGGTCTCTCTCACAGATACCGCCCTTAGGGGTACTACTACAGGAAGTGCAAGGGGTCGATAGGATCCTTAGCAGAGATTGAGTATTATCTCGAACGGTGGTATTAGAGCTGTTGCGCGGCCTGAGAAAGTACCAGTTGATTCTTTGTATTCTGTATTGGGTGTTGATCTGGCGGATAGCTCCATCTGGTGGCTTCTGTGGGGTAATCTTCCAAGAGCTGTGCCTGTAGGCGTAAGGTAGCTATATCGGTATCTATATAGGCATTAATGAAAAGCTCATTCAGAAGACGTTATAAAGGTGCGTAATTCATCGTATAATACTCCTTAGCATCTAGCACACAGGGCGGGTAAGAGCGTGATTATAGCCATCTTGGATAAGACTGTTTGAACCTCAATGAAAGGTCTGTGATGGCAGTTCAGACGGAATTTAGAAGAAAGGTTATAGTTCGCATTGAGGTTCCTGAATACTGATTAAAAGGTATTTCCTTTGCCATCACAGGTCGGAAAGCACACTAAGGAAGCATAATAAGTGGATTTTCACTTCCTGAGGAGAAAAGAAAGAGGGTATGGTTCTGTAGGATACTAGTTTGGAAAAGTTCCTTGAACCAGTTAGTATTCCTTCTCTCTGCCCGCTTGTGGTCGCTCTACGTCTGCTTCGGTATTAAGTACCTTGAGTTACCTTGGTTTATCTGGCTCATAGAAGAGCTCGTACATCTTCCTACCACACACCTTTGTTCTTCTGGGTAGCTTCTGCGTCTGGAATTCGCAAATACCTTGCATCGGCTTGGATTATGAAACATTTGGTCTTGAGAATTCCATATTATATTCTCTCCATAGAGTAGGGATAAGGCGGAAGGTTGTTCGTTGGTGTAAGTAATGGAGCTACTTCTGCGGTTCCCTTTGGTGGTAATAACCTGCCTGCAATAGCACGAGGTCCATAGACAGCTGTGGCAGAAGCGTCATAAGAACGTTAAAGCTCTCAATACTTTCCAGCAGTAAGCCACGGAATAGCAGCGGCGGTAAGCATCTTGGCATCGTCGAGAGCGAGGTCTTCTGGCTTGAGGTCTATCTCGTGGAGAATCCCCCATCAGGCACCTGGGCGATATACTCCTGAAATAGGGGTCTGCCCACGAGTATTGGTATTCATGAATTACCCTTAGCACGGTTTTCCCTGCTGTAACTTTTCCCTCTTGGAGGAGGGTAATCTCAAGCAAAGTAGAAGCGGTGAGTTACCTCCTGTGATTGCATTCACTGAGGAGAACACGAGGTCTGTCTAGTGAGTTCAATAGAATAGGTTCCCTGTGCATCGGTCACCATGTGCTTTGGGGGTATCTACATGCCATTACCCCGGAGGATGGTTGGCAGCTTCTTTCATGTCGGGAAACATAGAGTTTCTCCTGGGCGAAAGGGTCTGCCGCTCCACAGAGGAGCAGTAGCATAGGGAGCATTTTCGTTCTTAATGTGTTTCATATCTCTCTTATATATACTTTAAAAAGGCTCGCAAATTTACGAAATTAAATTAGATTATCATACATTTTCTTTTAAAGAACTACCTTTTTCAACCAATGAAGCACCTTATGTGCCTCCAAAACCTAAAAGAAAACAGACAAGCTCATAAGTCCGTACTTGTGTTTTGCCTCTATGGGTCGCCTTAACGGATATTTTTGAAACTCTGTAACAAGAAAATATCATATACTGCTTACCCTTCTTCCTTGCTTTTCCTGGCGATGCCGTACCTTTTAAAAAGTAAAGATACGCCCTTGCGGACAATTCTCTACAGATTAATAATAAACATAATACAAACATTCTACATATGGAACGGACGCTTATCAGCCCAGCATCTAGGCAGGCTTCCTTAGTAAACCACTATAAGTAGGATGTGCGTGACAGATACGCGATCTCCCTCTGCACGCTAGCACGGTATTCCATCGCTACACAACGGACTGGGCTATGAGGTCTGAAGCTCGAGGCTCCAGGATATGTACCCCAAGATCTCATCAGTGACTAGCATCGGCAAGGGCATAAATCCATCTATTTCGGTACTCACGCACCGCCCTAGAGGCTCGCATTGGGAACTGTCCTGCTTTATAGCACGTCCTTCTGTATGGCATGCTGTTCCACCGTTTTCCTGCTGCGGCTACCTCAGAAGTATATACTGCCCGGGAATAAGATTTATAGTTGATGTGGTTTCTCTCCATTAAATTATTCAGCTACATACACACCCTCTTCTTCTGCCTTATGGGCTGTGCCCTCGTATCACATCTCCTATGGCATAGATATGAGGCACATTGGTCTGTAGGTGTTCATTCCACCTCTATCTGTCCTCGATTATTAACCGCTACTCCTGCTTTATCAAGCCCTAAGCCTTCTATTATAAGGACGACGACCTGTAGCTACAAGCAATAATCCCCTTCTAGGACAATCTCTCCTTTGGCTCCATCTGCCTTAACAAGCAGCACGGTCATGCTGGCGATTACTTCCTTCACCTTACTATATCAGTATAAATTTGAATATTGTTTCTTAAAGTGCTTTGGTTAGTTCTTTTCCTATAGCAGCATCCATTGTAGGAAGGGATACTATCGGCATATTCCTACAGAAACTTCTGCTCCTAAGCGTAGGTACATACTTCTAATTCCAAGCCTATAACGCCCCTCCTATAACGATAAGGTGCTTAGGCACTTTCCTTGAGCTGAGAGCTTCAGTGAGACTAATAACACAACTCCTTGTCAAGGGGTGATAAAGGTATAGCAGGCTTGAACCCTGTAGCTATGATATAATGGGTTGCCGAAAAGAGCCTCTTATCCTGTAGCTCCATTAACACATGGTTCTGTGGGAATGCAAAGAAACTTTTCCATCTGATAAACATCCATGTTATTCTTCTTCATCAGGAAATTAATCCCTTAGGTATTCAATCCACCACCGTTCTTTCTCTCAACCATCTTAGTGAAATCTACCACTTTCTGTTTCACATAATTTCCAATCAATGTACTGAGGCGTGTACAGGCATCCTCTAGCAGATGTGTGGAATCAGCAGTGCCTTGGAAGGATACAACCTACATTCAGGCAAGTACCTCTAAAGTATTGTGCTTCTCTACTATAGCAGTTTTCTTACCTAACTGAGCGCAACGGATTGCCACCACACTTACCCCACAGAGCCTGCCCCTATAACAATGACATCATAATTCTTCATTATTGTAACTGTGGTTATTATCAAATACTCATAAAAGATACAAAATAATGTGAAGTTATGCGCATTATTCTCTAAAATTTGACAAGAAATACTCTTTTCCTTAAGGAAGACGCCTCCCTGAAGTTTTCAGCAGAAGCTCTCGCTCTCCCTTAATTTTTAGGATAAATAATGTATGCCCTGAAATTCTCAATCCTAACAGACTGATATAAGCCAGTAGCCCTTTAGTTTTCACTCGAAGGCTAAGGCAAGTATGTTTTGAGAAAATAAAAAAATCGTACCTTTGCACCCTGATTTATCACAATGAAAGATATCCATTCCTTAGCCGAGAACAAATAGAAACTTTCTTCCTCTCCCACGAGGAAAAACTTTCGTACCAACCAAGTGTAGATAGCTTTGGAAAAAAGGGGCTCATACCTTTGAGAGTAACAAATCTTTCCAAGGAAACACATTGCGCTACTGAAAGAAACCATTTGTTATCAACCATATAAAGTTGATACAATGCAACACCAGTGCCGATGGGACTATCCAAGAATGCCACATGCATACACACGATGGAGCTTTTTGTGGAGTCCTGTACTCATTTCCCTGCAAATACGCGTACTACCGCTTGTGTCTCTAGCCAAGTAGGCTCTTAGCCTGAACTGCTCTTTCTGTGCCACCACGCCTCAAGCGAATGCGAAACCTTACCCCTGATGAGATTTTTGTGAAGTACTCACCATTGACCAGCAAAGCCGGTATTAATATAACCGTCCCTTACGCAATATCATTATTTATGGGAATGGAGACCTCTTATGAACTATATGTAATGTGATGAAAGCCATCGAGCGGATTACTTCCGAAAAAGAAACGGGCATCTCTCCCAAGCGTATACCCTTTCTACTTCTAGGGTCTGAAACTTATCCGTAGAATGGCTGATGAGCAGGTAAAGAAGTTCAAGCTAGCGGTATCTCTGCACTCCGCTATAGAAGAGCACACCAATAAGATTATACCTGGACGGATGTTTCCTAAAAGGAGCCGAGAAGCGCTCCAATCTACGGTATCAACAGACTTAAAAGCCGTATTACTTATGAGTATGGTGGTATGGAAAATTATTGACACCTAAAGACGTGACATTGAACAATTCTGCCGATTTGCGCCCTGCAAAGTGAATCTTAATGAATGACCCTGTTGATGAGGGTTTCTTTCCAGCAAGCCATTGGCCCTCCTCCTCTATGGGAAAAACTAGAAGCAGCAGGTATCACCACCACCATCCGCTACTCTCGCGGTGGGATATCGATACCGCCTGCGGACAACTCGCCAATAAGCCAGTAGGTAACAATACCAATTCCTAGTAGAAAAGGGCTTGCATCTATACCTCCCTCGGTATTAGAATTTCGTGATTAGTGCTATCAAGAAGAGTCAGGCTATTCTAATCTTATTGTTTCTTAGAAAGCGGAAACGCTCTATCATATCTGTAAGCATATCGGCTTAAAACTCATCATTTAATACATCATCAAATTCTTGTCTATTCTCATAAATGTCATTAACATAAGAGATGTTTCCTCCGCCTAGGAAAATTCCCTTTCTGTGCAGTATTCTGCAAATATAAGATGCTGCTTTGATAAGGCTTATAATTCATAGCCCTGTTTAAAATTACTTTATTCAGGCTTTCTATGCTAACCTCAATCCTTTGGACAATTTATAAGGAGAAAGCAGCTTTTTTAAATATAATTTCTGCATTCCATTTGTTAAACATTAAAATTCTAGAACAAAGATACAACTGTTATTGAGATGATGACTATACAAAAAATCAATAGAACTGAATAAAACGGCTATTACCCAAATGAAAACTTGTTAGCTCCCAAGTAAGTTCTCATTAGAAACCAAAACGCCCCATATGGGATGCTTAATGCCACACAGGGAGTTTTGTTATAAACCTATTGTGCTACGACCTAATTAGCGAATTTCCCTACTTCGTCAGAAGTCTCCTTTTAGGCGTTGCTGGAGTGGTTACTATCGGCTTCACTGTGATAGCCTACTGTTACAGCAAAAGTACTGCTTGCCAGCCTTCTACTTGCAATTTTTCGCTATAAATAATCAGTATCAATACCTTCCATAGGGCGCATCAATGCCCTCTACTCCAAAGCCGCTAAGAAGAAACCAGTGAAATATATACTTGCTTCTGGAACCAAGTTTTAGCGTTTTCTCATCACCTCACTTTCATACCATAGAAATCTAGATAGGTTGAGGGGCTACCTGCTTGAAATTCTCTTCAAACTCGGCTACATTGTCTTTGCTTAGAAAACCACTAAATGACTAGCTTCTTTTATCTTCTATTTCATTAAAAACGAATATCCTGCCAAGTCACGGCTTTAAGGGCTTCATCTATAATGTAAATTTCAGGTTGGCTGTTGCTGAAGAAGGTGCTAAGCGGAGAATTTCTGCTAATTCTTTGATTTTAGCCTCCTTATCTTCTCATTGCGATATGCTTTGGTAGCATATCTCTTTTGTGCGATTTCTAAAAATTCATATTTTCTATTTCTTATAATTAGTTGTTTATTACCTCTATGGTACTTCTATATTCCGGTAGAGTTAGAATACGGACATACTTACAGGTAGTAGCTGTCATAAGTTCTTTGGCTTGTTCAAGCATTACCCCGGTACATTCACTTGTAAAGGTTACAGCAGATAAACCTCCAGTATCCAGCTTTCCTATAGATGGTATTGCGGTTACAGTCACCCCTGTGGTTACTTTAGTTTGTTTGATAACCAAGGATTCAGTGCGGTACATCAAAACAAGCCATACCCTGCTGCAAAGAGTTGCTCCGGTTGGCATAATCATCACTACACCTCCACAAGGCTTTAGGAGGCGAAGTTCAGTATACGCCATTGTCAGTTGCACCCTATTAGGGCTCCGGATGGCAGTAGCCACTGCTGCAATACATTAACGTCATATTAATTCTTTTTATTTATTTGTTGTTATTTTTATAAGGATTTATATACTAATACAAGAGTCTCTAATTCTTCAGCGCTAAGCGCTATTGACTCTTTCAATCGCGAAGGAATGTCTTTACGGTTTCTTGTAACTGTTGGCCTTTTCAGTCAGCGCTATCCACATAATGCGTTCATTCCGCACCCAGGATACGAGTGAGCAACTCTTTGACTTCCATTCGCTTAAGCAAAGGGTAAAGTACCACTGTCTAAATAGAGCCCTTTCTCCTATAAGCATTTACAGTGCTTCTTCCCAGAATACTAAGCACCAAATACTGCGGATAGGTAAGGTCTAGGGCTAAGATACTTGGCGTATTGCTGTGTAATCTTACGCGAGCCACATAGGCGGAAAGCAACCTGAACACCTAACTTAATTCCTTCTATCATACTTCTTGATTTCAGGGGCAAAGTACAACAAATATTTTAAACAACAAAATTTTTTACAAATAAATTTTGCACCAATATAATTTATTATAAAACTGCCCCGTGATGCGAGCTACAGAGGCGGTTTGCATGGGGAGTTTATTTATTGCGTATCGTGCTACGACCTAAAATTGTTATTTGACCGATATCTCACAAAAGCAGGGTCTCGGTAGAGAAGAAGAGCTGATTTGCAGTATCAGAGCTTATTTGCCATATCCTCTGCAGGATAATTGAGTCAAATATTAAAATTTTATATCCATACAACTCTTTGCACAGCTTAGGAACAAACAATATCGCGTTGTAATAGGTAGCGCAAGGCTACTTAACGCACTTTTAGCACTACTCTCACCAATAACATAAACGTAGGATCATAAAGAAACATTACCTTCACAAAAGGCCCCGACACTAGCTTGAACATCATATTTCTCTACTAGCCTTTGAGGTCTTGCTATTTAGTAGAAATAAACATGTCTCCACCTAGTTTACGACAGCTATCTCACAGCAGATGCCAAATCAAAAGGTATCCATCAGCATAAGTTACCACCCCAATAGCGCGTACTTACCCCTTTGTAAACTTCCATAGCGCGATAAAAGCCGTAATAATCGCAAAAGGTTGGTGAACGAGCGCAACGATATAACATCGGTTTGTAGTTTACGCAAAGAGGTTCCGATAGAGGCTTTGCCTTTTCTCGTAGCCTGCATTGCTTACCACACTTTGGTCACGATAAGAAGAACTCCTTGCGGGGATCCTTTCTTAATAAGCGTTGCCTACGCCTCTTCATTGCGATGAATTTGGGCAGTATCAATCATTCAGTGGCCTACCGCGATATCGCTTACGCAACGCTCAAAATTCTTCGAAGTTTGCCAGGTATACACCATAGCCCAATAGGGGCATTTGTGCCCGTTGTTTTAACTCGCAATGCTTTCATTGTAATTCTTATTTTAGTTTTAGACCTTGCAAAATAAATGATTTTGTCAAATAATTGTTACAGAGGGTAGGTAGTTTTTAAAATTTTTCCTCTATCTGTGCTTTCAAAACTTTTAATTATAGCAAAGAACAAAAAGATAAAAGTACAAAGAGTAAAATAACTATCATTGAAAATAAGGAAAAGAATATTTCTCTTACTGATATGCTAAGCCTAAAGACGAGGTGATTTTTATCTCTGATTGGTGCGTAACAGAAATACGGTGAGTATTTGGGATTTGGAAAGTGTATCGTCCCGATTTCGGAGTATGGCGAATTCATACATAATTAAAAGTAGATAGAACTCAATAAAACTACTGTACCCAAATACGAAAACTTTAATAGCACACCATTAAAACTCGTGGTTAGAGAATAAAACTCCCCGTGTGGTATGTAGCCATCACACAGAGTTTATTCTTCTGAGAAACACTATGGTAATTTTGGACCTTTCAAGCCTCTGGTTACTAAAACATATTGAAAATGGTGGTAACATATTTATCCTCCTCGGGCGACTATCTTTCCCTCAAAGAAACTATTCACGCGGTGATTTAGAACCCAACAACATCTTGACGAGTGTGCAAGGAGATACTGCTGTTGAGTTTGTAAAGCACTATTGAAGGATTTTCAGAGCTTCTTTAAAATTTTCTGCATTTGAGAAATAAAAAGATAGGCCCATCATAGTTTGCCCAAGAAATCATCATTGAAGCTCGTTGGCATACCCAAACCTTTTGGAAGATACATTTCTGAATCAGAAAGGACGATGCATCACAGAAATCACCGTATAAATCTTTCTGTTTAGAAGGCAGCAAAACATTTCTCCCGTTATGTTTTCCTGATGGAGTATATCCGCTACCCAAGAGGCAATAATAGTTTTCTTTTTGTGTACTCCACTATCTAACTGATTGATAGTTGAATCAAAATTACTAATCATGCTTACTATCGCGGTGATTGTGTGAAAACTGTTGTTTACCTAAAAGTCCAAACTCGTATCTTTGATCCTTTGGTAGTGTTTGATTATAGTTGTAAAGTATCTTCCATTTTCAAGATACTCTTGTGTGTTTGCTGTGGGATATTCTCTTTAAGATTGGCCCAAGAGTGTTGTTTCAATAACGTTTCATCAGTGTCAGCATTTATAGGTATTGATTCAAGTTCAGCATCTTCGGTAAAAAGATTATTAAAATAATCAGTAACTCAAACTTTTTGTTCCAGATACATAAAGTTGAGCGTCAAAAA
>BNJS01003096.1_pt1 | contig 62076 bp, 90 predicted proteins | sample 8540461 | NCBI WGS metagenome assembly BNJS01 (sample SAMD00202454, study PRJDB9452) | human saliva metagenome | isolation source: human saliva | place: Japan
CAGTTAATACGTATTGTTTCAATAAATGAATTTAGTTATATGTACAACACCACTACAATTAGTTATTGTAGAGAAAATATTTTCTAAACATTTTAAAAAGAAGAATTCGTTATATTATTTTTAGGACCAGACTCTATAATTACTATTTCAAGAGGCTCAGTAATTTATCAAAATATAATTATAGAATATATAATTCTACATGTAATAAAAAGCTACTTTCATTGCATATATATGTGAGTATTAGTGGCATTCTATTTAGATTAAAGTTTAAGTTTTTAGATTTAACCAGGTGTTTATATCAAGTATTGATAACTTTAATATTCAAGGTATTTTGTCTTAATATAGTATATAATGAGATATATACATTTGACGATGGAACAATAAATATTTCTAAAAGTAGTGCTTTTATTCAAATGATAATTTTAGTTTTTACGAGAAAATCTAAGAAAAACTTCAATTAATAAATATAACAAAAGATGATATAAAAATCATTAATTATAAAGCATTATACGATTTTTAAAGATGCTTCTAATATTGTAGATAACGTTGAATTATTAGAATTATTTTCTTTGATAACATAAAAAGAAATGGAGAATACAATAACTCTTCTATTTTTATAGGGCAAAATATTTTTGATTATGAGCCTAGTGATGATAAAAGTATAAAAATAATATCTGATATTATAAAAATACAATATTGAATATTATCTTCCGCATCCTAAAGAGAAGTATAAAATAGAAAATGTTAAATATATTTATACCAATAATATTTTGAGGATTTCTATGGAAAATCTTAGTGGTTCTAATTGCAAGCTTTTATACTTTTTCAGTTCTGCTGTGTTAAATGTGTCTCTAATACAAGTAATATTATTTGTATAAAGCCCACTGGACTTAAGCATGAGCCTTATCTTGATTGTTATAACATGTTTAAAAGTATAGGGATAAAAAGTAGAGGAGTATAATAATGATAGTGAAACGGTAATGTCTTATTTAAAATTTGTCTTACGTTAACGTTTCTCTAGTACAGCATTTATACCTGAAGTTAATGTTCAATATATTATTGGTTTTTAGTTATTCCTATAGTAGCTTTTTACATACTTTATAAAGATAGATTTTATTTTTAAGGTGAATATTGCTTTTATACTATTGGACAGTTTATAGGTCTTTATTATACTCAATAAATGGATTCAAAACTAATTATATCACTCCAATATTAATTCCATACTTTATCATTCTGGGGTATTTTTCTTTTATGTTGTAGGATACAACACTCTCTTCTCAGAAAGGGTTGTTATATATAGAAATATATTTATATTGTTTATTTTCTATCTGTTTTTGATTTTTATTGAGATTAATAAATTTTAATCCAGCTAAAAGAATTTATTTATATGCTTTAAACATGGTGGGGTTCACTATGATTCGAACTTTACAGGGATTGTTATTGTTGTTGTATTTTCATATTATCTGTTCTTAGAAAAATAGATATTTATAGACTCTCGATTTGGGGAAAGTTGCTTTCTTTTTATATTAACTATTTTAACATTCTCAAGATCTTCTATAGCTATATATATTGTTATGTATGTGCTATCTAAAATAAAAACTTCAACATTAAATAGAGTATTTTCACAATATTATTTGTTTTATTTTTATGTTTGTATATCTTGTAAATGATTATTTTTAGGGATGATTTTTCCGATTTAGATGGAAGCTTTAATGCTAGATTTTATATTTTACATATGATGTTTACACTAGTCTACAGTTAGAACAAAAGAATTTTGGTATTGGTGTTGGTAATACTGAAGAATATATTGAATATTTTGCTCAATATAGTCGGAACTTTAATATAGAATTTGCTGGTTTGGCGTTTTTGTTATTTTTCCATATTATTACATGTTATCACAAAGAACATGTGGATATATAATGTGCGTGTTTTACCTACTCTTTTGATAGGGTTTTCCTTTATTTAGTGCATATATCCCATTTCTATTTATATTAGGTAATTTAGTTTATTTGGAAGTTAATGAAAGTAATAAAAAGGAGATTACATGTGTAAGATATCAGTTTTTGATGCCTGCTATAATGTTGAACTTTGGGTAGAAGATGCAATAAGAAGTATTTTAATGCAAACATTTCAGGATTTTGAGTTAGTAGTCGTAATCATGACAGTTCACTGATAATACATTGAATATTGTAAATCTTTTAAAGAAAAAGATTTCAGGATAGTATTAAATACAACTACTAATTCAGGAATTGTTGATTCCCTTAATTTAGGATTAAAAATATTGTGTAGGTGATTATATTGTTAGAATGGATGGTGATGATATATCGGTTTTAAATAGGCTAGAAGTTATGTATTTTAAAAATGAGCAATAATAGTTCCATTGATATACTTGAAGTCAAAGTTATTAGTATAGATACTATTAATATAGAATCAGACATCATCAATATCCTGAAAACTATAATAAAACATAAGTAGGACTAATCCTATTTTACATATTTGGATGTGTAAAAGATCCTCATATGATGAATTAGGTGGATATAGGCATATTCAAGGGCTGAAGATTACGATTTTATTTTGCTGTGCGATATCTAAAGGTATAATTAATATTCCAGATAAACTTTATAAAGTAAGACGCGGACGAGATGGTAATACAACTTTAGTTAAAGGATTAGAAAAGATTATTAGCCATAAATATTGTTTTGCAATTATTCAATGAAAGAATTAAAAATAAATCTTTACCGACAGTTATTCAATGTCTATCTATATAAATGAGTGATAAAACGTCTCAATTGAAAAATCTGCAAAATACTTCTTTAATGGCGTGAGAATAGTGCTAAAAGATTTATAGGTACTGGTATATTCTATTATCAATGCTCACCTCAAAATATATGTTCTACTACATCTATAATAGGGCTCTAGCAAGAATTATAAGTTATTTATGAAGATACTATTTATTATTAACTCTTTAAAGATAAATCAGGTATAGAGAGGGTGGCATCTTTACTGCAATTTATTTTATAATGAACTGGCATGAAGTAATTATAGTCAATAGAGATACACAATATCTGAAGTTGCATTCTTTTCATAATGAAATTAAAGTTATAAAATTGCAAGAAATATTATTTCTTTTCATAAACAGCTAAGGAATGTTATTAATAATGAAGAACCTGATAGGATTATCATCCACAATATGGGAAAAGCTATCTATATTATGCTCTATTTTGCCTAAGAAAATAAAGAACTATTATCACTAGAACATGTTTCATTTTATAAGTCAGTATGTATTTTAAAAGCTATTTCTAAGCTTTTTATAAATTAATTGATAAGGTTGTTGTTCTTACCAAAATGATCTAAAAACTATTCAGGTAGAAATGTTTATAATATAAGTAATATATCCCCTTACTCAATATCAAATAAATCATACTCTAGTAATAGTAAGAAAGAGTTATGTGTGGTAGATTAAACTATCAAAAGAATTTTGAAGATCTCTATTTTTAGCATGGAGTAAGATACCTAGAGATATTATTTCAAGTGAGATTGGAAATATGGGGAGAGGGTGAAGAATATGATAACTTATTGCGTTTAATTAAAGAGCTTAATATAAAAATATTTACTTGAAAGGTATGGCAAAATAATATGAAGATATTTATCTTTTCATCTTCTTTTCTTGTAATGTCTTCACTTTTTGAAGGATTACCAATGGCATTGATTGAAGCTCAATCTTTTGATTACCTATAGTATCGTTTGATTGTCCATATGGGCCATCTGAAGTTATTACACATGATAAAGATGGTTTTATTATTCCTTTAAGAGATATTGATAGTTTAGCATCTTCTATACAAAGATTGATTTCAGCAAAGATAAAAGACTTTTTCAGATGAAGCTAAGAAAAGTGCGCTTAGATATACAAAAGAGAATATATTGAATCAGTGAAACCACTTTTTGGAGCATAAATGAGTCTTTCCAGTTTTAATGTCAATTTATTGTAAAGAGAAGGCAGAATATTTCCATAAAACCATGGAAAGTATATGGACTCAACCAAACTTTTAAGGCCCGATGAAATTATTTTTTGTTGAAGATGGTGTCTTTATCAGATCATTTGTATTCAGCAATTAACTACTGGAAAGATAGGAACTAAGTTAGTATCTGTTCCATTACCCAAAAATATGGGGCTTGCTTTAGCATTAAAATGAAGGGTTGAAGGTCGCTAAGGGAATTTTATTGCTAGAATGGATACGGATGATATAGCTGAAAGAGACCGTTTTAAAGTACAGCTTGAGTTCTACAACAGCATGTAGATGTTGATGCGGTTGGTTGCTGGATTTGTGAAATTGATGAAACATGATAGTGTTATCAATGATAAAGTAGAATATCCTCTTCTTCATGGCGAGTTATATCAGTGAAAAACGAGATCCGATAGCTCATCCAACAGCTATGTTCAGGAAAAGGACTGATAAAGCGGAAGGTATAGTAAGGAAGCTCTTTAGCGGAAGATGCTTGTTGTGGTATCAAGCATTCTTAAACTAACTGCAGATTGGCAAATGTTGATTATATTGGGTTGAAATTCAGACGCAGTTCAGACTTTTATAAGCGCAGAGCAAATTGGACAATTGGGCTACTAAAATTCTCGTCTATTTTATATAAATAGAGATTTAAATTATGGTATTAAAGCGATATCTACGCTATAGCTTATTTTTGATGTCTATTTCTCCAAGTTTTGTATTATTATATAAATTATTTAGATAGAAAGGATAGCAGTGAAAATTCCATTTTCCTCCATATGTTAATGAAGATGTAATCAATGAAGTCTTTAGATTCTTTACGTTCAGGCTGGATCACACAGGACCCAGTTAAAGCGTTAGAAGAAGAAATTAAACAATTTTTCAGGGGCCAAAGAAGTGACTTTGTGTAAATTCTGGACTTCTGCAGCGATTATGATGCTTCGTTGGTTTGGTGTAAAAAGAAGGGGATGAAGTAATTGTGCCTGCTTATACTTATAGTGCAACAGCTTTAGCGGTATTGCAGTACGGAGCTAAAACCGGTAATGGTAGATACTTCAGAAGATTTTAATATTTCTTTGGATGCGATTAAAAAGCAATTACACCAAGAACGAAAAGCTATTATGCCTGTTGATATTGCTGTTCCCTTGCGATTATGACGAAATTATGGATGCAAAAATCTTCAGAAATTCGACCGCTCTTTAAGGCTGAAAGCGAGAATCAAGAAAAACTTGCCGTATTTTTAGTATTGAATGATGCTGCACACCTTTAGGTGCGTGGTACAAAAAGGGCATGAGAACAGGAAGCGAAACCGATATGCTATTTTCTCACTACATGCCGTAAAAATGTTACTACAGCTGAAGGTGGTGCAACTTATTAACTTACCAGCACCTTTTTGATAACGCTAAACTCTATGGAGAGCTTCGTCAAATGGCATTAAACTGTCAAACCAAAAGATGCTTTCTCTAAGAGTAAAAAGCTGCGTGGTTGGCGATATGATATTACTGGCCTCAGGTATGAAAATTAATATGGCTGCGTGAATGCAGCGATCGACTTTTAGCAATAAATTCGTATTTACGAAGATTTATTGAAAGAACGTAAACGTGTTTTTGATACTTATGGCGAAGCATTTGAACAATATGATTGGGCAATTTTACCACCATCAAAACACAGGCGAAAAAGAGACTTCATATCATTTGTATGCTTTTACGTATTAAAGATTTTTACTGAAGCACAACGAGATGCGATGATTGATGAGATAGCTAAGAGTGAAGTGGCTGTAAATGTTCACTTTATCCCAATGCCAATGCTCACTTTTATTTAAGAACTCTAGGTTATAAGATTGAGGATTACCCGCAAGCATAATAACTATAAATGTGAGATTTCTCTGCCTATTTACTCCTCAATTAACAGATGAGCAAGTTAAACTTTGTAATTGAAACTCGTTGTGAATGCCTATAATAAGGTTAAGTAAAGTGATTCTGTGATTTTATTCTAAGTTTAGTTGGGCTAGTTGTTCTAGCCCCTATTTTCTATTGTATTAGCCATTTGGATTAAGACTGATTCAAAAGGTCCCGTCTTTTTATAAGCAAGTTCGAGTTGGACAGAATGGTATCGATTTTTGGCCTGTTTAAGTTTCGCTCGATGGAGGTTGATGCTGATAAAAGAGGGTTAATCACTGTAGGGGGTCGAGATCCTAGAATTACCCGTTCAGGTTATTTTACTCGTAAATATAAACTTGACGAGTTACCACAGCTGATTAATGTACTGCTTTGGATGATATGAGTTTTAGTTGGTCCTCGCCCAGAAGTAAGAAAATATGTTGAACTTTATACTGATGAGCAACAACAGTACTTTCTGCAAAGCCAGGAATTACTAGATTATGCTTCTATTGAGTATATGGATGAAAATGAGATTTAGGAAAGTCTGAATGATCCTGAGAAAGACTTATATTGAAGAGATCATGCCTCGAGAAGATTAAATATAATATGAAATATATTAATAATAAAAAGTTTATTTGAATATTTTAAGATTATATTTTTAACAGTATTGAAAATTGTACGATAGATAATTATTTAGGTTGCCTTTTTAAGTGATGTTACTATGATGTATTCGTTTATATTCGAATGTCAAGATCAACGAAAAAGAGTTATAAGTCTTTTTATTGATATTATCTTGCTTATTTCCTCCCTTTTTCCTTGCGTATTGGACTAGATTGGGTGGGATTGTAGCTTTTGGATAACACTGAAAATCTGGATGACATTACTATGTACAATACTTATAACTCTGTACTTTTATCAAATTAGGCTGATATCGAGGCAGTACTGGTTACATTTTCTTTAAGGCTTTAGCAATGGTGGCTGAGGGGCATTTTGTTTCAGCTGTTAGCCTTATTTTTTCTTTTTCTTTCTTCATTGGTTCAGATATTCCTCGAACAGTTCCTATTATTTATTTTTCTTATGTATTCTTGCTATGTGGTAGCGCAAGAATGCTGGTTCGTTATTATGTTAGTTTACCTTTTAGATAAAGATAATGAATCGTCTTTTGATTTATGGCGCCGGTTTCAACAGGGCGTCAACTAGCAGTATGCTCAAACATGCTTATCGCTATCGCATTCGTGGATTTATTGATGATAACACTAAGTTACATGGGAATTATCTTTTTAGGAAATAAAAATATTTTGCCATACGATATTTCAAAACTTGTTCAAAAATATAATATTAAAAGTTATTTTATTAGCGATTCCTAGTGCATCACGTCGTGAGCGGAAAGCGATTATTGATAGTTTAATTCGTTTAAAAATCAAAGTGCAAAACCATTCCCAGATATGGAAGAAATTTTGCAAGGCAATGCTAAAAATTGATGAATTACGTGAAGTGAAAAATCGAAGATTTATTAGGTCGTGAGCCTGTGTTTACCAAATCAAAGAATTATTACAAAAATATTTTTGATAAAACAGTATATGGTAACAGGTGCTGGAGGGTTCTATTGGTTCGGAATTATGTCGTCAAATTATTTTAAATCAAACCTGAAACATCATTAATATTATTTCGAGCTTTCCGAATTTTCGCTTTATTCCATTCATCAGGAATTACTTGAAATTATAAAGAGAAAATAATTTAAGCACAACAATTCAGCCTATTTTAGGTAATGTGCAGGATATTGAGCGTTTGAGATCGTGTTTTAGAGCATTTTAATGTTGATACGATTTATCATGCGGCAGCTTATAAAACACGTTCCTTTAGTGGAATACAATATTATTGAAGGCATTCGGAATAATATTTTTCGGTACATATAATGTTGCAAAGATGCGGCATGATCATAACGTTAAAATCTTTTGTACTCATTTCAACATGATAAAGCTGTTCGTCCAACGAATACCATGGGCGCGAGCAAGCGTATGGCGGAGCTCTGTTTGCAGGCACTTTCTGAACAGCTTAAAAATTCACAAACTTGCTTTAGTATGGTTCGTTTTCGGTAATGTATTAGGATCTTCAGGGTCTGTTATTCCACTCTTTTAGAAAACCAGATTCAAAAAGGATGGACCCAGTTACTGTGACGCATCCCTGATATTATTCGCTATTTATGACATTCCTGAGGCTGCTCAGCTTGTTATTCAGGCTGGGAGCAATGGCAAGAGGCGGCGATGTGTTTATTTTAGACATGGGTGAGCCAGTTAGAATTGTTGATTTAGCGAAAAATCTCATTCAGCTTTCAGGTTTGTCTGTTAAAGATGAAAAGTAACCAAAAAGGGATATTGAAATTGCTTTATACAGGTTTACGCCCGGGGAGAAACTTTATGAAGAGTTGTTAATTGGTGGTGATAATGTAACTAGAACAGCACATTCACGTATTATGACTGCTGAAGAAGAGTATCTACCATTTGAACAATTATCTAATCGTATTAGTTGAATTAGAACAGGCTTGTAAAGAAAGGCAGATTATATGTCTATTCGTCAGATATTATTAAAGTGCACCAACAGGCTTTTCAGCCAACAACAGAAATCGTAGATGTGTTATACCAGGATTAATCTAGTGATAAATTTTGAAAAATATTACCAGATATTTATTAATCGTCTCAATTTTCTGCTTTTTACATTGTAGCTTAGTGTTTCGAGGATATAACTACGGTTCAACAGCACTTTTAGTGGTGAGTGTACTTTATCTTATTGTATATCGATATATAAGAAGATAAATATCACAGGGACTTGTATAAACGGAATAAATCTATTTTTGTTGCAATTCTTTTATTTTCTAACTGCTCTTTTGTTTATCATATTTACATGGTGAGAAAATGAAGCTGATTGATAATCCATTAAGAGCATTGTTATTTCTTTCTGTGATGGTCTTTATGGTTTGTAGTAAGATGCAAAATTTGATGTATTGCTTTTATAGCATTCCGTTAGTGATCCTTTATTGCAGGATTAGTTGCATCTCTACCAATATTATATCTTGCATTTTACCCGCAGCTTTTAATGGACAAATGAAAATTCAATCTGGCGATATTGCAATGTCTCTAGGTTTATTTAGCTTAGTCATCTCTTTATATTTCGTTTTGATATAAAGATACATTTTCTTTATGCTGTTATTGCTGGATTATTCGGTGTATTGGCAAGCGTGTTTTCATTTGCACGTGTGGGTGGATTGGTTTTCCTATACATAATTACGGTACTTTATATTTATGAGAAATATGATATCTAAAAATTACTTGGTGTAATTGTATTAGCATACTAGTTGAGGTATTTTCATTGAGCACCAACGAGCAATTGAAGAGCCGAATATTAGATGCTGAGAATAATCTACTCACTATTCTGAAAACTCCAAAAGATGGAAGTATAGGGCGCTCGTTTAGATATGTGGAAAATGGAATTCATGCGTTTATTGGAGCACCCTATTTCTGGTTGGAATTTGAGGAATTAGATGAATATAAAAAGCTTTAGCAGATAAGGAATTGTATCCCGTGAATTTACGGTATATTCACATCTACATAATCAATTTATTGATGAATTAGCCAAAAAGGTATTTTTAGGTGGAGTCGCAATTTTGGGCATTTTTCTAGTCCCATTATGTTCTTTTTATCGAAACAGATTTCCAAACAATAAAAAGGTAAAATTACTTTACTACCCTTGGTACTATTCATGTGTTAGCAACTATGAGTTATTGTTTAACGCAAACATTTTCTTGCGCATAACTGGGGAATATATTTTATTTCTTTGTTTTGATCATATATAGCGCATTAATGGTTAATAATTGTCCTGTTCAGAATAAAAACAATATAAGTAAGAGTAAATCTCTTTTTATATCTTGAGTAATGCACGTATATAATCACAATTCATATTAAAGGTTATTCGGACATGCTTATATCTTATGCTCAAGGATTGCATAAAATGCTTATCGGGAATGATGACATTAGCTAACTTTTGATTTACTTATATTTCTCCAATTATATTTATAATCCGCTTATCTGAAAATGGGATAGTTGGTTCCCAATTGCTGCGCAAAACAAACTCACTCGCAATTTCTTCAATCATATAACGAATCTCAGCAACTTCATCAGAAATCGGTTTTAGATTTCGGCAATTGGCAAGAAGTTGTTGGTAGGCTTAGTTACACTTGTTCCACGCTTGTGCAGCATCGCTGCACGATCTCGACGGTATCTTGTGCAGTTTATCGATACGTTTTATCAACGGGCTTGTAGATAACGCTAGAATCTGGTAGAACGATCGTAACCGCTTTTGCACAAAACCTGATACACCAAGCCCGGAAAGTTGTGATTTGATGTCGGACAATGCGAAATGCCATAGTGAAATCCATTTTGCCTTTTAAACGTTGATTTAAGGCATGATTTAGGGATAGATTTGCTCCACTTTCTGCGCAATATCTACGGTCACTTCATTCAGATTTTCTCGAACGAAATCACGCAATTTTTCAAAGCCTGCTTCATCCCAAACAAACCCGCCAAAATCGGCAATCAGTTTATCCACCGCACAAGCGATACAGTCATCAATCAACTCAACACTCGACCGAAGTGGGTAAAATACAGCCCTCAATTTAGCTTTATTCGGCAATTTTTCATGCAGATATTTAATCGGTGACGGTACATTGAGCAACAACAAGCGGCGCAGACCTTTGTTGCATTGCCACCGCTTGCTCAAACTCTGTTTCAAAACAGTTTAATGCCCACGGCATCTTTTTCATCTACAATGGCTGGGAAATGCTTTAACGCTGAAACCGCGTTGTTTTTGTTCATAACATTGTGGCAGCTCTCCGCAAAGCTCAAATATGCACCGCTTTGCTCCATCGCCATCATCGGCCACAGCAGAAATACTTTCCTGTACCCGATCTTTGTTGAATTTCAGCTCATCCAAATTCATGGATTCCGCGATTTTCTTGCCGTATTCATCCATCACACGGAAAGTCATTTTCAGATGGCTTGGAATTTGTTTCAAATTCAATGTTCCGCTTCTACGGTAACGCCCGTCATACGACGTAATTCATAAATCAGCGTATCCAATAATGGCTTTTCCAACGGCACTGCGCGACTTAAAAAGCTTGGGCATAGTTCAGGTGCAGGCACGAAGTTGCGGCGATAAGATTTAGTAGAGATTTAATCAGCGCAATCACTAATTCTTCACGCAAGCCTGGAATTTGCCAATCAAAACCCGTCATTTCCACTTGATTTAGCAACGGCAACGGGAATATGCACGGTCACGCCGTCCGCATCAGTACCTGGTTCAAATTGATACGTTAATTTGAGCTTAAATTGCCTTGATGCCAGAAACGGAAAATCCAGCTTGCTCACTTGTTCCGCATCATCATTAATCAAAAATGAGCGTTCAAAATTACAATTCAGGATCTTTTGCCGCCTTTTCCACCAGGTATCAAAAGTGCTGGGAAACTACCTTCGCGAAATTACATTGATCGTGAAATTCAAAAAGCGTCGATCATCCACCAAAACATCACGGCGGCGGCTTTTGTGTACAACTCTTCTACCTTGAACGAGTCGTTGATTTTCTTTTGAAGAATTTATGTTTGGTATTCCCAAACCCTTCCACCAAGGCGGATTGAATAAAAGATCTCACGGCTCACCGTTGGAGATCAATAGCACCGTAATTCACCGGTCGCTGCAGCCACAATCGCACACCGTAAAGCGTCACTTTTTCATCGGCAATCACGGCGCCACGAGATTTCGACCAACGCGGTTCTCTGAATAGGATTTTTATTAAATGCTCAGCGCGGCTCAATCCATTCTGGCTCGATTTCCGCCACCATGCGCCCCAAAGTTTGAGGTTTCCACTAATCTGCTGCCATCACACGCATTTCGCTTTGTTTTTTGAAAAGCACAGAATTGGGGAAAATTACAAAACGGGCACGACGCGCCAAGATATTGTTGTTTCCGCTTCTTTTTAACCGATAGAGCAAACCGCTTAAAAAGTGCGGTATGAATTTCGCTGATATTCTGTCGGAATTAATCGAAAGCCCATTTCACGTACAGTTAAACGAATTTGATGATAAATATCTTGCCATTCACGAATACGTAAATAATTTAAGAAATCCTTTTGGCATTGGCGGCAGAATTGTTTTACTCACTGTTGTTCTTGTAGATAACGCCAAACGATTGAGAAAGCCAAGAAATCTGATTTTTATCGGCAAAACGACGATGTTTTTCATCGGAAGCTTGTTGTTTTCTTTGCCCTGGCGCTGTCGAGGATCTTGAATCTGATTCATGTAACGCACCTGTGGCCAGACTGCACTCAGCAACATCTTTCGCAAACATGGATCCACGAGTTGAGATAATTGACGATCCCGTTGTCGTTAATTGACGCTCTCGCGCTGCTTTTGGGCGAACCATTTCTAAACGCACCCAATTTCTTTCCAACAGTTTTATACCATCTTGAATATGGCGTTTCATCATGGCGCATCCACAAATGGGAAAGGCTTCAATATCATCAAGCTCAATGCCGTCATTTGCAAAATAACGGAGGCCAAATTGGTGCACGAATTTCAGGATCTGTACTGACGAGTAATTAAAATCCTCTTCCGAATATAAAACGAATACAAATCCTTCGCCACACGAGCACAACGACCTTTACGCTGATTAGCGGATGCCTGTGAAACAGGTTCAATCGGTAAACGTTGTACTTTGGTGCGATAGCTATAACGGGAAAATGCGCAGTACCTGGGTCAATCACATATTTAATGCCCGGCACGGTCAATGAAGTTTCTGCAACGTTGGTCAGCCAACACGATGATTTAATCCGCTCGGATGGAAAAATTTTATTTCTGTTCTTTAGCAGACAAGCGCAAAGAGCGGTAGAATTTCCGTGTGTTTTAGATTTTGTTTTGTAAAGCTTCGGCTGTATCGCGAATTTCACGCTCACCGTTCAGAAAAGATCAAGATATCGCCCCGACCTTCTGCTTGCAGTTCATCCACCGCATTAAGAATGTCTTGTGCTGATCTTGATCGTCTTCTTCCACTGCAGGGACGATAGCGTACTTCAACGGATAGGTTCTCGCCCGAGACTTCGATAATCGGGGCATTGTTGAAATGTTTAGAAAGCGTTCCACATCAATGGTTGCAGAAGTGATGATGACCTTTAAATCACGACGACGTGGTAAAAGCTGTTTCAGATAACCGAGAATAAAATCGTTGTTTAGGCTGCGTTCGTGGGCTACATCGATAATCAAACAAGAATATTGGTTGAGGAAACGATCGTTTTGAATTTCTGCTAGCAGGATCCCATCGGTCATCAACTTGATTTGCGTATCATCACGATTTGATCGTTAAAACGAACCTTATAACCAACTAGCCGCCAAGTTCTGTTTCCAGTTCTTCCGCAATACGCGCCGCCACTCGAACGAGCAGCAATACGACGGGCTGAGTATGACTAATCATACCCAGATCGCCGAAACCCATTCCAAACACATTTTCGGCAATTGAGTTGTTTTTCCCGATCCCGTTTCCCCTGCCACCACAATCACCTGATGTTCAGAAAGCAGTTTTCTGAATTTCTGCTTTGCGTTGGCTAACCGGCAAACTTTCCGGAAAAACGATTGGATTTTTAACCGCACTTTTCCGTTGTTCTACACGTAATCTTGCTTGTTCAATTTGCATGTTGGATTTCATCTGCAACGGCTTGTTAGAGCCTCTTGGCTTTTTATTTTTCCAATACCGTGAATGCGGGCGATAAACAGCGTTTATCCACCAACATGATGTCATTTAATTGAGAGAGAGATTGTTGTAAAGGAGTTAATGCGTGTTTACCGATCTGTTTTTCATAGTGATTTATTTTTGAAACTTCCGTAAGCCAAGCTAATCCATCCGATTAAAAATAAAGTTCCGCTCAATAGGCGTAATCCACACAATTACATTGCTTGCTCCGAAAGCGAGTGCGTATAAACTTCCACTAAATAATAAGGTTCCAATTAACCAAGAAGCCATGGATAATCGGGCGAATTTGTTGTCACGTAAAGCAGATAATGCAACGGCAAGTACTGCAATAGTATGGAACATTTGATATTTTAACCCCGTATCAATCCATGATAATGCTTTGGCTTCTAATATATGAGCTTTAAGCCATGAGCTGCAAATGCGCCTAGTGCGACACAGAAGAAACCGCCCTAAAGCAGCAAGGGTGAGGTATTTGTTTTTCATTTAAATTTTTCCTAAAAAGTAAAGCTAATACATATCTGCAGCACTAAGTGGACCAACGGGAATCACCTAAAAATGCTACACCAATAATTGTGCCGATAAGCAAGCCAGTGACTACAGAAATCGGTTGTTCGCCCATTAAAGTGAACACCTTTGCCTGGCAAGCCATGCCACAGCACACCAACGAAATGGAAAGTGCCATTTTCCAACTAAGAAAAACCCGATAAATCAGGCAACTGAATTTTTCCACGAAACTAAGGGGACACTCAAACGGTTAAAATAATGATACCAATTTTAACGCCATATTTTTCGAGCAAAGGAATGTGTGAAGATAAAAAGTTTGCTGCATGATAAGCAATACGCAGCAGAAATGGTAATTGCGCTGTTGTGAGCTGAGTAACCGAGAATAATTAAAATCACCAGTACATAGGCGATTATATTGAATTGCAACGACATACTTGAAAAAGTGCGGTGAAAAATTGTGACGAATTATATCAAGTTTAAGTTATCGATGTGTTTTTAGTTTAGTAAAAACAAGCTAGAATGTAAGTTGTCTTTCCCTTATTAGAGAGAATGCCTATGTCAAATGCTGTTGCCCACCTTGCCGATTCAGATCTGGATTAAAACCGTAATTTTGCTTGCGTCGAGCGTGACCATTGTGCCGTTATTTAAACGCCTAGGGCTTGGTAGCGTGCTAGGGTATTTAGTGGCTGGTTGTATGATTGGTCCCTCAGTTTTTCGGTGTTATTACAAGATCCGGCTTCAGTTGTGCATCTGGCTGAATTGGGTGGTAGTGATGTTCTTTGTTCATTATTGGGCTTTTGAAATACACCCTGAACAGCTTTGGTCTATGAAAAAGCAATTTTTGGTCGTGGCTTGTTGCAAGTTGGGTTCTGTGGTGTGCTGCTTACTTTTGGCAGGGATTTAGTTTACTGAGTCACCGAAAGTTAGTCGCATTTATGGCGAGATGGGTTTACACTTTCTTCACACTGCGATTGTGATGCAAACGTTAGAAGAACGTTTGTACTACCAGTACATCTAAAGGTCGGCGAATTAGTTTCGACTTTCTAATTTTTGAAGATATTGCTATTGTGCCATTATTGGCATCAGTGGCGTTTCTTGCGCCTCATTCTGAAGAAAGCACTCATACCGATTGGATGTCTATCGGCATCGCATTAGGGGCGGTAATCGGCTTGATTGTCGCGGGTAAATGGTTAATGAATCCGTTATTCCGATTATTTCTAAAGCATATATTCGCGAGATGATGACGGCGGCTGCTTATTAGTTGTACTTGGCGCGGCATGTAGCTATGAAATAGGTGGACTTTCAGTGGCAATGGGGGCATTGTAGCAGGAGTTATGCTGTCAGAGTCTTCGTTCCGCCATCAATTAGAAGCGGATATCCGAGCCATTTCGTGGTTTTATTGCTTGGCCTGTTTTTATGGGCGTGGGCATGTCATTGGATTTTACGTTTAGTGTTTAATCATTGGCTATTATTACTTGGTATTGTCTTTCCTTTATATTATTGGTAAAGCATTTTCTGTTTATTTGATTGCCCGAGTAACACATTTTTGAGATCGTCGAGAAGCAGTGGGAAGGATGTCTTTGATGGCTCATGGCGGTGAATTTGCATTTGTGCTTTTCGCTGCAACGACCGCAGGAGTCATGAGCGATCATCAGAAATGCGACTTTTACTGCTGCCGTTATGTTCATGCTTTTTCACCATCACTGCACAATTATCACGAAAATTAATACAACGTTCTGAAAACAAGCATCCTAATCAAGCGAGTGTGAGTGAGCTTGACCCAGTGTTGACTTGGAGGATAACGTACTAGTGATTGGATTTTGGCCGGTTTGAGTCAAATTGTGTGTCAAACTTTATTAATCCATGGTATCGGCGTTTCTGTGATTGACCGTAATATTGAAAATATTCGTGCGGCGCAAAAATTTGGTTTTTAAGGTTTACTATGGGGATGGCATTCGTTTTAGATGTTCTTCATGCAGCAGGCATTGAAAAAGCAAAATGTGTGGTAATTGGAATTAATGATACCGCGCGTATTGAAACGATTATTAGCCAACTTAAAGAAGCTTACCCGCATTATGCCGATTTTAACGCGTACTTATGATAGAAAAACGACAGTAAGTTTAATTAAACAAGATGTTGATTTTATTGTTCGTGAAACTTTTGAATCAGCAATTAGTTTGAGCCGAGCAACCTTAATTAAATTAGGTATTGATAAAATTGAGGTAGATGAAGCACTACTGAAGTTCGCGCTGGACCAAGCTCGTTTAAATGAAGAGAGTTATTACATGGTTTTTCTAATGAAATTGTGAAAAAGTATTGGACGCCAAAACCTTTTATTAAACCTCATGCTGATGCTCAGGCTTTAAATGATGAAACGGCAGAATTGTTAATCGATGAGGATGATTTACATCAAGACAGAGAAGAAACAATACAGAAATAATTCATTTTTAATTTCTCAATAAAAACTCGCCATATATGGCGAGTTTTGACATAAAAGCTATGTTAGCACTTTCAGCGACCTAAAGTTTTGCTGAAAGCTATGGTTTCCAATTTTTCTGGTCACAGCAAATTTGCGAATACCATCTGCTAATTTTCTACACTGCCATCGCATCGCTATTATGTTGCCAATAGAACTCAGCTTCTGTTAATGGTTGTGGTTTCGCTTTTACTTCGCCTTTGTATTCTAGTTTGCGTACAAGTGCGGTTGAATTTTCTTGCAATTCTTTCAGTAATGCTGGTGCAATGGTTAAACGATCGCAACCTGCAAGTTCAGTAATTTCACCTACATTGCGGAAGCTTGCGCCCATCACAACGGTGTTGTAGCCATATTCTTTGTAGTAATTATAGATTTTGGTAACAGACAATAACGCCTGGGTCTTCTGCTGGCGCATATTCTTTTTTGTCGGAGTTTGCTTTGTACCAGTCTAAAATACGACCTACAAATGGAGAAATTAAGTAAACGCCTGCTTCTGCACAAGCACGAGCTTGCGCTTCAGAGAATAATAAGGTTAAGTTACAGTTGATGCCTCTCTTTTCAAGGATTTCTGCAGCTCGGATACCTTGCCGTGTTGATGCAATTTTGATCAGAATGCGATCATTTTGAAATACCAGCAGCATTGTAAAGTGCAATTAATTTACGTGCTTTTTCAACTGTTGCTTGTGTGTCGTAAGAAAGGCACGCATCCACTTCAGTAGAAATACGTCCGGAACGATTTTAAAAATTTCTAAACCAATGTTTACCGCTAATTTATCTTCTGCATCGATGAGTTGTTGGGATTTGTCATTGCTTTGTGCTTTTCGCGTAAGAAACAGCTTCGTCAATAAGTGGTGAATATTGTGGTAGAGCAGATGCACTTAAAATTAAAGATGGGTTAGTTGTCGCATCTTGTGGTTGGTATTTTTATGGCCTCAATATCGCCAGTATCAGCAAACCACAACGGTCTATATTACGAAGTGAATCTAATTGAGTTGTCATCAGTCTCTCCTATTCAAATGAAATGGAATAAATAATCTCCAGCTACGATAGCATAAATTTATGACGAAAAGGAAAAATTTTTCAATAGAAAAATAGGTGCGAGACATTGATCTGCACGGAAGATTTACATTTGAAGTTTATTTTTAAGTGTGGTTTCAATTTCATCCAACATAGCATAACGTTTACGATACATTGAGCGTTTTTACTTGGAACATCGTCTAGTTTGTATCTCTAATAAGAGGTAAATATCCAATAATTTCTTTTTCGTTCACCACCAGCTTCTGAAAAATATGGCGTCATAATTAACCACAAAATGTTTACTTTGAACAAAGCGATTTGTTTTGGTATTTTTGAGGAATACCATAAAGTTTGTCATAGCCTAATATTTTTGTGAGTGATTTCATTATTTCAACCATTAGATAGGCTGGGCGTAATCCGTGGCAAGTTTTAGTGAGTTGTTTTTACCATTTCTTTAGCGCCTTCAAAAATTTGGGCCTTGCACAACAGCAATAAGCAATGCCTCCTCTAACTTCCCAAATGTGAGTAGATAAACTTCAGCATCGGTGGGTTTATAAGCGTAACCTAATGTCCAAAAACCTTCCATGGGTTGGTGATTGCTTAGCATGAATAGCAATTCAAAATCAGGAATAATTTCACCAAAAGAAATGGGGGTTTCTAAAATAGAAGGAGATAGGTTTGATACTTTTTGTGGTACAAATAGAAAATTATCACAAATGGTTGATAAACGTTTCTGGGTATTGAAACGTTTATCTCAAAAACGATGAACTAAGGGATAGCTATAATTGGGACGTTGTGTAAAAGGCTAATCAGAACTGGAGTTTGATTAACGAAGGCTTCAAATTTTTATTGTTTCCCCAATGTAAGAGTGAACGAAGACGATAACGTAAACGTTTTTGCTGCATAAGATTTATTAGGGTCTATCAGGATAAATCAATTCGGCTTTAGGCCACTGATATAAGGTTGGTACAGTCATGTGGATTCCTTTAAAAAGTGCGGTCAAAAATAAACGATGAATACCGATCCGCAAAATGCAATGAATTCTGACATAATTTTGGAAATATTGCTATTTGATGTGAAGTTTAGAAAATCAAAAAGCGATCCAGGTTTTTCTGACCGCTTTTTATCATGAGGGAATTAAAACTCTTTCGCTTTCGCTACCACGTTTTCAACAGTGAAACCAAAGAGTTTGAATAATTGATCCGCTGGTGCAGATTCACCGAAACTATTCATACCGACAACACGGCCGTTGAAGCCAACGTATTTATACCAGAAGTCAGCAAATACCCGCTTCAATCGCAACACGTTTGGTTACAGCTGCAGGTAATACGCTTTCACGGTACGCTGCATCTTGTTTATCGAAACGGTTAGTGCTTCGGGCATAGAAACGACACGTACTACCTTCACCGGTTAATACATCCGCTGCTTTCACTGCTAATTCCACTTCAGAACCCTGTCGCGATGAAAAATTAATTCAGGTGTACATCGCAGTCTTTTTAATACATAAGCACCACGTTTAACTGCATCTAATTGTTCAGAAGTGCGGTCCATCTATGCTAAGTTTTGACGGGTAAAGATCAACGCACTTTGGGCCATCTTTGACGCTCAATCGCTTGTTGCCATGCAATGGCTGATTCCACTTGGTCACATGGGCGCCATGTTTCAAGATTTGGAATTAAGCGCAGTGATGTAGTTTGCTCAACTGGTTGGTGAGTTGGACCATCTTCACCCTAAACCGATCGAGTCGTGAGTATAAACGAATAATGAGCGTTGTTTCATTAATGCTGCCAGTACGCGCTGCATTGTGTGCATATTCGTGAGAACATTAAGAAGGTTGCGCCGTAAGGAATGAAACCGCCATGTAAAGCAATACCATTCATAATTGCTGACATACCGAACTCCACGAACACCGTAGTTGATGTAATTACCGCCTACGTTTTCATGCGCACGAATAGGTTTAGAACCACTCCATAACGTTAAGTTGGAGCTTGCTAAGTCTGCAGAACCACCTAAGAATTCAGGTAACACATGCGCATAAGCTTCGATCGCATTTTTGTGATGCTTTACGGCTTGCAATGCTCGCTGGATTTGCTTGTAATTTTTCAATGAACGCTTTAGATTCAGCCGCCCAGTTTGCTGGTAATTCACCGTTTACGACGTGTAAATTCTGCAGCAAGTTCTGGATATGCTTTTGCATAAGCGGCAAATTTTTCTTCCCAAGATTTTTTTCTGCTACAGCGCCTTTTCTCTTTTTGCAGACCATTCAGCATAATATTCAGCTGGAATTTCAAATGGCGCATATTCCCAGTCAAGCGCTTTTACGAGTTAACGCGATTTCTTCATCGCCTAATGGTGCACCGTGACAACTCGTGTGACGCTGATTTATTTGGTGAACCGAAACCGATGATGGTTTTACAAATAATTAAAAGTTGGTTTTTCTTTTTCTGATTGTGCAAGTACAACAGCCTGATGAATTTGTTCTGCATCGGCCATCCACATTACGGATTACTTGCCAGCCATAAGCTTCAAAAGCGTGCTGCGGTATCATCGCTGAACCAACCATCTACATGACCATCAATCGAAATGTTGTTGTCATCGTAGAATGCGATTAATTTACCTAGACCTAAGGTTGCCTGCTAAAGAGCAGCCTCGTGAGAAATCCCTTCCATTAAACAGCCATCGCCTAAGAACACGTAAGTGTGGTGATCATACGATTTCATGACCTTCACGGTTAAATTGGCCTGCTAAGGTTTTTCTCAGCAATCGCCATCCCTACTGCATTAGTGATACCTTGGCCCTAATGGACCCTGTCGTGGTTTTCAACACCTGGGCGCATAACCATATTCTGGGTACAGGAGTTTTAGAATGTAATTGACGGAATTGTTTTTAAATCTCGATAGAAAGATCATAGCCAGTTAAATGCAAAAAGACTATAAATCAGCATAGAACCATGGCCGTTAGAAAGTACAAAACGATCTCGGTCAGCCCATTTAGGATTGGTCGGATTGTGTTTTTAAAAAGTCGCGCCATAATACCAGCGATATCCGCCATCCCATCGGTGCACCAGGGTGACCAGATTTAGCTTTTTGCACAGCATCCATTGATAAGAAAACGAATTGCATTGGCTAATTGTCTACGAGCTGCGCATCTTGTTCTCCTGTTATAATTCGCTTTGAAAAATAATCTTGCGCATTCTACCTTATTTCTGAAGGAATTTAGCATCCGCACTCAATTTAATAGTTTGTGACAATAATCAAATTCTACGGCGACGCTGGTGAAAACGCTGCTACTCGATTTTTACTTTCAAATTTACCGCACTGCTCTTTTGGATTTTGCGATAAGTGCGTCGATAGTGACTTAAAAATAATGAATAGAGCTTGCCATCACCGCTGCCAAGTAGTGCAATAATGAGTCTCACCATATAATTGGTGAAAGATCTGATTAATTTTTGATTGGTTAGATTGCGTATATTGAGCATCAATGGTGACACGTAAAAATCCTTTAATGCCGTTTTGGGCGTAAAGTGGCTCTACAATTTGTTGATTATTTTCATCGGGTGAATGTCGCAGTTTCGCGACTTTGAGCCAGTAATTTTCCTTCGTCATCATATAAGCTCGCATCTAAAATAAAGTCTTCTTTGACTATTTGATCAAGATTGTCCGTTAATTGTCTGTTTTAGCATTATTTGTGAGTAAAACTGAAAATAAATTGGCTTGTTGACGAACTAAAATATGTGAGATGTTCGCCACTTGGTTTACGCTAGCAAATTGTGAACTCAGCTAGAAATTCGTTTTTACGCCAAATAAGATAACGCCAAGTGTAGTTAGGCTTAGCACAATAATCGTTGCAAACATGGTTGATTTGATTAGTTTTTCTTTAATTATTTGCACTTTTTCAACTCACATCGGTTTAAAATCTTTTCAGTTGCCATACACTTTACAGGATTTTTATGCAAACTCAACGTTTTCGAAAGCATTACACAAAAATACCCACAATTTCCTACCGCACTTTTTAGTTAATGAGGATCCCTATACAGGATGGGAGAGCTTTTATCTTATACGGCACAAAAGTTGGACATAACTAAAGCTGGAAAAATTTTCAACAAAAAGTGCGGTCAAAATTTTTCAGATTTTTGATATTTGGATGGTAGAGCAAAAATATTGTCGTTTTATTGAAAGGCCAGTGGTTTGTTGATTTCATTAACTTTGCTCATGATGTTGAAGTGGATATTGCTAAATTAGATTTTCAGCCCTAAATTGTCTCAAGCTGGGTTATTAGTGATGGATATGGATTCTACCGCTATTCAAATTGAGTGTATTGATGAAATTGCGAAACTAGCGGGTGTTAGGAACTTGTTTCTGCGATTACGGAAAGCGCAATGAGAGGCGAATTAGATTTCGAGCAAAGTTTGCGTCGTCGAGTGGGGAGCATTAAAAAGGTGCGCCAGAAAGCATTTTGCAGCAAGTTAGAGAGCATTTACCGCTAATGCCTGGATTAGTTGAAAACGATCCAGACCTTACAGAAATATGGCTGGAAAACCGCAATTGCTTCAGGTGGATTTACTTATTTTTGCGGATTATTTGAAAACGTTATTACAGCTTGATTTTTGCTGCATCAAATCAATTTGATATTGAAGATGGAAAAACTCACTGGCTTAGTTAAAGGCGATGTGGTTGATGCCCAATACAAAGCTAAAACATTGAAACATTTGTTAGAGGAATACGGTATTGATTCACAACATTCTATTGCCATCGGCGATGGTGCAAATGACTTGGCAATGATGAACGTGGCAGGGGTAGGTGTTGCGTTCCACGCGAAACCTAAAGTGCAACAACAAGCGCAAATTGTGGTAAACTTTCGCTGACTTAACCGCACTTTTTATGCCTTTTAGTGCTAATGATCGAATTTAATAAAATGGGAGAAGACTATGCCATCTTTTTGATATTGTTTCTGAAATTACTTTACACGAAGTCCGTAATGCAGTGGAAAAATGCCAAACCGTAGTGCTTAGCACGCGTTATGATTTTCGTGGTGTAGAAGCGGTAATCGAATTAAATGAAAAATGAAACGATTAAAATCACCACAGAATCTGATTTCCAACTTGAGCAATTAATTGAGATTTTTAATTGGATCTTGTATTAAACGTGGTATTGAGCACAGTTCTTTAGATATTCCCAGCAGAAAGCGAACACCACGGTAAACTTTACAGTAAAGAAATCAAACTCAAACAGGGTATTGAAACAGAGATGGCGAAGAAAATTACTAAATTAGTAAAAAGATTCTAAAAATCAAAGTTCAAACTCAAATTCAAGGTGAGCAAGTGCGTGTGACAGGTAAGTCACGACGATGACTTACAGGCAGTCATTCAACTTGTTAAAGGTGCTGAATTAGGCCAACCATTCCAATTTAATAATTTTAGAGACTAGGATATAGTTATTGAGGTTTAAACTCATAGAAATATGCAAAATGACCGCATATTTTTCAATGTATTATCGATGAGAAAGAGTTAATGACAGAACAGGAAAAACATATTCAAGACAATGACAAGCTTTACCGCTATCTTTTCCAAAATCGTGCGGTTCGTGGGGAATGGGTTCGCTTAAATAAAACATTCACTGATACATTAAATACCCATCACTATCCTAAAGCAGTACAGGATTTATTGGGTGAAATGATGGTGGCGACTAATTTGCTCACTGCCACACTCAAAATTTGACGGCAATATCACCGTACAAATTCAAGGCGATGGTCCATTACGCTTAGGATTAGTAAATGGCAATGATCAACAACAAATCCGCGCCCTTGCTCGAGTGGATGGGAACATCACTGAAAAATATGAGTCTGCATAATATGATTGGTAAAGGCGTATTGGTCATTACTATTGCACCAAAAAGAAGGTGAACGCTATCAGGTGTAATTAGTCTGGATAAACCGACGATCACAGAATGTTTAGAAGATTATTTTGTACGCTCAGAACAGCTTCAAACTCACCTAATTATTCGTACTGGAGAATATGAAGGAAAACCGGTGGCAGCAGGTATGTTATTACAAATTATGCCTGATGGTTCTGGTACACCAGAAGATTTTGAGCATTTAACCATGCTCGCAGCAACAGTAAAAGATGAAGAATTATTTGGCCTCCCAGCAGAAGAGTTACTCTATCGTTTATATCATGAAGAAACCGTCAATCTTTATCCAGCACAAGATGTACAATTTTTCTGTGGCTGCTCTGCAGAGCGTTCTGGTTCTGCATTACTTCTCATCTCCGATGAAGAAATTGATGAAATATTAGCCGAGCATAAAGGCAGTATTGATATGCAATGTGAGTGCTAGGACACACTACTTCTTTAATAAAGAAGCGATTGGAAAAATTAAAATCAACAAAACTTTTAAAAACAATCCCGACGCTATGTCGGGATTTTTGATCTCACATCATCAATACACCTAAAAATAGGTAATGAAAAAGCCATGATTTTTCAAAAATGAGATCTAGTTAACATGCATTGACATTCTTTAGAATAGGCGACAGTTAAATTTTTAATCTTAAATATTAGAGGTGACTTATGACAGACTTAAACAAAGTAGTAAAAGAACTTGAAGCTCTAGGCATTTATGACGTAAAAGAAGTTGTCTACAATCCAAGCTACGAGCAATTGTTCGAAGAAGAAACCAATCCAGGTTTAGAAGGCTTTGAAAAAGGTACTTTAACTACGACTGGTGCAGTAGCTGTAGATACTGGTATCTTCACTGGCCGTTCACCAAAAGATAAATATATCGTATTAGATGAAAAACCAAAAGATACTGTTTGGTGGACATCTGAAGCAGCGAAAAATGACAACAAACCAATGAACCAAGCTACATGGCAAAGCTTAAAAGATTTGGTGACTAACCAACTTTCTCGTAAACGCTTATTTGTGGTTGATGGTTTCTGTGGCGCTAGCGAACACGACCGTATTGCAGTACGTATTGTAACTGAAGTTGCACAGGCAAGCACACTTTTGTGAAAAACATGTTTCATCCGCCCAACTGAAGAACAACTCAAAAACTTTGAACCTGATTTTCGTTGTAATGAACGTTCTAAAGTAACCAATCCAAACTGGAAAGAACAAGGTTTAAATTCAGAAAAACTTCGTTGCCTTTCAACTTAACTGAGCGCATTCAATTAATCGGTGGTACTTGGTACGGCGGTGAAATGAAAAAGGTATGTTCTCAATGATGAACTACTTCCCTACCACTTAAAGGTGTTGGTGCAATGCACTGCTCAGCTAACGTGGGTAAAGATGGCGATGTAGCAATCTTCTTCGGCTTTATCTGGTCACAGGTAAAACAACCCTTTCAACCGATCCAAAAACGTGAATTAATCGGTGATGATGAACACGGTTGGGATGATGTGGGTATCTTTAACTTTGAAGGTGGTTGCTGTGCAAAAACCATTCACCTTTCAGAAGAAAATGAACCTGATATTTACCGCGCTATCCGTCGCGATGCATTATTAGAAAAACGTGTTGTTCGTGCAGATGGTTCTGTTGATTTCGATGATGGTTCTAAAAACAGAAAATACTGCGTGTGTCTTACCCAATTTATCACATCGATAACATCGTAAAAACCAGTTTCTCAGTGCTGGCCACGCAACGAAAGTGATTTTCTTAACTGCAGATGCATTTGGCGTATTACCACCAGTATCTAAATTGACACCAGAACAAACTAAATACTACTTCTTATCAGGTTTCACTGCAAAATTAGCAGGTACTGAACGTGGTATTACTGAACCAACTCCAACTTTCTCCAGCATGTTTCTGTGCAGCGTTCTTAACCCTTCACCCAACTCAATATGCAGAAGTGTTAGTAGAAAACGTATGCAAGCAGCTGGTGCTGAAGCTACTTAGTGAATACTGGTTGGAATGGTACGGGCAAACGTATCTCAATCAAAGATACTCGCGGAATTATTGATGCAATCTTAGATGGCTCAATTGAAAAAGCTGAATGGGCGAATTGCCAATCTTCAACTTAGCAATTCCTAAAGCATTACCAGGTGTAGATTCTGCAATCTTAGATCCTCGTGATACTTACGCAGATAAAGCACAATGGCAATCAAAAGCTGAAGACTTAGCCGGTCGCTGTGAAAAACTTTGTTAAATATGCAACCAACGAAGAGCAAAGCTTTAATTGCAGCTGGTCCTAAAAGCTCAATTAAAAATACTAAAAATATTAACCGCACTTTGGGTGACTGGAAGTGCGGTCATTTTTATCTGTTTTCAAGCTGATAAATGTATTCAAAAATTGACAAAATCAGTAAAATCACTGCGTTTTTAACTTTCGTCAATTAAACAAGGACAATGCAATGCTTTAACAAATTAAAAAGATGCTCAAGATCGTATGGAAAGCCTTGAAGCATTAAAGGCCATATTTCAAAAATCCGTACTGGTCGCGCACAGCCGAGTTTACTTGATGCAACTCAAGTTGAATATTATGGTGCAGCGACTCCACTTCGCTCAATTAGCAAACGTAGTGGCAGAAGATGCGCGTACTTTTAGCTGTAACTGTTTTGATCGTTCTTTAATCTCTGCGGTGGAAAAAGCAATTTTAACCTCAGATTTGGGTTTAAACCCATCTTTCAGCGGGTACCACTAATCCGTGTTCCGCTTCCGCCATTAACAGAAGAACGCCGTCGCGATTTAATCAAAATTGTGAAAAGGCGAAGGTGAACAAGGTAAAGTTGCGGTTCGCAACGTGCGTCGTGATGCGAATGATAAAATCAAAGCATTATTAAAGACAAAGAAATTAGCGAAAACGAACAACATAAAGCATGAAGAAGAAACCAAAAATCACAGATATTTACATTAGTAGATGAAGTATTGAGCGGATAAAGAAAAAGAATTAATGGATTTCTAAACCATAAAAATGCAAAAGGCAGGCAGTTTTGTCTGCCTTTATTTTTAATAGTATGCGAATTTAGACGTATCAATGAAAATATAATCAACAAAAAGTGCGGTAAAGATTCTATGCTAAAAACAAAACATTGGTCATTCTTGGTTCAACGGGATCAATCGGTAAGAGTACCCTTTCGGTTATCGAAAATAACCCTCAGAAAATATCATGCATTTGCACTCGTAGCGGAAAAGAATGTAGAAGCAATGTTTTGAACAATGCATCAAAATTCCAACCGCACTTTGCGGCTCTTGATGATGTAAATGCGGCTAAAATTTTACGTGAGAAATTAATCGTGCATCATATTCCAACGGAAGTATTAGCGGGACAACAAGCTGTTATTTGTGAACTTGCAGCACACCCTGAGGCCGATCAGATAATGGCATCGATTGTTGGTGCCGCAGGATTGTTACCGTACTCTTTCAGCGGTTAAAGCGGGTAAAGCAGGTACTACTGGCAAAATAAAGAATCACTGGTAACCTGCGGACAGCTTTTTATTGATGCCGTAAAAACTATGGCGCGAAGCTTTTACCCGTAGATAGTGAACATAATGCGATCTTTCAATCGTTACCGCCAGAAGCACAAGAAAAATCTTTTTGCCACTTTCTGAATTAGGTGTAAGTAAAATTATACTCACTGGATCTGGCAGGCCATTCCGTTACACGCCACTCGAACAATTCACCAACATCACACAGAACAGGCGGTTGCGCACCCTAATTGGTCTATGGGTATTTCTGCTCGATTCAGCCACAATGATGACATAAAGGCTTAGGAATACGTTGAGGCTCGCTGGCTTTTTCAACGCAAGTGCGGAAGAAATGGAACGTCATCATTCATCCACAGTCAATTATTCATTCTATGGTGCGTTATGTTGACGGCTCAGTCATTGCTCAAATGGGAAATCCAGATATGCGTACACCAATTGCAGAAACTCATGGCATATCCTCACCGCACTTTTTGCCGGAGTAGAACCTCTGATTTCTTTAAAAGTCAAAGAACTGACCTTTATTGAACCTGATTTTAATCGCTATCCGAATTTAAAACTGGCTATTGATGCCTTTGCTGCGGGTCAGTTATGCGACAACAGCAATGAATGCAGCTAATGAAATTGCCGTACAGCATTTTTAGATCGTCAAGATTAGCTTTATGGATATTGCAAAAATTAATGAGCGTACTATTGAGAAGATTACACCGCAATCTATTCAATATATTGACGATGTATTGAAATTGATCATTTAGCGAGAAAGATTGCTGCAGAATTAATATAAAAGTGTGATGTTGCGTTTATATTCTTATTATGGGTAGAGTTTGTTTACTACTAATAAAAAGTACGGCAAAACATAGCCGTGCTACTTTACTTACTAGATAACGCTACCAAGTAAAACCGACCTTTAATGAAGCAAACTTCTGTGGTGCCCATCAGAGCCCTTAAGCATTCCAATATTTGTGCTTATATTCCACTGTTTCATCTGAGCACTCAAAACCAAGTTCATGAGTAAAATAACGTCCGAATTGTTGTTTTAATGCGACATCATTGACACTTTCATACTCCTTCAATAGCAAGTTTTTCGTTGAGTTGCATCATAGTAATTGCTTGAGAAACTTGGGTGAATCTACACCATTTATATCAAACGTTTTATCTAACATTACACCAGCACGATAAGTCGTTAAATGTAACGTTTTACTGTTGATGTTTGCACCGTCTAATTGGTAGTTTGTGCTAGATAGACGGTAATAGCGCATCCCACTGAAGGTGTGACATTAATTCCCCAGTCTAGAGAAACTCCAATATTTCCGCCTGCACTCAAAAATATTACGGTGGAACGTTTTTGTTTTCTTCGTCAAATTTTACATTATTACGGCTGCGTCCATAACCTAAGTCAAAACTTGCAAAGACACCATTATTCCACCTGCCTTTAATAAAACCATTTATGCCAGTTAGTCGGTTTGTACCCGATACATTTTCATCAAACTGATTATTTGCACGAGAATGAGAAAGTACTGCACCAATTTGTATAGTTTCGAATTTAATCTCTAGTACACACCAATTTTGAGTCAAAGTTAAATTTTGCTTATATGGACGGTTGTAGTCAGAGCGATAAGTTCTCTGACTTGCTTCCGTATTCACCCAAAACATTTGATTTATCTTGGCTTAATACAATGACGATCTAAGTTTCGTCCAATTTGTAATGCCGAATTCACATTTGCAGAAAGCTCTGATAAAGCCGTATTGGAATAACGACTAATCAGTTGAGCTTGCACTGGCAGAGCAACAGTCGAAGATTGAGAACTTAAAATTGCTGAATTTCCTTCTCAGTTTGATAAGCCTTTTCAAGGCTATTTAGTAATACTAATACCGCCTCATTCAGGAAACTTGCGCAGAATTAACCGCACTTCGATTGCCAGAGGTTTGAGCAGTTAGTTAAAAGTTTGTTGAGCTGATTCAACACGTGTAATGTTTGCATCAATTTCCGCTTCAAAGCGCAGTAATGTTACTTTTCATCAGCCACTTTTGCAACTTTACGACAAATATCAGAAGAAAGTCCTTGAACTTCACAAAGCCACTGTGCATAACTTGCCTTATTCATTTGTGAATCATTTTTCAAACGATTAAATTCTGCTTGTAACTTATCGTGTTGAGTCGAAAGTGTATTCACAGTATTTTTCATACCAGTTAGCATTTGCAGTAACTTTGAGCTTGATTTTCACTTCTTTCTGCCTGAGCTCTTAAGCCTCGATACTCATTACGCTGATTTTCTAAACGCGCTTTATATTGAGTAAATTGGTTATACAAGTTGCGACGTTTAATAAAGCGAATACGCCAAAGTACGATTATATTCATAGAAAAACATTATCAATTTGATTATTAGTTTGACGAATATCAGCTAACAAACGCTCAATCCGTGCATCATCTTCTGTTTTTGTTTTTGTGCGTGACTATATTCACGGGCTAGATTAGCAAGCTCTAGATCTTTTGCTATTTAGTTTATTCTGAACCGCTTCAAATTCACGCTGACTATTTAATATTAATTGGTTGTTATCCGAGAATGTAATCTGCATCACGTAACGATTATATAATCGATAATCATTGCTACGATTTGTTAAAATATAACGATAAGCCCCTTAAATCGACATAGCCATTTTCAAGAGAAAATTGCGCATCGCAATAAACTTATTCAGGATGATTTAATTTAACTAAACTTAATGGGTTTACCTCATTGGGTTCTCTCCCGTATTTTTCACAGAAAGAAGATATGCTCCTGATGCTAGTCCATTTTACTGTAATATGATCGCCACGACGTTCAGCAACATTAGTTAAAAACGAAAATGCCCATTACCCGTCAATTTTCCATTTATTGTCAATTCATTAAATTGTACCCAAGCACGATAATCCTTATTTAGCTCATCATAGCCCGCATTTAATGTAACTTGACTATTTGGTGAAAAATTCGAGATTTCCCACCGTACTATTACCTGTTAGCATCCATTGGCTATGAGGGTTGTAAACGAATTTTGAGTCATCGGTGTTGCATTTACACGCCCCACTAAATGCGCTTTACCTAGATTAAATTGACTCGTTTCTTTTTAAATCGATATTACCACTTACTACTGTGCAGGAACACTATCAAAGGCTACCTGACTCTAGTATTTTATTTTCAGTACAACTCGTTACTCCTGTATATGAGGCACGGATACACTCACTGGATTTATTCTGAGTAAAAACCGAGTTGGATTTGAGCTTGATGACGAGCATTAATATTCCTTCTAACAAGCTCACATTACGACTACTCTAATTTGCCATTACCAGAAACATTAAATTCCATGAGCCTTGAATTGACGATTAATCCAACTATTTTTCATCTATGACTTCTTTTTGGTTTAAATGATCGTAAGTCATGCGGAGTTGGGATGCCAGAAAGCACTAAATGACCCGCAGATATGTTTAAATTGCCATTTAAAGTTAGTACCTCCATTCAAAACAAGCACACTATTGTGATAATTCGGGTTGTAATTAAACGTTAATGCACCGTTATAACGCTGAGAATCATACCTCACTGCAGGAAACCACTAAAGGTATCTAAATGTTTTTGCATTTTTCTTGAGCAAGTGCATTCTTTATAACTTGTTGTCTGTCGTTACCTAAGAATTCCCAATCATTTGTTGTTTCCATATCCCAAGGAAAATAAGCATGTGGATCCCTCTTTTGAACGGAAATAATCTAATCAGTTATTTCTATAATTATTTTTGTATTCATAAATAGCTAATGATGATGTTGGTTCTGTCCCCATTTTACCCATTCAATATTTTGTTCAGTAAGAGCATCTCGACCAATAAATGCGAATGTCGGCAGATTGAGTGCGGTTATTATTAACAATCTTTGCACCATCATCTGCATTTGAATTCGATGGAAAGTTAGATTATTTCCGATTTTACATCTAAACGTCCCCACGGAAACCAAAATAAATGTTATCTGGATTAACCTGTTTGTTGTTGCCAGTACAACAGTTGCCCGACCACTGGTAATTCCAACTTGATTAAAGGCCTGTCGCTGTCCATTAAGCATTCTCTTGATCAAGAATAACTGTACCATCCACCTACACTAATATCGCCTAGATTTTTACCTTGACCATCAATATATAGCGTACCAGTTCCCAATTTTGATAAACGATCATTTTTCGGGATTTTTACGCGCCAATGAACAGTTTTATCACCATTCACCACAATGCCAGCCCCAGCCAAGTATAATCATTGTTATCAGCCTGAACGGTCATATTCTGATTAAAATGTAACGCCCCAGCACCCTGATTAATATTGTTTTTCAATATCAATGTTGAGCCTTCTCCGCCCAGAAATGAATTGTCTTACCGTTTTTCTAATGAAGGGGCGAAATTGTTTATTATCCAAGATTTCTTAGTCAAGTCAGCAACTGGTAAGGTAATATTCTGATTACCAACTTGTAAAAATACTTATTCCATTATTTTATTATCCCAAGTTATTCTTTTGGCATTTAGCTGGACGGTTGTTTCATCATCCTTGAATGCTTTTTCAATGGTATCGGAGCTGAATAATTGATAGATATTATTTGAACTATCATAACCTGCATAAGTTGATAATACTCTACTAATACCCAACACGTTGTTCTTTAGCATCATAGGCTAAAAGCGCAGAGACCACTATCTCCTGGCAATCCATAGGTTCCTAACGTATCATAAAGATCACCGTTAAATAGCACCCAATTATCCATTGAGCTATTAGGTTTAAGTGGTGTACCTCCTGTAAGATAGTTATACGCAGATGTTAATGACGTTTTTACTTTTCCGTCCTTACTGCGTAAATATTAGTACCAGAGCCGACTCGCACAAAATATGGGTAACGATTCTTGTTTAAAATGCATTATATGGTCCAGTCTTTCTAGCATTATCAAAAAGCAATATTGTAGCGAAATTGGCGCAACTGTCGGTGACTAATTTATATAAGCGTGGTGCATGAAAATCAAGGGTCGGGTGATTATTACGTTCTGTAATAAGATAATTAAAGTGATGATTATCAGTATTGTTGCTATTTTCACCAAATTGTACTGAGCCATAACCTAAGTTGTGCTTTACACTGGCAATGTGTTGAGGATTAAATAAGGTGGCAACGCCACTACCCGACACTACAGTGTAAAATCAGGCGCAGCCAATGGGGCAACATAGTTGAAACTTGCTGACCTTGTTTATTAAAAATTGGAATATTCTGCGCTCCCACCGAAAATACGCTGCCTGTCAGCAAAATCACGAAAATATTGATAGTCCACATCATTGCAGCCATAGATGCTTGAACATTTGAACTAGCTAAAGCAAGGCTTAACGGCTAATAGCGTTGGGCAGACGAATTTGATGCATAAAGTTTCCTCATAAAATGGGAGATCCTTACACTAATCTTTTGAGAAAATAAAATCGAGTGAAGTACAATAAAAGTACTGCATAATTTTTGAAATTATCCACGATAGTAATAGATTTGAACCAATAATGCACACAAATAAGTTAATTCACTTATGTAAAATAATTTGATTGCTCTTTTATTAAACAATAAGTCATCTTTTATTATTCAAAAGAAAAGAATGCGTTATCCTTCAATACTCTCAAAGGCTGCATATCACTATTTCCTACAATGACACGACTCGAATCAGAGCGTAAGCAAGTGCCACCATAATGTCCACCAACAGTAAAAGTACAAATTTTGCAAATATTGATCTTCCACTTGTGGTAAGCACCAAAGTTGTTGATAAATACTATCTTGCTGACCAAACTGCCCATCGGTTGTGTCTAGCATGGAATTATTTTTCACCAATCAATTTAACGTTATCACCTCGGCGACCTGCAATTGGTTTTTGCGCATAGCCATTTTTGAATTAAGTTTGGTGTCAGATGAAAACTTGCTTCTAACAAATAACGATGATTAGGGAATAAAGACCAAAGCACAGGCAAAATCGCTTTGTTGCTTGGAATTGCCGTCCAAAGTGGCTCATAAACCAATACTTCTAGGCGAAGTGAGTACGTCAATTAACCGCACTTTATCTTCAGGATAACCTGTACGAATAGGCGGGCGACTTCCATTCCTGTTGCATCTTCACGCAGTTGTTCCAGCATGGTTTCCCATGCAGGTGTTTTTCAAACGGTTTTGAACTTGGTTATTTTCCTCATCAATCAGGCGACCACGATTATCCCAATGCAATCCTTCTGTGCCGTGAATAATTTTGGCTTGGAACCCTGCTTGTACCAATGCTTGTTGCATAAACATGGCGTGATAATCTTCTTCATCATCGTGATCTTGCAGAATATGAACTAATTTTGAGGCTTGACTATGTTGCCAACAATCAGCTAACGCATTGCTGCAAACCATCGGACGGATTTTCCCCTAATACACCACCAGCTTGTTTTGCCCAACGATTCATAATATCGCCAGCTTGCAGCATGGCAAGAGGCTGAGTCTGCATTATATTCATAGACTTTCAAACCTCGTTCACTCATACAAAAATCTAAACGACCTGTAATCGTCTGATAACGGCGATTTTGCCAAGAAAGTCTTAAGTGTGGCCAAAGGCTTCGGAATATTGAAATACTGCAACAGGTTATCATCTTTGAGTACTTTTGTCTGTCACATGTAAATACATTAAATGCAGTTCATTAGTGGCGTGAATTAGTTCCTGTTGAGCACTTTCAGACATGGCAAAATAGCGATATTGATCAGAATGGCTCACTTTATGTCCACTCATTAGCTAATATATGCCGCATCAAATGGCTCATTTTCAGTTTAACCATTTCCCACTAAATTGACTGTGATTGTCAAGATGATGAGCTTGTAACCGGAGTGCAGTTGATTTTTGGGAAAAGGTTGAGTTCTGAAAATTCAGTATCGTTTGTTTGAATCATCCAACCAAGAATTTTAGTATCATCAAAAGAGTATCTTGTGAAAATAACCTTGTTCTGGAAACAATCATCGGCAATTCACGCGTCCATTGCTGACCACTTGGCAAGCAGGAGTGAATCACATTTGCTCAGCAATTCGAATGCGATCAGGCAACACCTCGGTGATAATTGCCACATGTCCCGCGTGTTTAAATTCTCCCCTTCTTGCCAAATTAATAAGGAACCTGCTTGAGGTTTACGTTTGCAACCATTAGCAAATGCCTGCAAGGGCAATAAGGCATCGTTCACCACCTGGCGTAAAAAACGTAAAGAAAAGATCTCGTACGCCATACCGACATCCAGCAAACACAACGCCATGATTGAGATATAAATAACGACGTGCAAATTCCACACACTGCCATGTTTATAGCCCATATATTCTCGTCCCCAGATAACTTCGAAATGCAGCATCATTCAGGAACTCTTTATCATCTGCAGTATTGTAATCTGAGGAATAAGTGCTACGCCACCAGGTGCATATCCAAGCAAGCTACCAAAAGGATCGTGGGTAATGATATTGGCTGAACGTTCTGTCATAGTACCTTCCGAGTAAAAATGAGACGCGGCTAGTATAGATCTTTTCTTTTCATTACGACAATCAATAAAATTTTTATGCAGGTTCTTCCTACCAAATTTTTGATTTATCTCATCTTTTCATCAAAACATTCTTTACCATTTAACTTCTTGGATTAAAAATGAACGTGCTTTTTCGAGTATTCGAGATACACAATTTAGTTTAACTTTAGATATCACAAGGGTTTCATTATAGAAAGGATCAAAATGGCCTGTGGTTGCAGGTGCTGCACTTGGTATCATCGCTCCACTACTTACTTATACGGCAAAATCCCGGCAACATGGGATTCTGCGCAGCCTGTTTCTTACGCGATACAGCTGGCTCCATTGGCTTACATCAAGCCGCTCCACTTCAATACATCCGCCCCGAGCTCATCGGATTAATATTTGGTGCGTTAGTGAGTGCGTTGTTGCAAAAAGAATTCCGTGCTCGAGGTGGCTCATCGCCATTCATTCGCTTAATTTTGAGGCGTATTTGCCATGATTGGCGCTCTAACTCTTAGGTTGTCCATGGCGTGCATATTTGCGTTTTAGGCGGTGGCGATTTATCTCGCGATTGCTGGTATCGTTGTCGGTTTTATTTGTCGGCGTACTAGGTGGTATTTTCTTTAGCAATCGAGGATTTTCACTCAGCAAAAAGCAAAGAACAAGCCCCCGTTACAGGCTGGATTTCTGTCATTATCGCGGGTTTTGTACTTATTGGCGTTATCACCCAATTTAGTTTTGGCGAAGGTTTACCGCTTTATTTCTCACAAAAGGCCCTGGCGCACAACATGCATTTTGGGCATTATCTTTTGAGCAGGCGGGCTAATCATAGGCGTATTAATGCAAAAATCACGTTTCTGCTCAGTGGCGCATTCCGTAATTTCATTCTATTCCGTGATTCTTCCTTATTGAACGGTGTCATCGCTCTAGTGGTATTTGCCGCAATTACCAATGCTTTACTTGGCCAATTCCATTTGGGGTTTTGGAACAACAACCAGGTGCACATAATCAATATCTTTGGAACTTCCTCAGCATGGCACTTTGCGGATTATGCTTCTCCTTGGCGGTGGTTGTCCAGGCAAACATTTGGTTCACCTTGGTGAAGGCGATAATGACTCCGCTATTTTTGTGCTTGGTATGCTTTTAGGTGCCGCTGCTGCACATCGTTTAAGCCTTGCAGCTTCAGGTTCTGGTATTGGTGAACTCACGCCTTATGCTTTAGTTCTTGGATTTATATTCTGCGCCTATATTGGCTTTACCATCGGCTTAATTCACTTTCTATCTGCACTCATCACGAGTGCAGATTTTTACTCTTCCCAAAAGGTTAACTATATCTATCCATTCGAGTATCTATAATATTTAAATAAATAGATAAATAAAAAGGGCGTACATCACGCCCTTACTCTATAGTTTAAAGATTATTTTTCTTAATGCTTTTTCAATTCAGCCAATTCTTTTTGCATTGCCAACATTTCTTGTCGCAATTGCAAAACTTCTGCAGAATTGACCGCACTTTGTGTTGAAACTGCGGGTTTTGACTTGTTACCGAATTTCAGAAACACCTGCACCAAGCATTTTTCTGGAGCCAGACATACTTCAGAAAGATTCAGTAACATATTTTCAGAAGGTTTAAATACAGCTCCAACCGCCATTGCTTGCGTATTCTTATAATTACCAACCCCCACTGAAACAACAAATTTATCATCCACCTAAATTTGCATGTTTTCAATAAAGCTAAGGCTGCTGCACTAGCACCTACTCTATTCATACAGTATCTACACGATCTAAATGGTTGTGATATTAGTAAATTGATTACTAATACCACCAATTTTAGCTTCGACTGCATTTGTTGACGCACATTAACTGCATCATAATCTTCTGTACCATCAGCAACATTAACGATTTTCCGTTTCAGTGTCGGAACCCACGGATACCGTATTTTTCTTTATTAGCTACAGATTTTGCACCTAATGCCACACTACTATTTTCTGCGGTAGCTTCAGAATCGTAACCTAATGCTAAACTCTGCTTTACCTGAGGCTTCTGTAGATACGCCAAATGCTGCGTATCTCCAATTACTTTACTGTGTGCGCCATATGCAGTGGCATGGTAGCCTAATGCCTCACTGTTTGCACCTGTAGTGGTCGAAAGAGTTCCAGCTGCAGTTGCGTGACTACCAATGGCGGTAGCAAGAAGTGAGTGAGAAGATGATTTATAGCCTAATGCCATTGCACCATAAAGTTTTCTCCATATGCTTGGATTATATCTTCTCTCACTTAAATCAGGCGAACTTACTGAGATTTTCTTGGTTGAACTATCATAGATAACTTTTTCTTTCCCCCACTAGATTTTTCTCCGTTTTTGAGAGGCTCAATTTTTAGAATATCCCCCAATAGCTACAGTCAGTGACCCGTTGCACTGGCGTAGTCGCCAATACTCACTATTTCATCACCACCTTTGGCTTTCAGCAGCCTCACCTAATGCCAAGAATAATTACTTTTCAATGTGGTCGCTCGTCCTAATGCGTTAGAATAACTACCTTTAATATTACTACGCCATCCAATAGCATTGAGGTATCACCTACAACAGTGCTATTATGTCCAATTGCATTGGAATAACGGCCATTACTTTGGATTCTGCACCTAAGGCATAAGACCTAAAAGCCAATTACACTAGATTCTCTCCCAAATGCAGAAGAATCATAACCATTTTCTATTTTCCCAAAATCCAAAGTTTTCCTTTTTATCTGCACAGCTGCCTTTAGGCGCTTCAACAGTAACCGCTATTGTTTCTTTCTCTGCATAAGTATAATTAATGTAACTTGCGAGATACGGAAAGAGTATTTTGCAAGATGTTTGATGGTGTGGTTTGTTTAGTGATTTTGCCATAATTATTAATTCCATAAAAAGTAAAAGAACAAAGATTATTCTATCTCTGGAGACTAAATGAAATCCATGACACAGATCATAAATTAGTACGATATTTGTTTGTTTTGGTTCAATAAATAATTTTCCTTGTCTTGCATTATCCCCCTTACAGTGTCAAACTCTCCGCACTTTTTAAAACTGTATAATGACACGTAAAAACTTAATCAGCTGAGATCCTCATTACAAACGAGAATTGGAAAAATACGGTATCAATCCCGAGTCGTGAGTTCATTTTAAGTGTTATTCGAGACAATAATGCACCGATGAATCAGGACGAAAGTACGACCGCACTTTCCATTCGAAATGAAGATCAAATAGAGGCGATGCGTCGCCGATTACGCGCGATGGAAAATGACGGTCAATTAGTGTTCGCAAACGTAAACGCTATGCCTTACCAGAAAAATTAGATTTTATTTAAAAGGCACGGTAATTGGTCATCGCGAAGGTTTCCGGTTTTTACAGGTCGATGGCAAAAAGATGATTTATTTATTCCGAACCATCAAATGCAAAGAGTCATGCATGGAGATTTTGTCTTAGCGCAACCTGCAGGATTGAATCGTCGTGGTCGCCGTGAAGTGCGAATTGTGCGCGTATTAGAAAGCCGTAAAAACAAATTGTGGGTCGCTTTTTCTTAGAAAACGGTTTTTAGCTATAGTGTACCTGATGACAACAGAATTGGCCGAGATATTCTCGTGCCAAATGAACATCGTAATGGTGCTCGCATGGGACAAGTTGTCGTTGTCGAATTACAAGAACGTTCTGCCAGTTTTTAACCAGCCAATTGGCGTAATCACTGAGAGATCTAGGCGATAATATGGCGAAAGGAATGGAAGTGGAAATCGCATTGCGTAACCACGATATTCCCCATAAGTTTCAAGTGCGGTGGAAAAATACGTAAAATTTACTGAAGAAGTCCTGAAGAAGCAAAAAGGGTCGTGTAGATTTACGTAATTTACCGCTTGTGACCATTGATGGTGAAGATGCTCACGATTTTGACGATGCTGTTTATTGTGAAAAATATGGCAAAGGCTGGAAACTTTTGGGTTTGCGATTGCGGATGTCAGCTAGTACGTACGTTTACGTTCTGCTTTGGATGTAGAAGCACATAATCGTGGTAACTCGGTCTATTTTTCCGAACCGAGTTGTACCAATGCTACCTGAAATTTTTATCAAACGGCTTATGCTCTCTTAACCCCACAAGTGGATCGTTTGTGTATGGTGTGTGAGATGCAAATTTCTGCCAAGGTAAGCTCACAGATTATCGCTTTTTATGAAGCGGTGATGAATTCTCACGCCCGCCTCACTTATACCAAAGTAGCAAAAATGCTGAAGGCGATGAAGAATTACGCTCTCGTTATTCTACGCTTGTACCTCATTTAGAAGATCTTTATAAACTCTATCAAGCTTTGCTTGGTGCGCGTCATCAACGTGGTGCAATCGATTTTGAAACCATTGAAACTAAGTTTATTTTCAATGCTATGGGGAGAATCGAGCGCATTGAACCCGTTGTTCGTAAATGATGCCCACAAAATCATTGAGGAATGTATGATTCTTGCGAATATCGCAGCAGCCAATTTTATGGAAAAACATAAAGAGCCTGCGTTATATCGCATTCATGCCACCCCGAGCGAAGAAAAATTAACATCGTTCCGCACTTTCTTAAGTGAGTTTGGTTTAACTTTAGAAGGCGGATTAAAACCGACCACAAAAGACTATGCTGCTCTCTTAGAAAAAGTTAAAGAACGACCTGATCATGAACTTATTCAAACAATGTTGCTACGTTCATTAAGTCAAGCTGTCTATCATCGCTGATAATATTGGGCACTTTGGTTTGGCTTTGGAAGAGTATGCACACTTTACTTCGCCAATTCGCCGTTATCCAGACTTAACACTTCATCGAGGCATCAAATATTTGCTCGCTAAAGAACAAGGCGCAAAACGTAAAACAACGGATACTGGCGGTTATCATTACTCTTTTGATGAAATGGATTTACTTGGCAATCACTGTTCAATGACGGAACGCCGTGCTGACGACGCAACTCGTGAAGTGGCAGATTGGCTGAAATGTGAATATATGCAAGATCATGTCGGCGGTGAATTTAGCGGTGTTATTTCATCTGTGACTGGGATTTGGTTTATTTGTACGCTTAGATGATTTATTCATCGATGGTTTGATTCATATTTCGACTTTTAGAAAACGATTATTACCAATTTCGATGCAGCAAAACAGCGTTTAATTGGCGAAAATAGCGGAATGCAATATCGCTTAGGGCGATAAAGTTCGCATCAAAGTTGAAGCAGTACATTTAGAAAATAAAATGGTCGATTTCTCGCTGATGGGGAGTGAACGTAAGCCTCGTCGTGCTGGAAAAACCGCGAAAGAAAAAGCCAAGAAAATCTTTAAAGAACTACCGTCTAAAAGCATCCCAAAAACGAAAAAAAGTGCGGTAAAAAGAAAGAAGTTTCGAAGAAAAACATCTAGAAAACGAAAATAATTCACTTCAATTTTGAGAATGAATTAAAAATTCAAATAAGAAAAAGAAATTTATGTCAGAACAAATCTACGGCATTCATGCTGTTAATAGTATTTTCAACCCATTCACCAGAACGTTTTAATTGAAGTCTTCGTACTTAAAGGACGTGAAGATAAACGTCTACAGCCACTCTTAAATGAGCTTTATTCCCTAGGAATTGGTGTGCAATTCGTTAATCGACAAACACTAGATAAAAAGCTGATGGCGAAGTTCATCAAGGTGTCATTGCTCGAGTACAAGCAGCAAAAGAACTTAATGAAAAATGATCTTGATGAAATTCTTGCAAATAAACAAAAATCCGCTTTTATTAGTTTTTGGATGGTGTGACTGGATCACACAACTTGGGAGCATGTTTACGAACAGCTGATGCGGCTGGCGCAGTGGCCGTGATCGTACCGAAAGATAAATCGGCACAATTAACATCTATCGCGCGTAAAGTTGCTTGTGGCGCAGCAGAAACCGTGCCGTTAATTCGTGTAACCAATCTTTCTCGCACACTACGCGATTTACAGCAAAATCATAATATTTGGGTGGTTGGCACTGCTGGCTGAAGCCACTGAAACCATTTATCAAAGCAAACTGACAGGGCCACTAGCACTTGTTATGGGAGCAGAAGGCGAAGGGATGCGTCGTTTAACGCGTGAACATTGCGATCAACTGATTAGCATTCCAATGGCTGGTTCAGTTTCATCATTAAATGTATCTGTCGCAACAGGGGTATGTTTATTTGAAATTGTACGTCAGCGTTTAGCATACATTTAAGTTGGAAGCGTTGTAAATTTCACCGCTCTTTTTATCTTCCTTTTTCGTTAAAGAAAATAAATTCCCTCAAAAGGTTGAAAAAAATAGAGTTTATTGCGATAATTTAAACCATTTCAGGAAAATCTTTTTAACTACTGAAGTTTATTTTGGCTTGTTTATTTTTGTTAGAAAGATTAGATTTTTATTTCACCTTTAAATTAGATAAGAACAATGGCGGAAAAACGTAATATTTTTAGTAGGGCCAATGGGGGCCGGAAAAAGCACGATTGGTCGTCAGTTAGCGCAACAGTTAAATATGGTTTTGTTGATTCGGATGCTGTAATTGAAGAACGTGCTGGCGCAGATATTAGCTGGATTTTTGATCTGGAAGGCGAGAGGGCTTCCGCAAACGTGAAGAACGTATTCTTAACGAACTCACACAAATGCAGGGGATTGTCCTGTCTACTGGTGGAGGAGCTGTGCTTTCTAAAGATAGCCGTAATTATTTATCTGCACGTGGTATTGTAATTTATTTAGAAACTACTGTAGAAAAACAATTTCAACGTACTCAGCGTGATAAAAACGTCCACTGTTGCAAGGCGCGAGAAGATCCTCGTCAAGTATTGGAAGACTTGGCAAAAATTCGTAATCCACTTTATGAGGAAGTAGCTGACATCACCCTACCTACAGATGAGCAAAATGCCAAAGTAATGGTAAACCAGATTGTTGATCTCATTGATAATATGAATGGATTAAATGGCGCACTTTAAGTGTGTCTAAGGATAAATTTATGCTGTGCGTAAACGTGGAATTACAGGAGCGTCGTTCCAATTTTAATTGGTAATGGACTATGTAAGATGAACGCAGTTATCCCGGTTAAGCGAGGAGAGCGCGTGATGATTGTGACGAAATCCCACGGTTGCACAGTTTTACTTCAGATACGGTGACATTTGCGCTACGCGGGTGCGAAGTCGATCATGTTCTTTTGCCCGATGGTGAGAAGTATAAAACGCTTGAATCCTTAAATTTAATTTTTACTGCGCTTTTTACAAGGTAATCATGGGCGTGATACAACAATTATAGCACTAGGTGGTGGTGTGATTGGTGATGTGGCAGGATTTGCCGCAGCAAGTTATCAACGAGGAGTAAGATTAATTCAAATTCCAACCACTTTACTTTCTCAGGTGGATTCTTCTGTTGGAGGAAAAACAGCAGTGAATCATGAACTTGGGAAAAATATGATCGGTGCATTTATCAACCCTCTATGGTTATTATTGATACGCATACTCTTGGCACGTTACCAAAACGTGAAGTAAATGCGAGGGTTAGCTGAAGTAATAAAATATGGCGCAATTTTAGATTATGAATTTTTTGAATGGCTTGAAGCTCATATTGATGAGCTTGTTGCATTAAATAACGAATCCCTACAACATTGTATTGCTCGTTGCTGTCAAATTAAAGCGGATGTAGTTGCTCGTGATGAAACAGAAAAAGGTGATCGAGCTTTACTTAATCTTGGTCATACCTTTGGACATGCGATTGAAACTCATCTCGGCTATGAGTAACTGGCTCCATGGTGAAGCGGTATCTACCGGAATGATGATGGCAGCCGCGCTTTCCGAGCAGTTGGGTGATATTTCTGTAGCAGATGTTTTCCACGCTTAGAAAAATTACTCGCACGCGCTAATTTGCCCACCTTATCACCGGATTCGATGCAGCCGGAGGACTATCTACCGCATATGATGCGAGATAAAAAGTTCTAGCAGGTAGAGTTGCGTCTGGTGTTACTTAAATCACTAGGTCAAGCTTATATAGCAACTGATACTGATAAGGATCTTGTGTTAAACGCTATTAAGCGTTGTACCCAAATGGACTAAGATGTCACGTCCAAAAACATTCCCTAAAGCCGAAACTTAAACACCGTCCATTTTTGAAATGGGCTGGTGGGAAGTTTCGTTTAACAGATGAAATTAATAATATCTTTCCTAAGAAAACAATGTCTTATTGAACCGTTCGTCGGAGCAGGGGCCGTTTTTAAACTCAAATTTTGAGCGCTATATTTTGGCTGATATTAATCCTGATTTAATTAATCTTTTTAATATAGTGAAAGAAAATGTAGATGTTTACATTGAGGGCTTGTAAAACCATGCCCCTAATGCGAATGATCCTGATTACTACTATGACAAACGTCGCTAATTTAATGCTTCAACTGATCCTTTTTGAACGATCTGTGCTTTTTCTCTACTTAAATCGCTTTGGGTTTAATGGACTATGCCGTTATAACAGTAAAAATGAATTTAATGTGCCTTTTGGCGCATATAAAACGCATTATTTCCCAGAGGACGAGTTACGTTATTTTGCCCATGAGGCACAGAGTGCAATATTTTTATGTGGCGATTTTTCAGCAAACATTTGCATTAGCTGATAAAGATTCGGTGATTTACTGCGATCCACCTTATGCTCCCTTATTGCAGGATTCAAATTTTACGAGCTATGCGGGTAATGAGTTTAGTTGTGAGCATCAACGCATTTTAGCTGAACTCGCAAAATTTACACAAAAAGAAAAACAGATTCCGGTTTTAATATCTAACCACGATACTAAATTTACCGAAATTTATAGGGGCTAAAATTTAAACGTGTGAAAGTACAACGTTCGATTAGCCAGAGCTCAGAAAAACGCAGTAAAAAGTAAGAGAGTTGATTGCGATTTTTAAGGTGTAATCTTTGATAGCTCAGGGTTTATAACGATATCCAATTTTATGATTTTTGGAAAAATCCTCTTGAATTAATTTTATAAGTTCAGTTTGACGAAATAAGATTCCTTGACGCACTATAGCATTCGATACTTCTAAAAAGGCTATTACCGTTAACGGAGCCAATACAGAATTGCGTGAATTCCTGTGGAAAAAGTCGGTTAAATTTTTGATTAAGTTCATTGATGGCAAGGCCTCATTATTTTGGCAAAGGGCGATTGCTCAAGCACATCCATAATATTGACTGCTTTTTGATAACGTTCAGCCTTGTTTTCCATAAAGTCTGCCCCCAGTAAATGACATTAGTTTAGATTTCGCTACAATACACGCAATTTTTCATAATAAACAACGAGATGATGATTTCAGGCACTGTCAAACCGAGATTTTTGGTCGCGATTACTTTTAAGTATCATCGCGATTTTTGCTTTGCCTAACGCACAAAGTTTTGAAAATCAAAATAATGCGGAAAATTATTCCTCGAGTGTTTCAATTCAACAAGCGTTAGAGACGGTAAAAGTTGCACGTGAAGTGCAACGACAAACCATTCCTCAACCTTCAATTTCTCACCAAACTGAAAAACAACTTTAAAATTCAACCGCACTTTTTAGCTGATGCGTTGGATCTTAGTGCGCCAATTCGAGCTGGCCTTGCTTATTTAATTTTTCTGTTTTCTGTAAAGAATATTGCTATTGAAATAGCGATATAAAAATTATTGTGCATGAAATAAAGTATTTCATACGCATTTAACTATTTAACTTATATATTTAAAAAAGAGAAATTATGAGCATTTTAACGAAAATTTTTGGTAGCCGTAACGACCGTATTTTTACGTAAATTAAAGAAAACAAGTTGCAAAAAAATCAATAAATTAGAACCTGAGTTTGAGCCTCACAGATGAACAACTTCGTGCAAAAACAGATGAATTCCGTCAACGTTTAAGTGCGGGCGAAACTTTGCAACAAATTTTTACCAGAAGCATTCGCAACGGTACGTGAAGCAAATAGCGCGATGTCGGTATGAGACATTTTGATGTTCAGCTTATTGGTGGGATGGTGATGACTAACCGCTGTATCGCTGAAATGCGCACTGGTGAAGGTAAAAACATTAACTGCGACTTTGCCTTGTTATTTAATCGCACTTGAAGGTAAAGGCGTTCATGTTGTCACGGTGAATGATTATCTTGCTCGCCGAGATGCGGAAACAAACCGTCCGTTATTTGAATTTTTGGGCATGAGTGTAGGCGTGAAATATTCCTGGTTTACCGCCTGAAGAAAAACGTGCAGCTTATGCAGCAGATATTACTTATGCAACCAATAGTGAACTTGGTTTTTGACTACTTACGTGACAACTTTAGCCCACTCAAAGAAGAGCGTTTCCAACGATACTTTAGGGCTATGCGCTGGTGGATGAAGTGGACTCCCATCTTAATCGATGAGCGCGTACACCAGTGATTATTTCTGGTCAAGCGGGAAGACAGTTCTGCGCTTTATATTGCAGTCAATAAACTGATTCCAAACTTAATTAAACAAGAAAAAGAGGTACAGAAGAATACCAAGGCGAAGGGACTTTACTTTGAATCTTAAATCTAAACAGGCGCATTAACTGAACGTGGCCAAGAAAAAGTGGAAGATTGGTTGATTGCGCAAGGTTTAATGCCTGAAGGGATTCTTTGTATTCTCCTGGTCGAATCGTGTTGCTTCACTCATGTTATGGCTGCCTTGCGTGCACACACATTGTTTGAAAAAGATGTCGATTACATTGTGAAAGATGGTGAAATCGTGATTGTTGATGAACATACTGGTCGAACAATGGCAGGGCGTCGCTGGTCAGATGGTTTACATCAAGCCATTGAGGCAAAAGAAGGGGTTGAAATTAAGGTGAAAACCAAACTGTTGCGTCAATCTCTTACCAAAACTACTTCCGTTTATATGAGCGTCTTGCGGGTATGACGGGGACTGCGGATACCGAAGCGTTTGAGTTCCAACAAATTTACGGCTTGAAACTGTTGTGATTCCAACAAACCGTCCAATGATTCGTGATGATCGCACAGATGTGATGTTTGAAAATGAACAATATAAATTTAATGCGATTATTGAAGATATCAAAGATTGTGTAGAACGCCAGCAACCAGTATTAGTGGGGACGATTTCAGTAGAAAAATCGGAAGAGTTATCTAAGGCTTTGAGATAAAGTGGGCATCAAACACAATGTATTGAATGCAAATTCCACCAACAAGAAGCGGAAATCGTGGCGGAAGCTGGTTATCCTGGTGCGGTGACTATCGCAACGAATATGGCGGGTCATGGTACGGATATTATTCTTGGTGGTAACTGGAAAGCGCAGGCTGCTAAATTAGAAAATCCAACTCAAGAACAAATTGAAGCGCTTAAAGCTGGTGGGAAAAAGAATCATGAGATTGTAATGAAAGCAGGTGGTTTGCATATTATTGGTACCGAGCGTCATGAATCTCGCCGTATCGATAACCAGTTGCGTGGTCGTTCTGGTCGTCAAGGTGACCTAGGTTCTTCTCGTTTCTACTCTTTCTTTGGAAGATGGCTTAATGCGCATTTATTTAAATGAAGGTAAACTCAATTTAATGCGTAAAGCGTTCACCGTGCCTAGGTGAGGCTATGGAATCGAAAATGTTGGCGAAAGTGAGTTGCATCTGCTCAGAGAAGCAAAAGTTGAGGCTTTCCATTTCGATGGTCGTAAAAACCTACTTGAATATGATGATGTGGCAAATGACCAACGTCATGCACATTTATGAGCAACGCAATTGTTGCTGATAATGATGATATTTCTGAAACTATCAACGCAATTGCCTACGATGTATTTAATAGCGTGATTGATCAATATATTCCACCGCAATCTTTGGAAGAACAATGGGATATTAAAGGGCTTGAAGACGTTTAGCTCAAGAGTTTGGTATGGAATTACCAATTTCTCATTGGCTGGAAGAAGATAATAATCTGCACGAAGAAAACTTGCGTGAACGCATCGTAGAAGTCGCTGAAAAAGAATATAAAGAAAAAGAAGCGCTGGCTGGTGAGGAAACCATGCGCAACTTTGAAAAAGGCGTCATGTTACAAACCTTAGATGAGCTTTGGAAAGAACACCTAGCTGCGATGGATTATTTACGCCAAGGTATTCATTTACGGGCTATGCGCAAAAGATCCAAAACAAAGAGTATAGAATCTTTTCCGTATGTTTGCGGAAATGTTGGATTCTTTAAAACACCACGTTATCACGACGTTTAACGCGTGTACGTGCGTACTCAAGAAGGAAAATGGAAGAAGCTGAACGTGCTCGTCAGGAGATGGCTGCTCGTATCAATCAAAATAATTTACCTGTGGATGAAAATGGTCAGGCAATCCAGATTCAGATTCTGAAGATTATTCAGATCGTCGTATTGGACGCAATGAGCCTTGTCCTTGTGGTTCGGGTAATACAAGCATTGTCATGGTAGTCGTGCTGCTCGCCATTAATGATTAGCCAAAGTGCGGTGATTTTCACCGCACTTTTTCATAGGTGCTATTGGATAGAAGAAATGGATAAAAATTATACAAGTTGCTGCGGGTATTATTCGTAATGAGTTTGGGCGAGATCTATTTAACGCAGCGTTTAGAAGGACAGGATTTTGCGCAATCTTTAGAATTTCCGGTGGAAAAGTGGATGCGGGGAAACCCCAGAACGAGGCTTTAAAACGTGAACTGGAAGAGGAAATTGGCATTGTGGTATTAAATGCTGAACTTTACGAACGCTTCCAATTTGAATATCCAACAAAGATTATTTCTCTATATCGTAGATGAATGGATTGGTGAGCCTTTTGGGCGAGAAGGTGCAAGAAGGGTTTTTGGGTTGAGCAACGCATTACATTGGACGTGACAGGTTTCCCGCCAGCTAATGCTAAATTAATTCATCGATATGCTGAATGAAGCTCTCCATCCTATAAAAATAAAACCCTAGTCAGACTGGGGTTTATATAACATCTATTGATTTTTCAAATTATTTCGGCAGTTGCGGCTTTCATTTGTTTAAGTTGCTCTGCCGCTTGATTACAAACCTTATCTTGTGCCGCTACGGGCATTGATGCAAATTGTTGTTTGCTTGATTCATATTGCGCTTTCATTGTAGTTGCTTGCGCAGCTGGCATTGATGCTAAGAAAGAATCAATTTCAGCGAAATAAGTTTTACAACTTGCAGACAAATCAGCTGCAGAAGCTGAAAAACCAAATCTCATTAAAATAAGTGTAGCTAGTGTTTTTCATCATGATATCCTCACGAAAGTTAATTAATAAGTCATTGCCGATGTGGCGTTTTATTATACCATTTTAGTGCAGCAATAGCGATTACAAACAAATTTTTCACAGACAAATCAGCTGAGTTTAATCCACACTTCATCGCTAAATTCTTGTTTAGCAAGACGTTCAATATTGAGCGAGCTCTTGGATAATTTCGTAGAGCTTTTGGTAGGTTAAACGTTGAATCGCACTTAAAAAGAGCGGTCGGCGATTTTGCCAGATTTTTAGACGGTCAAATTCAGTCTTAATTTGTTGAGTTGGAAGTTTTTCCGTTGTCACAATACGTTGCTGTGGTTTTGTGAGTTCCAAACAACGTAAATAATTCTCGCTGTAGCGTGTCGTAATAAAATAACAGGTTGCACATCTTCAGCTTGTAAACCTTTTAAAATACGTTTAGCACGATTTGCTTTTCCCATTAGCAACGCATCAATCCATTGAAATGGTGTAAAAATTGAGGATTGTTCCACCACGCTAATAACACGATTGAATTAAGTTTATGATCGGGATAGAGTAAATCTAAAAGCTCGCAAAGTTTGCTTGAGTGCGAGCAAATTGTTTTCATAACTGTAACAAAGTTGTTGGATTGCTTCATCATCAGCTTCTAATCCCCATCGCTTTGGTACGATTTTTACCCAACGAGGGAGATTTTCAGCTGTAGGCGTTTGGCAATTTACAAGAATCGCACTGGTTTTCATATTGGTTTAGTTCAACAAACCATGCTTGGTTTTCATTTGCTTTTGCTAGCTTTTGCAATTTGTAAAATCAGCAAGATTCGTCATGTAGAACCGAAATAAATTCTTGCAGATTTTTCTGTAAAAGTGCGGTGAAAGTTTTTCAGGTAAATTTAATACCATGACTTGTTTGTTAAAAACAATCCCATGGACTGACAGGATTCTATGAGTTGTGCCCAGTCAGTTTGGCTATCAATCTGAATGTTATTTTTTCTCATCGAATCCTTGTTGGTTGGCTGTTTTATAAATGGCATCTTCACTTTCACTCAGTAACAATGGATCTTGCCCTACCAAAAAGTAAACTTTTGGCTAAACGTTGGGAAAGATGTTGATTAAGTTGCTCTGGGAAGATGCGATTCATTATTTGTTTAACCTGTTTTTCTAATGCAACCATTTTGGTAATAGAGCTGACGCGCAGCTTGTTCTCGCATATCATTCCAAATTACTTCTCGTTCGCCAGATTTAGCTAATGCTGCGCGAGAGTTATCAAAGAAAGTGCGGTTGACTTTTTGCCGTGATTGGGATGGCTTTCACCATTCGCTAAACGAGATGCTTGCTTCCACTTCTAACATCAATACTTTTTCAGCTTCGCGTCCGCGTTTAAAGACGAAACGACTTCCATCATTTGTGCGAAATTTATTGATGCGCAAAACAGGAATGCCTTGAGTCGAATTGACGAGTTGAACATTGTTCGCTTGTAACTGATTACGCATCGCCACTGACATTTCACTGTATGGATCAGGGCTTTCAAAGGTGAAGGGTACGTAGTTCTGTGGAATTAATGTACCGTTTTGAAAATGCCAGCCACAAGCAGAAAGCGCGGTAATGCTTGCTACAATAAACAAAGCTTTGATTGATTTAATCATAAAAATTACCTTTATTGTGGAGTGTATGAAATTTAAAATCCATACACTAATAAAGATAGGAATCTGTGAAATATCAATATTCCACAGATTCTACGGATTATGGTTTAACCACAAAATTTCAACATTTTTAATGGAATATAGATTTCTTTAAGAATTTCTTTTTCCATCAAGGAATTTTGCAACATTAGGATCTGCTTTTGGCTGCCGCTTTAATTTCTTCTTCTGAAGACGTTGCTAGGGACAGTCACTTTTTCCACAGAACTTTGCCATTTACTTGACACAACAATGAGTTTTTCATCTTCTACCATTGCGGCTTTCACTCAGCTTTCACCCATTCAGCGGTATCGATGTTGCTTTCATTTCCTAACGCTTGCCATAATTCAAAGCAGATATGTGGCGTAATTGGATAAAAGCATACGAACAACTGCACTTAACGCTTCCCGCCATGACAGCACGATCTTGCTCGCTTTCTAAAGAAGCCTTTGGTCAGTTTTATTCATCAATCTCCATTACTGCTGCAATCGCAGTATTAAATGTTTGACGACGACCAATATCATCGCTCCCACTTTTCGCAATGGTTTTATGCACTTCACGACGAAGCGCTTTTGCGCTGCTGAAAGTGCGGTGATATCTAGAGCTGAGTTTTTGCTGGGTTTTGTTGATATTGGTATACCAAATTCCAAACACGCCCTAAGAAACGTTTCGCGCCTTCTACGCCAGATTCTTGCCATTCAAGGTCATTTCTGCTGGGAGAGGCAAACATCATAAAAGGACGAACAGTATCGGCACCATATTTTTCTACCATTTCTATGTGGTCCAATACCGTTATTTTTGGATTTCGACATTTTGGTCATGCCACTGTGGACTAATTCCGCCCTTCAGGATCGGTGGCTTTAATGATGCGAGCCTTTCTCATCACGATCAAGAGTCACTTGAGTTGGACTCACCCAAATACGCTCATTGGTTGGACTGGTGTAGTAGAAGGCATCTGCAAGCACCATACCTTGACACAATAATTTATCGGCTGGTTCGTCACTGGTTAGGGCAAAATCCTGCATCGCGTAATAATTTGTGGAAGAAACGGAAGTAGAGCAAGTGCATTGTTGCGTGTTCAATACCACCAATATATTGATCCACTGGTAACCAATAGTTTGCTTCTTCCGCATCAAGCATGGCATTTTGATATTGTGGACAAGTGTAGCGCGCGTAATACCAAGAGGATTCCATAAAGGTATCAAAGGTATCCGTTTCTTTTAACGCTGGTGCGCCGTTGAAGCGTCGTTTTTGCCCAATTAGGATCAGCTTTAATTGGGCTTTTCACGCCATCCATTACCACATCTTCAGGCAGAATAATAGGTAAATCTTCCATTGGTGCAGGTACTACATCGCCATTTTCAAGGGTTAGCATCGGAATTGGCGCACCCCAATAACGTTGGCGAGAAACGCCCCAGTCACGTAAAACGGTAATTCACTTGACGTTTTCCAACACCTAATTTTTCTAATTTATCTGCAATGCCGTTGAAAGCGCCATCAAAATCTTTACCATCAAACTCAGCTGGGTTCACTAATTTACCGTATTCAACAGCTTGTTTGGTTAAATCAATTTCTTCATCTGCAAGCGGGTGCGATCACTTGTTTAATTGGCAAACTGTATTTCTGAGCAAATTCAAAGTCACGTTGGTCGTGAGCTGAACCGCCATGACAGCACCTGTGCCATAGTGCATTAACACGAAATTCGCAACCCAAATTGGTAATTTTTCACCTGTCAATGGATGAATGGCAAATAAGCCCGTTGCCATTCCTTTTTTCTCCATTGTCGCAAGATCAGCTTCTGCTACTTTTGCGTTTTTCCTTCTTGGATAAAAGGCGGCTAATTCAGGATTAGTTTTTGAGCCGCTAAACTTGCTAATGGATAGTGCTGCGCAATGCCTAAATAACTCACGCCGTAAAAGGTATCTGGACGCGTGGTGTAAAGCCGCTACTTTTTCGTTGGTATCTGCAACATCAAAGGTAATTTCTACCCCTTCAGAACGACCGATCCAGTTGCGTTTGCATAGTTTTTACCATGTCTGGCCATTGTGGAAGGGTATCTAAACCACCTAATAATTGCTCTGCATAGTCAGTAATTTTGATAAACCATTGTGGGATTTCTTTTTGTTCCACCGGTGTATCACAACGCCAGCAACAACCTTCGTGTACTTGCTCGTTTGCGAGTACGGTTTCATCATTCGGACACCAGTTTACTGTTGAGGTTTTTTGTATACTAAGCCTTTTTGTAAAGCTCAGTGAAGAACCATTGTTCCCATTTGTAGTATTCTGGTTTACAGGTTGCCATTACGATCAGTCAAAGCCAAAGCCTAAAAAGCTGAAGTTGTTTTTCATGTAGGCAATGTTTTCGTATGTCCATTTAGCAGGCGCAGTTTTGTTTTTGATCGCCGCACCTTCTGCCGTAAGCGAAAGCATCCCAACCAAATGGTTGTAATACGTTTTGCCTAGCATGCGTTGATAACGAGAAATTACATCACCAATAGTGTAGTTGCGCACATGCCCCATATGCAGGGCGACCCGATGGATATGGGAACATAGAAAGACAGTAATATTTTTCTTTAGATTCGTCTTTTGATTGCTTTGAAAAACTTTTATTTTCTGCCCAATATTGTTGAACCTTTGGTTCGATCATATCAGGGGCGATATTGTTCTTACATAAAAATCACCTTAAATTTTAACCGCACTTTTTGCAGCATTTTTGACAATAGAAAATGTGGCATAGAATACCGTAAAACGGCATAAATTGATAGCGTGCAGGAGACCAAAGTGCGGTGATTTTTCTTTGTTTTTACAATAGATTTTTGAATTTCTTTTGGAATTAATTTGGGTTCAGGAATCCAAACTTGTTTTGTGTCGGCTCAATTCCTTTTTCTAAAAATAATACTGCTTTTTGGGCACTTTGAAGGATTTACTTAAAAATTTCAATAAATGCGCATTTGCTTGACCATCAACAGGTGGCTGCAGTAATGGTAATTTTTAGTTCATCATCGTGAATGCCAGCAATATGATCTTTACTGGCTTTTTGGCTGTAAGAATATTCTTAATCTAATGCCGTCTTTATTTTTGTTCAATCGCAGACATAAATTCTTCATTTTGTTTATTTTTCTTTATTATAAAAATGAATTATGTAAAAAAATAAAGTGTGGATCAGGGATCGCTAATCCGTAGCAAGCAAATACAACTTATGATATAGTTCACAGCCGAATTTATAGGATCTTTTTATAATAAAAATAATGATAGAACTCGATCAAAACAATATTCCAAAACACGTTGCCATTATTATGGATGGTAATGGGCGGTGGGCAAAACAGAAAAATAAAATGCGCATTTTTGGCCATACCAATGGCGTATCTGCGGTTCGTCGAGCGGTAAAGTTATGCTCGCCAAACTGGAGTAAATTTTCTTACACTTTACGCCTTTAGTAGCGAAAATTGGAATCGACCAGAGCAAAGAAGTCAGCGCGTTAATGACGCTTTTTATGCAAGCTTTAGATCATCGAGTGAAAAATTACATAAAAATAATATTCGTCTGAAAAATTATTGGCGATGTATCTCGTTTTAGTGAATCTTTGCAAGAAAAATTTCAAAAGCGGAAAAATTTAACAGAAAAATACCGCACTTACGCTCAATATCGCTGCAAATTACGGTGGATGTTGGGATATTGCAGGCGACAAAACAACTACGCAGAAAAAGTAAAAATAATGAAATGAACGTTGACGAGATTGATGAAGTGCTTTTTCAGCGTCATTTGGTTACACAAGATGAACCACCAGTTGATCTATTGATTCGTACCAGTGGTGAACAACGAATTAGTAATTTTTATTATAGCAAATTGCATATGCAGAACTTTATTTTTCTGATGTGCTGTGGCCAGATTTTGATGAGGCGGAATTTAACCGCGCCATCGCCTGTTATCAACAACGTCATCGCCGTTTTTGGTGGGACAGAATAATTCAATAAATGGATTAAAATTATGCTAAACAACGAGTTTTTATCTGCCATTGTGTTAATCGCAGCGGTGTTATGTGCGCTATTTTTTATTCACGCCTTTTTATTTTGCTCTCGCTCTAGGGGGCTGTGGCGACTTTAGGCGTTTGGGAATGGACTCAGTTTGCTCGCCTTAAACAGCCTTTAGCGCGTTTTTGTGTTGCCGCTTTTTTAGGTGCCTTTGTATGGCTCTATACTGAGGGGCAACTATTTAGATGCCGGTCGTGTGTTTGAACAGCATCTCCAGCTTTTTATTGATGAACGCTGTTGGTTGGTGGATTTTAGCTTTATTGCTTGTGGTGAGTTATCCCTAAATCAGCTAAATTTTTGGTCTAAAAATCCTCTTTTACAGCTTTTATTTGCCCTTTTTCTACTTTAATTCCATTTATCGCGGGGGTATTACGTTTACGTTTAGAACACTATACCCATGATCCTTATCACGGCTTATTTTTATTACTTTATGTATTTGTGCTTGTTTGGGCGGCTGATTCTGGTGCTTATTTTAGCGGACGCGCATTTGGTAAACGTAAACTTGCGCCAAAAAGTTTCACCCAGGTAAAAAGCTGGGAAGGCGTTGTTGGTGGCTTAATTACTGCGTTAGTGCTTGCTTTTGTGTTTATTCATTTCTCTGGGGATGCTTTAGTTGGTGAGCGAAATATCACTGGATTCGTTATTCTTTCCGTTGCAACAGTTGCAATTTCGGTATTGGGTGATTTAACTGAAAGTATGTTTAAACGTGAGTCTGGTGTGAAAGACAGTAGCCAATTGATTCCGGGGTCATGGTGGTGTATTAGAATCGCATTGATAGCTTGACTGCCGCGGTACCTTTTTTCAGCTACTTCTATTTCTTTGTATTATAAGGATTTTGAATGTCATTTTTGTGGTCGCTAGGTTCTTTTATCATTGCTATTGCAGTATTAGTATCCGTTCACGAATATGGCCACTTTTGGGCTGCTAGAAAGTGCGGTATAAAAGTCCATCGTTTTTCAATTGGCTGGTAAGGTAATTTGGAAACGTGTCGATAAGCATGGTACAGAATTTGCGGTTTCAATGATTCCTTTAGGCGGCTATGTCAAAAATGCTTGATGGACGTAATGAAGCAGTTTCCAGTTGAACAAAAAGTCACAATCATTTGACAGTAAAAAGTGTATTACAACGCGCATTTGTGATTATCGCCGGTCCTTTGGCAAATTTTTATTTTCGCGATTTTTGCTTATTGGGTCATCTATCTTTATGGAATGCCAAGTGTTAAACCTGTGATTGAATCGATAACTCCAAGTTCAATCGCGGCACAGGCGCACATTGAACCCAATACACAAATTCTAGCGGTTGATGGCGAAGAAACTCAAGATTGGGAAACCATCAATATGCTACTTGCCACAAAAATGGAGAGCCTAATGTTGAGATTACCCTTTCTTCTTTTGGTTCCAATATTGAACAACAACGGACTTTAAATCTTGCAAATTGGACTTTTGATCCTGAAAAAGAAAGTGCGTTTGAGGCATTAGGGATTATGCCTATGCGTCCTAAAAGTTGAAATGGTGCTTTCTAAAGTTGTTCAAGGTTCTCCGGCTGAGAAAGCAGGTTTACAAATCGGTGATAAAATTTTAAAAGAAAAATTGAACCGCACTTCCTTGGCAAGATTTTATAAAACAGGTCGAACAAGGCGAATCTTTTTCTATTAAAGTTGAACGTAATGGGGAAACGCTTGACAAAATTATCACTCCAGTGCGTAATCAGAGTGGAAAATGGTTTGTGGGTTTAAGCCCAACTTTCGTAAAAATTATCTGATGAATATCGTACAGAATTAAAAATATGATATTCTAGACTCTTTGCAAAAAGGCATTGAAAAAGACTGGCCAACTTTCTGTGTTAACCTTGAAAGTGTTAGGAAAAATTAATCACGGGTGATTTGTCATTAAACAATTTAAGCAGCCCGATTTCTATTGCTAAAGGTGCTGGTGCATCTGCTAATATTGGATTGGTGTATTTTTAAGTTTTATGGCATTGATTAGTGTGAATTTAGGCATTATGAATTTATTTCCCATTGCCTGTATTAGATGGCGGCCATTTAGTTTTTAGCTATGGAGAGCTGTCAAAAGGAAAAACCTGTTTCTGAACGGGTGCAAAGCATCTGTTATCGAATTGGTGCAGCACTGTTATTAAAGCTTAACAGTGTTTGCATTATTTAATGATTTTTACGTCTATAATTTATATAGGATACAATCGATGAAAAACTTCTAATCGCAAGTTTATTATTCGGTACGACAACGACTGTGCTTTGCTGCACCTTTTGTGGCAAAAGATATTCGTGTGGATGGTGTTCAAGGTGACTTAGAACAACAAATCCGAGCAAGTCTACCTAGTTCGTGCCGGTCAGCGTGTGACTGACAATGATGTGGCTAATATTGTCCGCTCTTTATTCGTAAGTGGTCGATTCGATGATGTGAATGCACATCAAGAAGGCGATGTACTTGTTGTTAGCGTTGTACTAAATCCATCATTTCAGATGTTAAAATCAAAGGTAACTCTGTTATTCCAACTGAAGCATTAAACAAAATCTTAGATGCTAACGGTTTTAAAGCTGGTGATGTTTTAATTCGAGAAAAATTAAATGAATTTGCAAAAAGTGTAAAAGAGCACTATGCAAAGTAGAGTCGTCTATAACGCAACAGTTGAACCGATAGTCAATACGTTGCCTAATAATCGTGCTGAAATTTTAATTCAAGATCAATGAAGATGATACTGCAAAATTAGCATCATTAACTTTCAATGGTAATGAATCTATTAGTAGCAGTACTTGCAAGAGCAAATGGAATTACAACCTGATTCTTGGTGGAAATTATGGGCAATAAATTTTGAAGGCGCTCAGTTTGAGAAAGATTTACAATCAATTCGTGATTATTATGAAATAATGGTTGTGCCAAAAAGCACAAATCACTAAAACTAGATGTTCAGCTAAATGATGAAAAAACGAAAGTAAATGTAACTATTGATGTCAATGAAGGTTTACAGTATGACCTTCATAGTGCTCGAATTGTTGGTAATGTGGGCGGTATGGCTTCAGAACTTGAGCCTTTGCTTTCTTCATTACATTTAAATGACACTTTCCGTCGAGTGATATTGCTGATGTTGAAAAATGCGATTAAAGCAAAATTGAGAACGTGGTTACGGTAGTGCAAACGGTGAATGCCGTACCTGATTTTGATGATGCAAATAAAACTTTAGCAATTACTTTTTGTTGTTGATGCTGGTCGACGTTTAACTGTTCGTCAATTACGCTTTGAAGGAAATACTGTTTCAGCAGATGGTACTTTACGCCAAGAAATGCGCCAACAAGAAGGTGCTTGGTATAACTCGCAATTAGTTGAGTTAGGTAAAATCCGTTTGAGATCATGCGACTTTTTGAAACTGTAGAAACCGAAAATTGATCCTGTAAAAGGTACGGATGACGAAGTCGATGTTGTATATAAAGTTAAAGAGCGTAATGCAGGTAGTATCAACTTTGGTATTGGCTACGGTACAGAAAGTGGTATTAGTTATCAAGCTAGTGTTAAACAAGATAATTTCTTGGGAACTGGTGCTGCTAGTTAGCCTTGGTGGAACCAGTAATGACTACGGTACTAGCGCAAATCTTGAGTTATGTTGAGCTGCATTTACGAAAGATGGAGCTAAGCCTGGCGGCAATGTTTTTCTGAAAAACTAGACAAACTCTAGAAATGATACCTCTTCTAATTATAAACGTACTGACTTATGGTGGTAAACGTGCTTTAGGCTTTCCTGTCAATGAAAATAACTCTTACTATGTATGGGATTAGGCTACACCTATAATAAAATTAGTAACTTCTTTGCGAGAGAATATAGCTCGTGATTATATATGGAATCAATGAACTTTAATGGAAATGCCATTAAAACAAAACTGACTTTTGATTTTCTCATCTGGTTGGAACCTATAACAGTCTCTAATAGAGGATATTTCCAACTAAAGGGAAGAAGCAAAGTCTTGGTGGACGAGTTACAGACTCCCTGGTTCTGATAACAAATACTATAAATTAAGCGCCAGATAGTTTCGGCGATTCTATCCATTAGATAGAGATCATCGTTGGGTAATGTCTGGCAAAAAGCATCGGCATGAGCTATGCAAATGGATTTTGGTAAACAAACGCTTGCCATTCTATCAATATTATACCGCAGGTGGTATTGGCTCTTTACGTGGATTTGCATATGGTGCTGTGGACCTAATGCTATTTATATTACAGAAAAACAATGCGGAGAGAATAACCCGAGTGGGTGCTTCGAAAGCACAGATGTTGTGGTGGTAAATGCGATAGCTACAGCCAGTGCAGAGTTAATTGTGCCAACACCATTTTGTCGGGAGATAAGGCCAAAATTCTGGTGAGAACATCCTTTGTTTGTTGATACAGCAAGTGTATGGAATACAAAATGGAAATCAGATAGTGATAAGGCTAAATTTGCTAAATTTACCTGATTATAGTTCACGCTAGTCGTATTCGTGCATCTGCTGGTGTAGGTTTCCAATGGCAATCACCCTATTGGGCCGTTAGTGTTCTCTATGCTAAACCGATCAAAATATGAATATGATGATAGAGAACAGTTCCAATGAGTATTGGTGGTTCTTCTAATAAATTGAACTGTCATCACTTTAGAATTCAAAGATAAACGTTCTGTGCCTAAGTTTTATTAGTAGCAGAAAACGACTAAACAAACCACTATTTAATTAAGGATATTTATCAAAATGAAAAACATCGTAAAAGTAACCGCACTTGCTTTAGGTATCGCACTTGCTTCAGGCTACGCGGCTGCTGAAGAGAAAAATTGCTTTCATTAATGCAGGTTATGTTTTTCCAAAACCACCCAGATCGTCAAGCTGTTGCAGATAAACTTGATGCAGAATTTAAACCTGTTGCTGATAAATTAGCTGCAAGCAGAAGTTGATGATAAAATTGCAGCTGCTCGTAAAAGTAGAAGCAAAAAGCTAGCAGCTATTAGAAAAAGACGCGCCTCGTTTACGTCAAGCATTGATGTTTCACGCTCAAGAGGAAATTAATAAACTAGGCGCGGCTGAAGACGCTGCATTACAAAAATTGATGCAGAACAAGATAAAAAGTGTCTAGAATTCCAAGCTCAAAATGAAAACGTCAAGCTGAAGAGCGTGGTAAATTGCTAGATAGTATTCAAACTGCTACAAATAATTATGCAAAAGCAAATGGTTATAGCTATGTGCTTGATGCAAATTCAGTTGTATTTGCGGTAGAGGTAAAGACATTAGTGATGCAGTGTTAGCAATTCCTGCAACACAAAAGAAACAGAAGAGAAAAATATAGGCTTTATTAATCATAGTTAAAACCTATTCTTTACAAGAATTGGCAATCAAAATCGGCGCTACTCGTTCGCGTAACGCCGATGTTGTTAGTGAAAATATCGCTCCTTGATAAGGCCTAAGTCATCAGCTCACTTTTTATTTCTAATGCAAAAGTTCCGTTCTTTATTATTAAAAGATTCTAAAAGGCAGGTATCTTTGGCTTTGTATCCGAAGCAGGATGTAGAGTTTGTTCACCTGAAAGCAATTTACTTTATCGTTAAAGATCCCTTATGTTGCCTACGCCATTTTGGCTCACGTATATGGATACTGCTGGCTGCGCAAAGCAGCTTCCGCTGTATTGCGCCCAGCGCGGTAGTCTCTGGTGATGCATGCTTTGGGAGAGGAATGCATTGGCAGCCACGTACTGTGATTGAGGACGGCGTTGTTCTTGGCGATAACGTGACTATCGGCAAATTGTCGTGGGTATACAAAAGATCGGTGCGAGTAGCTCAACTTTGGGCTAATGTAACTGTCTTACCATAACGTTGAAATTGGCACTAAATTGCTTAATTCAATCAGGAACAGTCATCATGGTAGATGGTTTTGGTTCATAGCAAATGATCGTGGCCGCTGGATTAAAATTCCACAAGTAGGCTAGCAAGTAATATTGGTAATAACGTTGAAATTGGTGCAAATACCTGTATCGATAGAGGTGCATTAGACGCAACAATTATTGAGATAACGTGATCATCGAGCTAACCTTTGTCACATTGCACATAATGTCATATCGGCACAGGTACAGCGGTTGCTGGTGGCGTTATCATGGCTGGGTAGCTTTGACTGTTGGGCGTTATTGCTTTAATTGGCGGTGCAAGTGTGATTACTGGCCATATGGAAACTTGGATGAAAGTCACGATTACTGGAATGGGAATGGTTATGCGTGCCCAATTACAGAGCCTGGCTGTATATTCCTCTGGTATTCCATTGCAAACGAATAAAGAATGGCGTAAAACATGCGGCACTGACATTAGGTATTGATGGAACAAATAAACGTTTAAAAGCGTTAGAAAAGAAAATTTCTTAATTTTCTTCTGAAGTTTTATTACAAAATCCACACTTTAAAAACGCTTTACTATTAAAAAGTGTGGATATTTTACTAAACGTAACTCAGTTTCAAACGTTAATTAGCAGCTTATCCTATAAAACAAATAAGCCCAACAAGTTGGGCTTATTAACATATCGTTATCTTTAAAAGAAATTAGCGCGTTACCGCCAGTGATTTCGCTACTTCAGCAGCAAAGTCTCTTCTTTTTCTCGATACCTTCACCAACTTCTAAACGGATGAAGTTAGAAACTGAGTGTTTTACTGATTTTCAAAGAAGTCACCCTACAGATACAGAAGGATCCATTACGAATGGTTGGCCAGTCAATGAAACTTCACCTGTGAATTTCTTCATACGACCTTCAACCATTTTTCTCTGCGATTTCTGGTTTGACCAGAGTTAACTGCGATGTCGATTTGGATTTGGCGTTCTCGTGTTCAACTACTTCTGCTGATACATCTTCTGGATTTACGAATTCAGGTTTTAGATGCAGCTACGTGCATAGCTACTTTTTAAGTTCATCTGCAGAACCTTGACCTGCAACTAATACACGATTTTCGCGCCGTGTAAGTATTGAGCAATTACTGACCATCTAAGCAAGCAACGACGGATGTACTCATGTTCTCACCCGATTTTAGCGACTAATGCAGCACGTTTTTCTTCGAATTGTAGCCAGTAATGCTCGATAGTTGTACCTTTGCTGTGCTGCGAAATCAGCTACTTCGTTTGCTAAACCCTAAAGAAACCAGCATCTTTTGCTACAAGTCAGTTCTGGCAGTTCCTATTCTCAACTAATACACCGAAACCATTTTTCTACACGAGCAAGGATAACACCTTCAGCCGCAACACGGCCTGCTTTTTAGCTGCTTTAAGCGACCAGATTTACGCATGTTGTCGATTGCTAACTCGATATCACCGTTTTGCTTCAACCAGTGCTTTTTACATTCCATCATACCTGCGCCGGTACGTTCCCCGGGATTCTTTTACTAATGATGCTGTGGATTTCAGCCATTTTAAAATCCTCTGTCGAAAATGCGGTTTATTTTGGACCCGCACTTTTTAGATAAAAATAGGGGCTAAATTTTGGCCCCTGTGCCAGTAATCGTTTGATTATTAAGGAGCTTCGCCTTATTGCAAAACCTAAATTATTTCTGCGTCAGCTGCTAATCTCTTCAGCAACGGGCTTCGTTACCGACCTTCTTTAACCGCCGCTGCAGCTGCAGAAACAGCGTAAAGTTGGATAGCACAGAGTCGCATCATCGTTACCTGGGACACGAAATCTCGCCAGCTGGAGTTGAGTTAGTATCAACGATAACAAATACAGGAATACCTAGGTTGTTTGCTTCTTTAACCGCGATATGTTCGATGGTCTGCACCGATAACAGAATAGCACGCATCTGGTAAAGCCGCCCATATCTTTGATACCGCCAAGGCAATTCAAGCTCCATCTCACGCTACGCATTAACGCTTCTGGTTAATTTATCAAAAGTACCGTCTTGAGATTGGGTTTCTAAATCTTTTAAACGTTTAATTGATTGACGAAAGCGGTTTTCCAGTTAGTCAACATACCACCTAACCAACGAGTGGTTTACGTAATATTGCTGACAATCTAATGCTGCTGCTTGAACTGGTTTCCAGACGCTACGTTTTCTGCAACAGTATACTACCGTTGTTGCTAGCAATGCGAGTTAATTCCGCTAAAGCTTACGTTGAATAAAGGTAAAGGTCCAAGGTTGATGATGTGAACACCGTTACGAGCACCAAAAATGAAAGGTTTCATTTGTGGGTTCCAGTAACGAGTTTGGTGTCCAAGTGTACGCCTGCGTTGATCATGTCGCGCATTGAACTTGTCCCATAATATTTTCCCTTTTTGTTGGGGTTGAGCCTCCACATATCAGCTAATCGACCGTCGGCACCCCGATTAAGCCTTGCTGATATGTGTGTGTTGTTAGTGATCAGCTGCTTTTTGAAAAGGCTACAGCGGGAGCGATTTATACCATAAAAGTGCAGGTTAAAACCAGTTTTATTTTGTTTGATTTCTCACTTTTTTTGCTTTGATAAAATAACAACGGTGGGCGGTGGATAAATCTTTAAATCTACTATGCCATTGCGGTTGATCGGCAAGCATGGGTTCTTCCACTTGGCTCGATTTGAAACC
>BNJS01001034.1_pt1:0-22500 | contig 61862 bp, 74 predicted proteins | sample 8540461 | NCBI WGS metagenome assembly BNJS01 (sample SAMD00202454, study PRJDB9452) | human saliva metagenome | isolation source: human saliva | place: Japan
CAAGGGCACACATATATATATATGCACACACACACACACCACACCACACTCAGCAGCAACAGCGGTCGCTGGTCACAACCAGCGCGCGGTGACCGCCGCAACGCCGGTGTTTTGCAGCTGAGGTTATCGCATCCACATACCTGCGATTGGTAGTGCGATCACCTTTGTTCTACCCATCCTCGCCTGTGGATATTCCACGACTACTCTGTATCTTCCATTGTTGGTGTTACTTCTACTAACGATACACTTTCTTTATCTGGTGTTCCATAGTTTTTCTACTGTTGGTGAGACTTGCTTTTTCCCAGCTTCCTTGTGTCCATGTTCCTTCTTCAAGTGCATTTGTTACTTTGTTTCGTTTGTTTGTTCTTGTTAGTGTCACTGTTTGTACTACTTTTGGTGATACTTCTTTAGTTTCGTCATTGCATCTACATACTTTAATTGTACGTGTAATTACTTTTGTTTCTACTTCGTCTTCTTTTTGCTTGTGGATACTTCCGACTACTTCTGTATTTTCCATTGTTGATGTCACTGACTACTAACGCTACACTTTCTTTATCTGGTGTTCCATAGTTTGCTGGTGTTGGTGATACTTGTTTTTCCCAGCTTCCTTGTGTCCATGTTCCTTCTTCAAGTGCATTTGTTACTTTGTTTCGTTTGTTCGTTCTTGTTAGTGTCACTAGTTTGAACTACTTTTTGGTGATACTTCTTTAGTTTCGTCGTATTACATCTACATACTTTAATCGTACGTGTAATTACTTTTTGTTTCTACTTCGTCTTCTTTTTGCTTGTGGATACTTCACGACTACTTCTGTATTTTTCCATTGTTGGTGTCACTGACACTAAGCTACACTTTCTTTATCTGGTGTTCCATAGTTTGCTGGCTGTTGGTGATACTTGCTCTTTCCCAGCTTCCTTGTGTCCATGTTCCTTCTTCAAGTGCATTTGTTACTTTGTTTCGTTTGTTTGTTCTTGTTAGTGTCACTGTTTGTACTACTTTTTGGTGATACTTCTTTAGTTTCGTCGTTTGCATCTACATACTTGATTGTACGCGTGATTACTTTTTGTTTCCACTTCATCTTCTTTTGCTTGTGGATACTTCGACTACTTCTGTATCTTCCATTGTTGGTGTTACTTCTACTAACGATACACTTTCTTTATCTGGTGTTCCATAGTTTTTCTACTGTTGGTGAGACTTGCTCTTTCCAACTTCCTGGTGTCCACGTTCCTTCTTCAAGTGTATTTGTTACTTTGTTTCGTTTGTTTGTTCTTGTTAGTGTCACTGTTTGTACTACTTTTGGTGATACTTCTGTAGTTTCGTCGCTTGCATCTACATACTTAATTGTACGCGTGATTACTTTTGTTTCCACTTCGTCTTCTTTTGCTTGTGGATACTTCACGACTACTTCTGTATTTTCCATTGTTGATGTCACTGACTACTGAAACGATACACTTTCTTTATCTGGTGTTCCATAGTTTGCTGGCGTTGGTGAGACTTGTTTTTCCCAGCTTCCTTGTGTCCATGTTCCTTCTTCAAGTGCATTTGTTACTTTGTTTCGTTTGTTTGTTCTTGTTAGTGTCACTGTTTGTACTACTTTTGGTGATACTTCTTTAGTTTCGTCGCTTTGCATCTACATACTTAATCGTACGCGTGATTACTTTTTGTTTCCACTTCATCTTCTTTTTGCTTGTGGATACTTTACGACTACTTCTGTATCTTTCCATTGTTGGTGTTACTTCTACTAACGATACACTTTCTTTATCTGGTGTTCCATATTTTTGCTACTGTTGGTGAGACTTGCTCTTTCCCAACTTCCTGATGTCCATGTTCCTTCTTCAAGTGTATTTGTTACTTTGTTTCGTTTGTTTGTTCTTGTTAGTGTCACTGTTTGTACTACTTTTTGGTGATACTTCTTTAGTTTCGTCGTTTGCATCTACATACTTAATCGTACGTGTAATTACTTTTTGTTTCTACTTCGTCTTCTTTTTGCTTGTGGATACTTCACGACTACTTCTGTATTTTTCCATTGTTGGTGTCACTTACACTAAGCTACACTTTCTTTATCTGGTGTTCCATAGTTTTGCTAGCTGTTGGTGATACTTGTTTTTCCCAACTTCCTTGTGTCCATGTTCCTTCTTCAAGTGCATTTGTTACTTTGTTTCGTTTGTTTCGTTCTTGTTAGTGTCACTGTTTGTACTACTTTTGGTGATACTTCTTTAGTTTCGTTATTTGCATCTACATACTTAATTGTACGCGTGATTACTTTTGTTTCTACTTCGTCTTCTTTTGCTTGTGGATACTTCACGACTACTTCTGTATTTTCCATTGTTGGTGTTACTGACTACTAACGATACACTTTCTTTATCTGGTGTTCCATAGTTTGCTGGTGTTGGTGAGACTTGTTCTTTCCCAACTTCCTTGTGTCCATGTTCCTTCTTCAAGTGCATTTGTTACTTTGTTTCGTTTGTTTGTTCTTGTTAGTGTCACAGTTTGTACTACTTTTGGTGATACTTCTTTAGTTTCGTCATTTGCATCTACATACTTAATTGTACGCGTGATTACTTTTTGTTTCCACTTCGTCTTCTTTTGCTTGTGGATACTTCACGACTACTTCTGTATCTTTCCATTGTTGGTGTTACTGCTACTGAACGATACACTTTCTTTATCTGGTGTTCCATAGTTTTTCTGGTGTTGGTGAGACTTGCTCTGTCCAACTTCCTTGTGTCCATGTTCCTTCTTCTAGTGTATTTGTTACTTTGTTTCGTTTGTTTGTTCTTGTTAGTGTCACTGTTTGTACTACTTTTGGTGATACTTCTGTAGTTTCGTTGCTTGCATCTACATACTTAATTGTACGCGTAATTACTTTTTGTTTCCGGAACATTTTTCATACAAAAGTATCATAAACATAAGTTACAGTGATTTCTTCGCTATTAATAACACCTTCTACCGGAGCAGATGTTTCTTTGACTTTCATATATCTATACGCTATTCCATTATATGTAAATTCATCAGGACGATATTCTTCTGTATCTACATTATAATCTTTTGTATAAGCTCTTTTTTCAATAGCTGTTATTGTTGGTTTAATCGTATTTCCTTGCATATCTTCATATGCAATTTTAACAACTCCATTTTTTTATATTTTTCTACTTTAATAGTAACAGAAGCTACATTCGCCTCATTATATATTTTTCTGCATTTGTTTTTGCTGCTGCTGAAATATAAGCTACCTGTTTATCTTTTGCATCTTTAGAAATTCTTGCTGGTACTAAAAATTCATTTGATAATCCCGGATTTAATGTAGTTCCTTGATTAGAAACAAACTTAACTGCTGTAACCTTGCTCCAATCTGTCACTTGATCCGCTGTTAAAGTTGTTGCTGCAGCAACTTCATTAGCATTTCCATTAATCGGAGAAGTTAAGTAGTATGCAGTCCATCCTGCAGGTGCTATTGCTTCTCCTGTAGCTTCTACATCAAATGCAGAATTACGGGCTATATTTGTATCAACAATATTCTTGTCCCCTTTTTAGGTAATGTCACAAGTACTTCATTATTTGATAATTTTTGAATTATCTGTATTTGATAATGTAAAACGGTATGTCACATCTGTTTTCGGAGCTAAATTCTGTAACGAAGTTGTATACCCTTCTCGTTGATCATTTTTATCGGTTACATCTACATGTAATCGTGTCCCTGATGTATTACTTACAGGTATTTCATAAGTAAAAGTTGATGTATTGATAATTGTCTTATCTCCATCAAACTCATTATTAGGATTTAATCCATGTAGAAATCTATTTTTCATCCCAAACTAATGTGTATTTCAAACGATAACTACCTGTTTGAACCCACTGCGCTACATTAAACTCTAAATCTGGAGTTACATTCTCACGAGTATTTGAATCCTTAGGATCAATAATCAATACACGTTTACCAGTATTTTGATAATTATCATCTTTAGTTACAAGTGGGCTATTTCCTGCATAACTAAAAACCATCTGGTAATTCAACAATAATTTTAGCATTTTTCGCACCAAGATAAGTTAAGCTCTTATCTGTAGTAGCACCATGTGAAGTAGTATGTACTATATACACGATTTCCTAAACCTGCAGGAGAATAGTTATACGCTTCTATTCCCAGAACTTTAAAGCCTGTGTTTTTGTTACCTGCTAAAACTGTTTCTACCTTTCCCTGTTCGTCGGTGTCTAATTTCAAAGGCTAGTTCTAGCATCTGCTAAGATAGTTTTAGAAATACTTGTATTTACTACATCTGTATCTTGAGTTGAAACTTTTGCAGTAACGATACTCTTAGCTTCTTTTCCTTCCGCTACCATTTGTTTAGCTTTTTCTAAACCTTTTTAAATTTTTGATGTAAATAAATACCAGCTTGACTTTAATGTATTACTTGTAAAAGTTCATCTCACCTTTTGGTTTTAATACAACTTTAGTTGTTCCTTCTGATAAATCTATTGAAGTTCCACCATTTTTCTTAAAAGGAAATTTCTCCCTAACTTTCGTTTCCGTTGCCCCATTTACCGTATATACTTCAAAAGTATTACTGGTTCCTAGATTATCTGGCGCATACCAAGCAGCATAAGCACCATTCTTTATTCCAAATACCATAGAAACTCAATAGATCTCTTTTTGATTAAAATCACTATCAATCGTTAATTCAACTTCCTTAACTTTTGTCGGAGTATCAACACTTCTCCAGAAAACAATAATTCTCTTATCATCTGTTTCCGTATTAATTCCAGGAATTGCAATATTCACTCTATTTTTCATGATTCTGTTCATTAGTATAGTTATTAATTACTAATGGGTGGGTTGAGCTACCTGCTGCATCTGGTGTTGCACCACTCGCGTTATTCTCTGTATGGATTAACAGCTTTTACTACTAGTGAAGTTGTTCCTTGACTTGTATTTGTTTCTCCTGATTTATCTGTATAAATTACATTGTCTGTAAATGTAAATTCTTTTTCCTTTTAAAAACTCTTCTAATGTACCTGCTTGACGCATATTTATGCGAAGCGTATCATCACTAGTATTATTACCCTTGATTAAACACAGGCTTTTGCATCGGATATGTGTTCTTGTATAACGAGCGATAGTCCCCATCTTGAGTCCAACCATCATTTATAGATGCTTGAGATAAAAACTGCACCAGTTGGCAATGTTACATGCATGACTGTATTTTATTTGACCGTGACAGTCTCTTTATTTGAAAGTAGTTAATTTTAAAACTAATTCTTTATTCTTAGTTTCATCAATAGATATCACCCTGGTGCATTTGTGTTAAATAAAGCTAAATCTCTAGCTCCACTTTCACTGTCCACATGAATACTAGCATATCCACTCTTATTTGTATTTGTTACCACTGACTTGTAGAAGTAGTCTCAGGTGAAATTGGCTTACCAGTCTTTATCCACTACCTGAGCTGTAATTGAGGTCTGAGAATTACGTCCCAGTTCTATATTTATCAAACTTATAACTTATATTAAAGTTACCATACGAACCACTTGGAACTTCTCAGTATAAATCTTTATACTGTGTATCATTTACTTTTTTCAACTCTTTAAAGTTGTACCCAAAGTTGTACATCAGTAATCGGTTCATTTTAGCTGGGTAGATTCACTAAAATATAAGACCCATCCTTCTAATTTTTGAAGGAGCAGACACATCTAATCTAAACGTTGAGATAATTTGTTCTCCTACATTATATTCTGTTTGTTTTTCTACTAAATGACCTTGTAAAGCTGACTCTATTTTTCAAAATTTGATTGTATTTGATTAGCTGTGTTGATGTGAATTTGCATTACTAGAATTTTCATGGTAGCTACAGATTCCGTTGTAGTATTCGGTTGATTTGTTGTAACAACCGGTACATATGTAATTTTATACTTTATTTTTTTCCAACAAGTTGTAAAGCTTTGATGCAGTGAAATCCTGGATAATCTTTCTTTAATTGATCAAGATTTTCTGAAAAATTTTGATTTTTAAAATAGCTACATCCTCTACTACTCCACCCTGGTTTCTCATGAGTCACCATTACAAACTCTTGTGCATCTACTACTGTCGAGACCTCCAGTTTCCCGTTCTATTAAAACCTGAATCTCCCTTCTCCTGCATAGGCTGGATTAGTATTCCCAAGAAACATCATCCCTGCTATCGCCACAGAAGATACAGCTATACTAGCAACCCCAACATTAAATTTCCTAATACTAAACCTATTATCTCTCTGGTTAATGTTAATCTTATGTTGTTTATTTTATCATCATTTATTCTCCTAATCTATACTGTTATCTATAATTTTCACTTACCAATAATCTTTAAAAACTTAACATCTCTAATAATGTATTTTTATCACTTTTTTTCTTATCCATTTTTCAAATATTTTAATATATTATTTCTACGGAGTGTACTCCTAAAAAGAAAAACTGGTTTATCTACTATCAGATAAAGCTTAATTTCATTATTCAACCTCAATCTATGTTATCAACTTAATTAATTAAATAGTTCAATATATGAAGATAATCTATACATTATCTCTTATATATAAAAAGAAAAAAATTCGAAGCCAGGTCTTCCCAAGCTCCGAATTTAGTACATAATCAATATTATTTGTAGTCTGGTAATTTGTTAAATTCAGCTTCATCAACGTTTGTTAATTTAACAATCCAAGATTCTTTTTGGATCAGCTGAGTTTAATACAGTTGGCTCTTCTTCAGCTTTTTTTGTTGTATTCTACTACATCACCAGCTAATGGTGCGTTTAACATCTAATACAGTTTTTTTGATGCTTCTAAACGTAAGATAACATCATCTTTTGCTAATTTTTCATTTTTTTGAAAATTCTACGAATCCTACAGTACCAACGTCATCTTGTAATTCAGCTGTTGGTCCAACAATGTAAACTCCTTCGTTCTTTTTCAATCCATAAAGCTTTTTACTAATTTTTCATTTTACAACCTCTTTCTTTTCTTTTTATAAGTTTTCTTGAGTATCAATGTTCTAATTTAACACTGATTTTTTTACTGAAGTGAAAAATTATACAACATAAATAAAAAAGTCAACAAAAATTTTAATTCTACAGAAATTGATTTTTTTAATTTCAATTGGAACTAAAAACTAATAAGTCACTACGTCAAGATATCATTTAATATTTACCTTAACTCAATATCAAATCAACAAGTTCTCTTGCATCTACTTTTCCAAAATAATGACATAAATCGATACTTTTCTAACACTTCTAGTAAATCTTCTTCTTTTACCCTTACTCCGATTAGTTTCTCCTCAACATCACCGACATTCCCTTTTTCCGAAAAAAGTCTCCATAAATCTTAGCTTTTTGTGATTCGTCCCGCTTCTACTTCCAGATTAAACTCAACAGTCCCAATTTTCAAGACGAGCATCTCTGTTATAATTATAACGTGGTGATTTTTCCGTAATTCCAATCCCAATTTTGATATTTCTTAGAAAGCAACTCATCGATTTCTCGCCAATCTTCTTCTGTAAGTTCATAACGTTTTTATGTCTTCGAGTCTTTCGCAGTTAAACAGTCGACATAGGTATAAGTCTTTGAAATCTACTACAGATAAATCTCTATATTTCTCATCTAAATACTCTCTAAGACCTGTAACTCTACTTCGTACCGAATCAATTCCTTTTCGATTCGATTTTTCTTACGATTAGGTGTTAGTACATTTACCATCGCATCATAATTAACATCTAGAAGTAGTGTATATCCACCGTAAATTTTCCCATTAACAAGAGTCATCGCAGCTCCACTAACTTTCTTTCCGTCGACAACAAGGTCATTTCTCCCTGTTTGTTCAACCTCACTCACACCTAAATCATGTAGAATATTTACCGCAGGTTCATAGAATTTTTTAAAATTACCATAAACATTACTATCACCATTCATAATAAGGCAGATATTCACAGCCCCCTCATCTAAAAATACCGTTCCTCCACCTGTATCACGTCTAACAAGGGTAATTCCGTGAGCTTTCATGTACTCATAATTAATCTCTTTTTCGGCATTTTGAAAAAGACCTATCTGCACCTTCGGTTTGCAACAATATGGAAATATTATATCCTCGTCTAAATTCAATTTATTCAAATACATGTACTTGTATCGCTAAAGCTACTGCTCCATCATAAATATATTGTCCATTTCTTATCGGCTCTATTAAATACATAAGCACTCCTCGTCTTCTAAAACGCTACAATGTAAGAAGCTACTATTATTCAAGTTCAACCTTAGATAACAGTAGCCGCTTCATCTTAATAGTCTTTCATTCTTTAATTACTACTTCACTCCTCCATCACAGAGAGCTTCCTATTAGTAATTTTCTTCTAATTTTCTAAATTCATCTCTCGTGTGTTGTGGCAGACTCTTACCGTAATCCATCATAAGCACGATATCTTTTAAATGCAGCTTTTGGTATCGCTAGTCTTTCGATATCCTCCACACCTACATCTAGATTAATATCTTCTTCACGATTTTCTCGGAATTTAGCTACAAAATCCGGTTCAGCAACAAAGACACTAGATAATCCAATCATCTCAGCATGAATAATAGCTTCACGGCTTTTTTCTATACTATTTATTCCACCAGTCGCCATCAAAGGAACTCGTCCCGCTAGATGTTCATGAACTACTTCGTTAATCAATCGACCTTCGTTAGGTCCTTCAGCACGAACTTTATTTAGATAAATATTTTGCCCCCAGCTCGCTATCGCAATGTAAGATAATGGTACTCTTTCTAGTATCCAATCTGTGAGTTGATTGAACTCTTCAACAGTATAACCGATTATCGCACCACGTGTCTCTTCTGGTGTTGCTCTATATCCTAGAATAAAATCCTCAGGTGCTTCGTTTTTTATAACTTCATACACCGCTTCAAAAACTTCTAGTATAAATCTAGCTCTATTTTCTAGTGAATCTACACCATATTCATCATGGCGTTTATTCGATACCGTTGAGAAAAACGTCTGCAGCATTAGCTTTTGTGCTGTAGATATTTCTATCCCTGCAAAGCCTGCTTTTATCGCTCTTCTCGTAGCATCTTTGTATTTTTGTTTAATCACATTGATCATCTCATGAGACAACTCTTCTACCTCATGTTCAAACGGAAGATGCAACTTCAACTTACTAGGACCATAAACCTTATGATTTACCCCGTAGTAATTAGCACCCGCACCCGAATAAGTCAATTGCAAAATAGCCTTCGCTCCAGCGTCTTGCATTGCAGTTGCCATCTTAGTAAGTCCTGGAATACAGCTATCATCATGTGCACCAAAACCAAACTCGAACAATTGCCCATCAACATCGACATAAGCCGCACCTGTTACCTGCAGTGGAGCTGAGTTTGCACGTCTTAATGCATAATCCAAGTCCTCTTTTGTGATAATTCCATCTTTTGTAGAAGAATTAGTCGTCATCGGTGACAGTACGAACCTATTTTCTAACTGCACACCATTTGCTAGTTTTATGGGAGTTAATAATTTTTCCATAAACTCACACCTCTTTTACATAGTTTGTAAAACTAGCTTAAGATTAAGTCTACTAATTCTTTAGCTTCTACATTTCCGAAGTAGAATGCTAAATCAATACTTCCTAGAGCTTCTAGTAAGTCTTCTTCTTTTACCCTTACTCCGATAAGTTTTTCTTCTACGTCACGTACGTTACCTTTTCCGAAGAAGTCTCCGTAGATTTTCGCTTTTGTAATACGTCCTTCTTCAACTTCTAAGCTGAAATCAACTGTTCCGATCGCAAGGTGAGCATCACGGTTATAGTTATAGCGTGGTGATTTTCCGTAGTTCCAATCCCAGTTACGGTATTTTTCATCTGCTAATTTTTCAATTGCAGCCCAGTCTTCGTCAGTTAACTCATATCTCTTCGCATCTTTAATATCTTCGATACCCATTAATCCACAAATAACTAAGTCTTTGAACTCATCGATTGTTACATTTTGGTATTCAGGTTTTAATAGTTCACGCATACCCATTACACGTGCTCTTACTGATTCAATACCTTTTGATTCAATTTTTTTACGGTTTGGAGTTAAGGCATTAACCATCGCTTCGTAGTTTACATCAAGAAGTAATGAATATCCTCCGTAGATTTTACCACGTACTAATGTCATCGCAGCTCCACTTACTTTTTTACCACGAGCAGTTAAGTCATTACGTCCTCTTTGTTCAACTTCTGTAGCTCCTAAGCTGTGAAGTACGTCTACTGCTGGTTGGTAGAATTTTTTGTAGTTTCCATATACATCAGTATCCCCTGGCATTAAGAAACATACGTTAACAGCACCGTTATCAACGTACACAGCACCACCACCTGTATCACGACGAACTAGGATAATATCTTTTTCCTTCATGTATTCGTGGTTTACTTCAGTTTCAGCATTTTGGAATAATCCGATTTCTACTTTTGGTTCACAGTAATATGGGAAGATTACAGTTTCATCGATATCGATGTTGTTAAGCACGTAAACTTGCATCGCCATTACTAGCGCTCCATCTGGTAAATATTTTCCGTTTCTAATTGGTTCTATTAAATACATAATTTATTCTCCTTTATTTTTTTAATTTTTGTTAATGTATTTTTTGGCTAATATAATTTTTATTAAAGTCTTATATAATCTGTAATATTATAAAAACTCATTGAATTTTTTTCGCAGTCTATGTTATACCTGATCACTACCTGAAAAGTTATTACAGGCTGACCCAAAAGGCTAAATTTTTTTAAAAAGTGTATGAGAACTCATAGACGAGTGGTTTATTGATATCAAATTCGCTTTATAAAAAGCTTTTTTAGATATCTAATAAACTATGGGGGTGACTCGACAAAATTGATTTCTTCGAAATCACGATTTTTGAGTCACTCCCATTTTTCAATAACTCTTCCACATCTAACGTTAAATCCTTACTATTTTGGTTAAACCACAATACTCTAGAAGCAATCCTTTCTGGAAATTGATATTTCTTCTGGTTCATAGTAATCATTAACGCATTAGGATTTTTATCAAGTTCTCTATAAAATGGATATTTTATAAACTGAGGTGTCGTAAATCCAACTCCCTATTTCGATAAATAATGTTTTTCTTATCACGATTTTTTTCTAAAAAAATTCATTGTATTTATCAAGATGTTCGAAAAAAATATCGGATCTTCTACCATTCCCTTTTTCAGCATTACGCTTATTAACCTCAAGTGGCGCTCCACATTCTGGACATAGTGGAATAGACCTATAGTCGACTTCCATATTTCTCCTGTTCCACAGCCAGTCTACGCATTAAAGCTTCATCTTGATATGTCTTCGCATGACAATGTTTACTACACTGCATAAGCCCGTACTTCCCTTGAATATGGAAAGACTTTATCCATATCATAACCCGCAACATCAAAAGCATTATCAGCATTTGTCGTAATAATATGATAATTTTTATCCTTTAGGATATTTTTTAACGCAAGATAACTCGCACCTACAGGTTGATCAAAGTAATTTAGCAAGACAAAACGACTTTGAAATGCCCAATATTCCTGCGAACTCGGAAAATCAAACAAACTTGCCTGCAACATATCTAAAAACTTATATTTTTCTACAAAATCTTTAAAGTTACTCGTAAATCTCTCTCCAATATAAGTAAAACCATCAGCAGCTGACATTCCAGCGCCTATTCCTATGACTATCGCCTCAGCTTCTTCTATTAGCTGTGCTAGTTTTTCGGCATTGTTTTCTTCTAACTCTATCGCCTTCCAAGTCATTAATTTTTCTCCTCTTTTTCCCATTAGCTCTTTAGCTAAAAATCTCAATAATATTTTTTTCTTCTCTATCTTTGGTACTAAAGGTATACACATCAACTCTTCTAATTCGAATTCCGCAGCTAGTTTTTTAGTTTTTTTCTACTACTACATCTTTCGTACCCCAAACTAAACGCGTTCTGTTTTTTTCTACTTTTTCTATATCCGCTTCTCTTATCTCATACTCTTTAGCTGTTTTTATACTAGGGAATCTGTCAAATTCTGTAAATTCTTTTCTTGCCAAGAAGCCAAACATCTAAACAGCGTACTAAATCTTTCGCTTCCTGTTCATCTTCCCCTATCGCAATAAATACCGCAACCACATCTTGGGGGATTTTTGTTGCTCACGCATTTTTGTACGGTACGTATTTAAGCATCTTTTAGCTGTCTCTATATAATCTACAGCTTGATTAAAGAATAGACCATACACATAATTTTGCCCTAGCTCCGCAGCTAGATTTGCACTTTTTTTCACTAGTAGATAATAGCCACATCGGACTTACCTTCGCTTCCGGTGGTTGAACTAGTGTTTCAGTACCTGTAAGAAGTTCTAGTAATTCTCTACAGCTATCATTGTACTCGTCTCTCGTTATAGGTGTAGTATCCATCAACTTCTGAACTACTTTGGTCCCCGGATTATTCCCTATTCCAAGATTTACCCTATTTGGATATAGAGCACTTAGAAGTTTGATCCATTCGCTAATTTTTATACGGTGCATAGTGAGAAATCATTATTCCACCTGAACCTATTTGTATCTTTTTCTGTATTTTTGAAGAAGGTGCAACATTAATAATTCTGGGACTACTACTAGCTAAGGCAGGAACCTGATGATGCTCAGCCATCCAAAAACGACTATAACCTAGTTTTTCAGCTAGGCGAGCAAGTTCTACACTCTCTTCTATAGCCTCTATCGCAGTCTTTCCTTCATCTACAATAGCATAATCTAAAAATACTAAGTTTCATATTATTATCCTCTTATATTTTTACATTTATTTTTATACTTGGGAATGCCTCAAAAATTACAATTTCGGAGAAATAGATTTTATTGAGTTATTCCTCTTCTTACATACTACTTAGATTTACATAATTTCTATCCTCTGTTTTTTTACAGGGCTATTAAAAAAATTTATCTATTCTTAAATTCATTTTTCACCTTTTTATTCGTCTAATAATCTGATATAATAAATCGTAAGAAAACCTTTTTCTGAAACTACAAACTTATTATAACACATTTTCAGTAAAAGTACAGACACCTAGCACCACTAGTTTAAATTTTTTTATAAAAATTATGGTGATTTAATCTATTTAACTTTTATAGATTTACATAAATAAAAAGAAGTTACTACAGATTTTTAATGCTTCATTTCTTATCGCTTATATATTGGTCCTAGCTGTATGTTATTTACATTACTTAAAGGGGTATTTTTTTATGAAATCAAAATTATTAACACCTGTCAAACTGGCTAACGGAATAGAACTAGAGAATCGCTTTGTTCTTTCGCCTATGACTACGAACTCTTCTACTGCAGAAGGATTCATTACAGAGGAAGATCTTCTTTATGCCGAAAGACGAAAAATACAGCGCCTTTACAGATCACTGGAGCCGCTTATATAAATCTTGAAGGTCAACTTTTTGAATATGGTTTTAGCGTCCATGATGATGCATGTATTCCTGGTCTTAAAAAGATGGCACAAGCTATGAAGTCTGGTGGAGCGAAGGCTATCCTCCAACTAACACATGCAGGACGTTTCGCTAACCATTACGTTACTACAAATAGGCGCGCTGTTGGTCCAAGCTATATGGAACTGAACTCTCCTATAGAACATATCGTTCATCCTCTTTCTATAGAAGATATACAAAAAATAAAAGAAGACTATAAGCGTGCTGCAAGTCGTGCTATCGCTGCTGGTTTCGATGGTTTAGAAATTTCTAGTGCCCAACGTCTTCTATTACAGACATTCTTCTCTACCTTCTCTAATGAACGTCACGATGAATATGGAGTAGATACATTAGAAAATCGTTCACGCTTCATCCTTGAAGTTTTTTTGAAGATGTATATAAAGTAATCAAAAAAGAAGCACCTAAAGACTTTATCTTCGGTTATCGTGCAACACCTGAAGAAACACGTGGTGAAGAAGTTGGTTACACAGTTGAAGAATTTAATCAACTTACAGATTGGTTATTAGAAAGAGTACCTCTATCATATATGGCAAATTGCCAGCTGGGGACAAAATATTTATCTAAATACAGTACGTGCGGAAGGTCCACATCACGGTCGCCTTATTAATGAAGTTGTCTACGAACATTTAAATGGAAGAATTCCATTAATCGCATCGGGTGGTATCAATACTGTCGAAAAAAATGTGAAGCAGCTATATTACACGCAGATATGATCGGATTATCTTCACCATTTGTCGCAGAACCAGACTTTGTAGAAAAAACTAAAATCAAACCATATAGACGATATTAATCTAGATGTTGGAGTTGAAGACATAGAACGTCTAGCTATTCCAAAAGCTGCATTTAAAGACATCGTCCTTATGATGGACTACGGTAAGAGTCTACCTCAACATACTAGGGATGAATTCAGAAAACTAGAAGAAAAATTATTAATGCTATATATTTTTAGAAAAAGTAAAAAGTTACTAAAGAAAAAGAACTTGAAAGCTTATTACAAGACAAGGTTTTTTACAGGATATGCTTAGATTGAATTTTTTTAGCGATGCAGCTAAAGATATTCATATTCCAGGTTGGTTAGTATCTGCTGGAGCACTAGCTTACTATCCTTTAGTCACTGTATTATCTTCACCACAAGTATCTACCTTACTAAAATTAACACCAGCTGGACCAACTTATGTAGTTAATCAAATAATGACTTCTAAATTAACAGATTCTTTTTATTCATGGTTTAGTAATATATTGTGTAAATCCTAGAGTAGAACTTTTACATGCAGGAAGTTATTATTGCTATGATACTGTATTTGATTTTTTTATCATTTAAGAATAGGTTATTAAATTATGCTAGAAAAAATTATATCTTATTTAATAGTATTTTTTAATACTATCACTATATATAAATTTAACAATAAAAAAACAAAAAAACATAAAGCATATAATAGTATCAATAATTACTATAACAATATTAGTAATAATAAATTTTATAAATTATGATACAGCTATATTATTCATAATATGTACAATATTTAATTTTATAATAGTCAAAAATTAAAACAAAGAAGAGAAAGAAGACTAGCTAGTCTTCTTTTTCAGATTGTTGACAAAACGACCAAAAATATCAATATTTACATTGTCATTTTGATTGTTTTTGTACACTATTTAAAAATAAGAGGAATAATTATTTTTTAAAAACAGTAAAAATCAGACTCAGAATAAGTAAAGTAAAATTACAACTACTTTTCTAAGTCTGATCTTTCTTATTTTATTCTAGTTAATTTTTTTCACTGTACTTTGAACAACATTTAAAGGTACCGCTTCTTTAGTGATAACACTAGTATCTAATCCAAACCATTTTTTTCCGGAGTCACCGTAATTTTTTTCAGTTTTCAATCTTAATCCCATAATAAAGTTATCAAATGAAGACAAACCGTTACTGTTACCTAATACTTCCTCAATCAAGACGAATCTAAAGTCTCCTACAGTTTCAGCTTTTCCTCTTAAATTATATTTAGTAGGCTGCAGTTCTAACTCTTTGTCTTCTAATAAATCGGCAATTACTTGACGCATAAACATATTGACCCTTTGATTTTCTCTAAAACCCTAGATTAAAAGGTAATTTTTAATATTTTCTTATCACTAAATTTAGTAACTTTGTACTCTCTTCTATATGGTTTCATCTAGCACATTTATATGGACGAAGAAGTAGACATTTGCTCGTTTTAGGTTGTTTATTCAAGATAGAATACAAGACTGCATAATCCACATCTTCCTCATGCTTAGCCCCTGTTAAATATACTAGGTTTGTCGCATATTTTCGGTACGCTTTTATCCACACTTAATTTTCAACAACTGTTTTCGTATAATTTTTTTACAGTTAAATATTGACTTTCACGCTCTTTTAATTTCTGTTCCTTTATACCAAATAAAACATAATTGTAAATATTAGTGAAGCGATAATTACAGTTATATAACCACCATTTAACGAATTTTCAAAACTATTTGCATATAAGAAAGAAACAGTTCCTCTATTCCGAAAGAATAATAAGAAAATTAGCGCAAAAAGTTTTTTTGTTTTTTTACTTTATATAAATATATGCTTAACAGCAATGTCGTTACAAAACATCGTTACACTAATACTTAGTCCATACGCAGCTTCCATATTACTACTTGTTCTGAAAGAATAATACTACACAGCTACTACAAATAAATAATATTATATTAACCGCTGATACATAAACCTGACCTTTTTAATTCTGTAGGATACTTTTAATCATTAATTTTCGGGAAGAGATTTAATTTTATCGCCTCTGATATTAGCGTAAATGATCCTGTGATTAAAGCTTTGGCTCGCTATTATCGCAGCAAGTGTCGCTAGTACTACTTGAAATACTATAAAACTATCCGGTACTATCGCAAAGAATGGATTTTTTGTTGCACTATAATTTGTCGATAATAGATACGCTGCCTGACCGAAAATAGTTCGCAAGTAGACACACCTTCACAGAAAACCACGCCATTCTGACATTTTTTTCTACCACAGTGACCTAAATCTACATATAAATCCTCAGCACCCGATACACATAAAAATACCGCACCTAATAGGACAAAAACACCAGGATAACTAATTAGCAACTGTAATGCATATTTTAGGATTTATAGCTTTTTAATATTTCTGGTCTACTACTTATAGATTTTTACTCCCCAAAGCAATAGAGATAAAAAAACCATAAACTCATTATAGGTCCGAATAACGAGCCAATCTTTTTCGTTCCAAAAGCGTTGAAATGAAAAAAATAAATACAAATATTATAAGCACTAAGACAATTACATCATTTGTATTGATAGAAGGAACAATATCATGTAATCCTTCAACTGCGGAGGTTACCGTAATTGCAGGTGTTATTATCCCATCCGCAAGAGTGTTGCTCCCCCTATCATCGCTAAAAGTGCTACACTACGTCTTGTTTTATTTTTTTATTAAAGGCAAAAAGTGAGAATACCCCTCCTTCGCCTTTGTTATCAGCCTTCAACGCTATCATTACATATTTTGTCGTAGTTTGTAAAGTCATTACCCAAAAATATTAAACTGACAAAACCCTAGAACTAAGTTTTCATTCATCGTTGCATCAGTACTATGAACAAATGATTTCATAACATAAAGAACCGAGGTTCCTATATCACCGAAATATTATTCCTATTGTTATTATTACACCAAGAAAAGGTTAATCTTGATTTATCCATATATTCAACCTCTTATATAATAAGTTAACATAAAATTACTTCTATAAAATTAGTAATTTTTGTTCTAAATATAATTATATTCCTCTTATAATCAAAGTCAATAGTAAGTATCTTGTGTTTTTTTATCATTATATAAAAGAGATTTTTCTCATAAAATCAATAAAGTAATATTTGAAAAATTATTATTCTAGAAATATTTTCCATTTTATTATCAGTTTACATAATTTTTTTGTACTTTTAAGACATTATATTCTAAAAAAATATCACGATTAAAAAAAATTTGTATTTTTCATTATTAGCTCTCCTACATTAATATAACACCTTAAATTTTTTTCATTAAAAAATCAGTGGTTTCTTATTTTATAAAAACCATTTAAAAATACCTTTAAATTAATTTTTGAAAACTTTTACTTTTTCTACTTTACAAATATATTTAAAAATGTGTTAACATTAGATTAAAGAAGATTTAACACATTAAATTTAAAAGATAGAATTTTTTATAAAAAGGGGTGCTATTATGCTAATAAAAAAAGTAAAAAAAGTTTGGTCAAGCGGACAATTTCTTCCTCTTATTTGTAGAAGTAGAAGATAAAAAAATTACTGCTGTTTATGATTATGATGCATTCGATAAAGTAGATTATGATTTTCGGAACTAATCGTATTCTACCTGGATTTTATAGATGTTCATACTCATGGAGCTTATGGTTATGATACTAAATGATGTTAACGAAGAGGGACTTCGTAACTGGACTAAAAAAATATCGTTTCTGAGGGAGTAACATCATTTCTTTACCTACAACAATTACACAAACTGAAGAAGTTCTTCTAAAAGCTGTTGCTAATGTAGCAAAAGTATATGAAGAAGGTTACGAAGGTGCTGAAATTTTAGGAATTCACTTCGAAGGTCCTTATCTTGATGTAGAAAAAAACGTGGTGCTCAACCTTTAAAAGTTGTATCCAAACACCAAGTGTTGAACAATTTAAAAAAATTCCAAGCAGCTAGTAAAAACTCTAATTAGACTTATTACTATCGCTTGTGAAAAAGATATCGACTACAAACTTACTAAATATCTTAGTAAGTCAAGGAATTCGTGTAAGTTTAGGGTCACTCAGCTTGTAACTATAAAGAAAGTTACCTAGCATTCTGCTAACGGTGCACTTCTCAAACTCACGTTTATAATGGTATGGTACGGTTTCCATCACCGTGATGGTGGTCAAGTAGGGATTTGCTCTACGCGCGCGTGATGCATATGGAGAAATTATCTGTGACGGTATTCACTCTACTACAGATGCTTTAAATACATACTTCACAGCTAAAAGGGTCGCGATCATGGAATTATGATTACCGATTCACTTTGTGCTAAAAGGTTGTGGTCGTGGTTCTTACATCTTCGGTGGAGAAAATATGGAAATATATGAAGATGGTAGTGCTCACCGTGATGATGGGACGTTTAGCAGGTTCTACACTTAGAGTTATCGATGGACTACGTGTCTTAATAGAAGATGCTTTAGTTCCTGTCGATGCTGCAATTAACTCTTGTACAAAAAAACCCAGCGGAAATGTTAGGTTTTGCCGATCGTAAAGGTAAAACTCAAAGTTGGTTTATGACGCTGACCTTGTTGTTATTAGTCCCTACATACGAAGTACTAACAACATTTCGCACGTGGCGAAAGAAGTTTATAAAAAGAAGATTAAAAAGTAAGGGTAATTATATGAAATATTTAGTTTTTAATTCTAAAAAGAAGCTTCAAAAGAAGCGTACAAAAATTATTAAGAAGTTTAATTAACGAAAAATTCAACACTAGGGTCTTGCTACTGGATCGAACTCCAACAGACTTTATACGCAGAAATGATTGCAGACCACAAAGCAGGTAATTTCAGCTATAAAAAAATATAAAATCTTATAATTTAGATGAATATGTAGGTATCAGCTATGATCACCCAGAAAGTTATCATAAATTCATGGAGACTAATCTATTCGATCATATCGATATAGATAAAGCAAAACACTCATGTTCCTGATGCAAGTGCTGAAGATTTAGAAAATGCTCTTAAATCTTACCAAGAAGCGCTTAATAATGCTAATATTGACGTTCAAACTACTAGGTGTTGGTTCAAATGGTCACATCGGATTTTAATGAACCAGGTACATCTTTTGATACTGGAGTACATATTGTTGATTTAAAACAAGAAACAATAGAAGCAAATTCTAGATTCTTTAATAATGATATTAATCTAGTACCAAAACAGGCTGTAACAATGGGGAATAAAAGATATTATGAAGGCTAAACACATAATCTTATTAGCTTTTGGTAAAAGCTAAAACAACAAGCGATTAAAAAGTTTAGTAGAAGGTGAAGAAATAACTGAAAATATTCCTTGTACTATTCTAAAAAAATCATCCCAAGTGTATATGTACTAGTAGATAAAGAAGCAGACTTTTAAATAACTAAAGTTGTGGGAGTGACTCTCGACTAAGAAATAAATCATCTAGTCGAAACCCCTCCCACTCTAAAATAAAATATATCGATGTAAGCGTTTGATTTTTAAAAAAATAATAGGGAGGTACTATAAAATAATGAGTACACAACTAAAATGGACAAATATAGCTACTGTAGCGGCTCAAAAAGGCTACGAAAAATAATATAGGTACAGCAGGATTAGTTAAAGGAGTATTAGGCAAATAAACTAATCTTTCGGTGGCGGTGCTAACTTTCCCAGGTGGACTTCCTGTAGATGGTGGAGTTAAAGTAAATCATAAAGACATATATCTATATGAAGAAACAGCTGACGGAGTAACTTTATTAGATCAAATTCAATTTGACTATCCTCTAGCCTATGGACCAAGTGCAGTACATAACGATACACTATACTACATTGCTAATAAAACTGAAACATCATCAGAATTATTAGCATTCACTGTTGTTGATAATAAATTAAAAGTTGAAGTAGTCGACACTCTTCCACTTACTGTAGAAAATGTTATCGCAAAAGTTCACGACAATAAACTATACTTCGGTATCGGATCTATTAACGGATCAAATAATAATGAACTTTATGCATATGATTTAGCAACTAAGAAATTTCGAAGTATTTTCAGAATTTCCTGGGAAAATTACGTAATCAAGCAGTAAGCTATGTATACAATAATGAACTTTATGTATATGGTGGTGGCGCTAGTGAAACTTATAACGATGGATATAAAGTAAACTTAGAAACAAAAGAATGGACACAACTAGCTGATGTAGTAATTGATAATGAAGAAGTATCTCTACTAGGTGCTGATTGGGCTCCATTAAACGACCATGAACTACTAGTAATCGGTGGCTTTCAATAAAGATGTTTGGAAAGATGCTGTATTCAATTTAACAACATTACAAGGTGAAGATCATGCAAAATATCGTGACGCATACTTTCAGACGTCCTGTAAGTGATTATAAATGGAATAAAAAAAGAATTAGTATACAACTTGAAATGAAAAACCGCTGGTACCAATTAGGAGAAATTCCTTTTGAAGCTCCTTGTGGACATGCCTTGTTAGCTACAGATAATAACATTTATTCTATCATGGGTGAGATTAAACCAGCAGAAAGAAAAACCATATATCCATAGAACTAAAAAAATAATAATAAAAGATACCCTACTTTAAAATGTAATGTAGGGTATCTTTAATTATTTGTATCTTACTCTTAATTGAATACTTTATTAATAAAAAGTACAATCTATAAAATTCCATTAAAAAAAGCCATGAGTTCTATTCTCATGGCAGTTGTTTTATGTTATGACAAAAACTTAAATAAAAAAAGAACCTTCCAAAAGGAAGGCTCTCACTGTTGCCTGGCAACGTTCTAGTCTCACAGGGCGTAAGCCCAACTACATTCGACGCTAAAGAGCTTAACTTCTGTGTTCGGTATGGGTACAGGTGTGTCCTCTTCGCTATCGCCACCAGACGAAAAACTTCATATACATATTATATCATCTTTTTCTCTTTTTGTCAACAGTTACTTTCTAAAGAACTTTCACTTGATTAAGTCCTCGACCCTATTAGTATTAGTCAGCTGAACACGTTACCGTGCTTACACTCCTAACCTATTCTCCTTGTCGTCTTCAAAGGGGTCTTAATATCCGTGGGAAATCTCATCTCGAGGGGGCTTCATGCTTAGATGCTTTCAGCTCTTATCCCTTCCGTATTTAGCTACCCAGCTATGCCACTGGCGTGACAACTGGTACACCATTGATACGTCCATCCCGGTCCTCTCGTACTAAGGACAGCTCCTCTCAAATTTCCTACGCCCACGACGGATAGGGACCGAACTGTCTCACGACGTTCTGAACCCAGCTCGCGTACCGCTTTAATGGGCGAACAGCCCAACCCTTGGGACCGACTACAGCCCCAGGATGCGATGAGCCGACATCGAGGTGCCAAACCTCCCCGTCGATGTGGACTCTTGGGGAGATAAGCCTGTTATCCCCAGGGTAGCTTTTTATCCGTTGAGCGATGGCCCTTCCATGCGGAACCACCGGATCACTAAGTCCTGCTTTTCGCACCTGCTCGACTTGTAGGTCTCACAGTCAAGCTCCCTTGTGCCTTTACACTCTGCAAATGATTTCCAACCATTCTGAGGGAACCTTTGAACGCCTCCGTTACTCTTTGGGAGGCGACCGCCCCAGTCAAACTGCCCACCTGACACTGTCTCCCGGTCTTCTACGCCGAGGGTTAGAATTTCAATACAGCAAGGGTAGTATCCCAACAACGCCTCCTCATACACTGGCGTGCATGATTCTCTGGCTCCTACCTATCCTGTACATACTGCATCAAAATTCAATATCAAGCTACAGTAAAGCTCCATGGGGTCTTTCCGTCCTGTCGCGGGTAACCTGCATCTTCACAGGTACTATGATTTCACCGAGTCCATCGTTGAGACAGTGCCCAAATCGTTACGCCTTTCGTGCGGGTCGGAACTTACCCGACAAGGAATTTCGCTACCTTAGGACCGTTATAGTTACGGCCGCCGTTTACTGGGGCTTCAATTCATACCTTCGCTTTCGCTAAGCACTCCTCTTAACCTTCCAGCACCGGGCAGGCGTCAGCCCCTATACTTCACCTTTACGGTTTTGCAGAGACCTGTGTTTTTTGTTAAACAGTCGCTTGGGCCTATTCACTGCGGCCTACTCTCGTAGGCACCCCTTCTCCCGAAGTTACGGGGTCATTTTTGCCGAGTTCCTTAACGATGGTTCTCTCGCTCACCTTAGAATTCTCTTCCCAA
>BNJS01001034.1_pt1:27500-61862 | contig 61862 bp, 74 predicted proteins | sample 8540461 | NCBI WGS metagenome assembly BNJS01 (sample SAMD00202454, study PRJDB9452) | human saliva metagenome | isolation source: human saliva | place: Japan
ATTGTATTTATACATATTTAGCTACTGATTCAATACCACTTACTATTTCTGCAGAAGATAAGTCTGCTATATCTGGTAATACTATACCGATTGTTGTTGTTTTCTTACTAGCAAGTCCTCTGGCAACAGCGTTAGGTGTATATCTTAATTTTTTAATAACCTCTTGGACACGTAGTCTTGTATCTTCTTTTTACATTAGGGATTATTATTAACAACCCTAGATACAGTTGCCATCGATACTTTTGCTTCTTTTGCTACGTCATATATCGTTATTGTCATAGTCTTTTCTCCTCTACTTTTTTTATTGTTTAAATTTATTTTGATAACTTTTAAAAACCTTTTCATCCTTTTTATATTGTACCAAATTTTTTTACTATAAGTCTAGTATTTGAAAACAAAATTTATTCTATATTTTTTTATTTTTCAAAAAAACGTTTACTTATTTATAAATATAGTATTTTCTTTACTTAAATTTATAAAAAAAGAAGAATTAAATTCTTCTTTAAAATTTAAAGATTTGAATCTAATTCTTCTATAATTTTTTTAATTTGAATTAAGCTTCTAAAAGCTGCGTATGCTTTTTTTCTAAAGTTTCTTTTAGAACTTTAGCTGAATGTTGCATTTTAGCTGTTTCTTCTTCAGTTAAGTCTAATTCTACTACTTCACGAACACCTTCGCGTCCAACGATAGCTGGAGTTCCGATGTATAATCCGTCGATTCCGTAGTGTCCATCACAGTATCCACTTACTGCTAATCTCAACGTTTTCGTCACGTAAGATAGCTTTTAACGATTGTGAATAATGCAAGTCCGATTGCGTAGTAAGTAGCACGTTTACGGTTAATTACTTCGTATGCAGCACGCATAACTTTTTCTTCTACATCAGCGAAGTCTTCTTTAGTGAATTTAGAAGTTTCTAAGAATCTGTCGAATTGTTTTCCGTAAACATTTACGTTACTCCATGCAGCAAGTTGAGTGTCTCCGTGTTCTCCAATGATGTATCCACGAACACTGCTTGGTGCTAAGTCCTAATCTTTTCTCCTAAGATGTAACGGAATCTTGAAGAGTCAAGAGTAGTTCCCTGATCCAACGATTTTGTTTCTTGGGAATCCAGTGAATTTTTTTGTAAAGCGTTAGTTAATACGTCTACTGGGTTAGATGCGATAACTATAACTCCATCAAATCCTGAAGCTACGATTTGCTCAGACATATCTTTAACAACTTTCATGTTTTTGTCAACTAGGTCAAGACGAGTTTCACCTGGTTTTTGTGGAAGACCTCCAGCGATAACGATTACGTCTGCATCAGCACATTGTTCGTATCCACCTGAAGTTACTTTTAATAGGTGGTACTAAAGCTCCACCGTGGTTAAGGTCCATTGCTTCACCTTCAGCTTTTTTTCAGCGAAGAAGTCGATTAATCCTAGTTCTTCACAAAGTCCGCTTGAATATAATTGATAAGCAAAGCTCATCCCTACCATTCCTGCTCCTATTAAAACAACTTTTCTGTTTTTCGCTTTCATAAGAAAACCTCCGTATATTATATATAATTTTAGATATTTTTAAAGTAATTATTTTTTTACTATTTTTATTTTTATGAAACAAAAATACTATAATATCTTTAAATTAAAGTATAAATATCTCATTTCCTCTAGAATTATATCACATTATTGTAAAAAAAGAAAGTGTTTTTTTATTCCTTTTAAATTATACTATCTTGTTATTAATCTAAACAAATTTTCATATATTTTTTTACAATTTATTATGTATTATTTCAATATTAGTTAAAACGTTTTTCTTCTTTTATTCTTAATTTTTTTACTTATACTTATATTATAAGATAATTTTTTTCAATTTTATTTTTAATTTTTTTAAAACACCTTAATTTTTTTATTAAAAATTTCTTATTCTTGTACTATTATTTTTTTCTCTAAACTGTATTTATAATAGATTAATATATTATATATTATATCAATTACTTCTTCTTTCTGTATTATTCATATACTTATTTTTTTGTTTCTTTAAACTTTTTCTTTATGAAAACTTGATATTATAAAAAAAGGAGTAACTAATCTATACTATTTTTCAGAGAAATAGCTCGTTAGTTACTCTTATTTATTATTTTTCTATTATATTTCCTTTTTGAACTACAGTGAATTAATGTCACCAGTAATACTACTGATGTCGCTATTAATACATATAGTGCTTTATTCCAATCAGAGATATCTCTGATATATCCTAATAATGGTGGGAATATTGCCGCTAATAAGTATCCCCCTGATTGTGCTAAACCTGAGATATCAGCCGCTTCACTTTCATTTCTTGATTTAGCTGAGAATAAATACATAACATATGAGAATGATCCTCCTCCAGCTAACGCGAAGATAACTATAAATGTTAGCATTAATACGAAGTTTCCACTTGTAGAAAGCATTCCAACAAGTGACACGATATATCCAATCGTAATTACTGTAGGAATAATTAATTTATTATGTAATTTATCCGCTAAAATCGGTACTATAAAAGTAGATGGAAATTGAGCGAATTGACTAATTGATAATAATAGTCCTGCTGTTTCAGGTGAGAAATCTTTACTAATCATAATTTCAGCAAACCATGAAACACTACAATAGAATAATGCAGATTGTAATCCCATACTCAACATAATCGTCCACATTTTAGAATGTTTAAAGTATCCATGGACTTTTTCATGAGTATCTTCAACATCACTTACTACATTATTTTTCGACATAGCTGCGTAGATAAAGATATTGATAATTGCAATAACAATCCAAATATTAACCGCAAGTCCTGTTGAGAATTTCTCTCCACCTATATTTGTACTTAATAGTGGATAACTGATACCCAGCAGCAACCGCAGCCCCTACATTCATAACAACTGCATAAAAACCAGTCATAACTCCTAGTTTTTCTGGGTAATATTTCTTAACTAATCCCTGGTAATAATACATTACCTACTGTTATTCCTACTCCTACGATAAATGTCGTAAGGAAGAATACATAAGTATTAATATAAAATCTAAACCCTAAACCGACAGTTATAATAAGTGCAGCTAATAATATCGTTTTTTCTAATCCTACTTTATTTGATAATTTTGCTACCATTGGACTGAATATTGCAAATGCAATTAATGGTATTGTTGTGATAAATCCAGCAACCGTATTGTTGATATCTAGTATAGATTTTAATGGTCCAACGATTGCACCTACTGCTGTAATAGGTGTTCTAAGAATAAGTCCTAAAAAGACAACACCTAATAAAATTAATATGCTAGTTTTTCTTTGTCATTGTTCCTCCTAAATTTAACCTTGAAAAAGGGAGTAACTCAAAAAAATACTGATTTTTATATAAATCATATTTACAAAAGTCACCCCCGTATAGTTAATAGATATTCTAAAAATTATTGGGAGTGACTCAAAAATCATAATTTCGTAGAAATCGATTTTGTCGAATCACCCCCGCAAAGTTTATTAGATATCTAAAAAAAGCTTTTTATAAATGAATTTAGATATCAATAAACCACTGCGTCTAAGAGTTTTTCTTGTAAACTTTTTTTAAAAATTTAGTACTTTTTGGGTCATCCCTTATCTATAAAACCATTACGTTTTTAAATTTAATAATTGATTTTACGGATCTTTTTTTATTTCAATCCGTTTCCCTATTTATTATTAGTAAGTTCTTACTGGTAAAATTAATTCAATAATTTCTCTGTGGTAATCACTTGGTTGAATAATAAACGCTGTTAGCTCACCTGAGAACTTAACGATAATTTCTTCCGCAGCAACCGCAGATACCGCGTCTTTTAGATATTTCCCAGATACAGAAATTTCGAATTTTTCATCTTCTAATGTAGAAGAAACTTTTAATTCCTCTACAGCACTTCCTAAACTCTTTAGATTGAGAAGAAACTTCTAATAGATTATCAGTTACTACTAATTTAATAATATCATCTTTATCTTCTCTACTCATTAATGCAACCCTATCAACTGCACTAAAGAATTCTCTACTGTTCGCTACGAATGTACATTCAAAAAAACAGTAGGAATAAGTTTATTAGTATTTGGATAGTTTCCGCTAATTAATAATACTGTATAAACTACATTTTGGTAGTAAAGAACTATTCTATTATTTTTTCATAGAAGATTTCTACTTGATCTTTTTCCATTTTCAATCATTCTTTGGAAATAAGTTAGAGCTTTTTCTAGGAATAATTAAGTTAAACTCTTTATTACTATCTTCATCATTTAGTGTAACTTGTCTTCTACTTAGACGATATGAGTCAGTTGCAGTAGCTGTTAAGATTTTTGTTACTTAATGAGAAGTTAACCCCCTCAAGAATAGGTCTTTGATCATTAGGTGCTGTACAGAATACTGTTTCTTTAATAATATCATTAAAAAAACATTAGCTTCTAATTTAAGACTATTTTCTTTAGAGATAACTGGGAATTCTGGATAATCATTTGCATCATATCCTTTTACGTTAAATTCACTTTTTACCTGATTTAACTAAAATATTGTTACCAATTGTTTCTATCTCTATTAAATCTGTTGGTGCTTTTCTAATTATTTCTATAAAAATTACGAGAAGGTAATACTACTTGTCCTTCTTCTTCTATAGTAATAACTTTCTTTATCATCTTTCGTAACTATCTACAGAATATTCTACAGATACTAAAGAATCACTTGCTTTTTAATATAAGTTTATCTTTTTCTAATTCTATTTTTAATACCTTTTTAAAATTTCAAAAAGAGAATTAGGGGCAATTACTCTTGATACGTGATTTAAACCATCAAGAAAAATTTGATTTAGTTATAGTAAATTTCATTTTTTCTCCTTATATATAATATATATTTAATAAAATAATAATAATAAGGCCTGTAAAAACTGTGGAAAACTAAAGAATACTCAAAAAAATAATGAATTTTTCCTTGTTAATAACTTGTGAAAAAAACATATTAATATCTTTAGTAGATTTTAACAGCCTCTTATATTTTTTTCCTAAACGTTCTTTTTATTACTTCTATATCTTCAAAAAAATCTCAGGATTTTTCATCTTTACTTAGTTTTGCTATTTTTATTGAATGAATAAAGAATAGAAGTATGATCTTTATTAAAACAATCACCTATAGAAGGGAATGATAATGTAGTAAGTTCCCTACATAAGTAGATAGCTATATTTCTAACCTGTACGACTTCTTTTTTACGAGAAGATGAAAGAATATCATCAACCTTGATTTTATAGAAGTCTGCACAAACATTAATAATGTTGTCAGGTGAGATATTTTTTCTAGGTGAAGTTTTCGCGCTTTTTAGTATTTCCTCGGCAATACTAAGTGAAGGTTGTTCATGTTTAGAAGTTGCTGTGAACTTAATACGTTTAAGAACACCTTCAAGCTCTCTTATATTAGATGATACATTACTAGAAATATAAGTAAGTGTCTCTTCATCTAGTTTAATATCGAACTGTTCACATTTGAATTTAATAATTGCCATACGTGTTTCGAAGTCAGGAGGTGTAATATCTGCAGTTATCCCCTGACTGAATCTAGTAACTAATCTATCTTCCAAATCATTAAGTTGAGATGGAGAGCGATCACTTATAAGAACGATTTGTTTCTGATTCATTTGTAGCTCGTTAAATGTATGGAAAAATGCATTTTGTGTTTCAGTTTTACCTGATAAGAATTGAATATCATCGATTAAAAGCGCATCAACATCGCGGTATTTTCTTCTAAAGTCTTCATCCGCATTAGTATAGTTGTTTTTATCTTTCATCGGTTTAATAGAAGCAAGAAATTCATTTAAAAACTTCTCAGATGAAATACATTCAATTTTAAAATCAGGGAAATTAGCTTCCATTTCATTACCAATAGCGTGAAGTAAGTGAGTGTTTTTCCTAGTCCAACACCTCCGTAAATAAATAGAGGATTATAGATACCACCAGGAGAAACTGCAACATTCCATGCTATATTATGTGTAAAAGCATTACCTTCCCCTACTACGAAATTTTCAAAAGTGTAGTTTTTATTAAGCGTAGGATTCTTTTTACTCGCTGTAATATTTTTATTAGGGACAGGATGTTTTATAATCTTCTAGAGGAAAAGTTTGTTTTTGATAAAAATGTTGAGCTCCAGAAGGTTTATCACCTTGAAGAAAGTTCTGTCTAATTAGATTTTCAGCTGCTGGCTTTTCATCAACAACATGAGGTGTAATTAGAGGAATATCAGTATCAAGGGAAGTATAGTCTATATTAAAATCAAATCCAGTATTTTTCTTTAGTATTTCTTTTAATTTTTGATCATAAGCACCTTGAATAAATTGAGAAATAAGAGCTTCTTTACTAGTAATAACTATTGATTTTTTCATAAAATCGACGTTATCTATAGAAGCACCAGAAAACCAAGTATCAAAATACATGAGGATCAACGGTACTCTTTTAGTTCACGAAGAATTATTTCCCATAAGAAATTAGAATTACTCAATGAAATACCTCCTTAAAAAAATATATAAATAATTATAGCATAGATTGTTAATAAAATAAAATATAAGTTATTCACAAGTTGTTAACAGAAGTTATTAACTATGTGAAAAAAAGATTAAGAAAAAGCTGTGAATATGTTAAAAAGAAAAAGAAAATAAAATAAATAATCAAGATAATTTAAAAGGTTATTAACATCTTTTATGATTGATATAAATATACTGAAAGAGTTTTTTTCACACACAATTAACAGCTGTGAATAACTTTTTAAATGTGAAATTGTGAATAACTTTATAAAATCTGTTAAAAAAACTTAAGAAAAAAAGAAAAATGTTTATCTAGATGTTAATAAAAGTTATTCACAAAGATATGTGGATAACTTATAATAAACTGTGGAAAAATCTTCAAAAAGAGATACTTAAATATTTTTCTTATACTGTAAAAACAAAAAAATTAACAGCTTATTAACAATATTATCTATTAGTACATGGAGTATTATTTTTTTATCTATAATGAAAGAAATAAGAATTTTTAATCGGTGTTTATCCAAAAGTTCTAAAAATTCTTAAAAGTTCATAAAAACTCATAGACGCAGTGATTTATTGATATCTAAATTCGCTTTATAAAAGCTTTTTAGATATCTAATAAACTAATGCGAGGGTGACTCGACAAAATCGATTTCTACGAAATCACGATTTTTGAGTCACTCCCATTTTATCGCATATTTGAGCTTGTCTAGATTTTTTTAGAAAAAAATGAGGGTTTTTTTACTTGATAAATTATTTTTAGATATGTTAAACTAATTCAGTTATTACATCTATCTAAGTAAAGAAAAGAAAACTCGAGGAGGACAAAAATGAAACGTACGTATCAACCAAATAAAAGAAAAACATTCAAAAAGTACACGGATTTAGAGCTAGAATGAGCACTAAAAACGGAAGAAATGTATTAGCAAGACGTAGAGCTAAAGGAAGAAAAAGTTCTTTCAGCTTAATGTTTGCACTAGAGGGTATCACGAAAGTGGTACCTCTTTTTTTATTAACAGTCCTAAAAAAATAAGAAAGATAGTTGTAAAAAAAGTTAAATAAACTGTTAAAAATTATTAGTGTTAAGAAAGGTTTTAAAATGAAAAAAAGAATATAGAGTAAAAAGAAGTCAAGATTTTGATAATATTATAAGAAAAAAACAATCTTTTGCGAATAGACAGTTTGTTATTTATTATCAAAAAAATAATTTAGACCATATGCGTTTAGGGTATTTCTGTTAGTAAAAAAATTAGGAAAAAGCCTTTGAACGTAATAAAATAAAAAGATACATACGAGAAACTTTTTAAAACAAGAAAAGAACTTGTTAAAAACTATGATATTATAGTGATAGTAAGACCAGGTGCTAAAGATATGCCATTCTTAGAGTTCGGCAACAGCATCGATCATGTTTTTAAAAAGATCAAAAACTTATGAAAGCGAAGAGGAGTTAAGAATGGAAAAAGAATATTATTATGTTGGAGTTACTGTAGATGAGGCTATAAAAAAAGGATTAAAAGACCTAGCTTTAACAGAAGATGCAGTAAAAATTGAAGTAATCGAAGGTGGGAGCGCAGGTATTTTCGGTTTATTTAAAAAAGAAGCAAAAGTAAAATTAGTTCCATTAGATGAAGATTATAATAAAGAAGATGCTGTTGAATTAGCTAAAAGCAACTGAAGAAGTGGTTGAAGTTGAGAAAGTAGCAGAAAAAGAGCAAGAAGTTGAAGTTAAAACAACAGAACAAGAAGAAGTTGTTGTAGAAAAAGTGGTTGAACAAGATATTCATGCTGAAGAAACAAAACCAGCAGAAGAAGAAACTGTTGTAGAAGCTGAACAAAATGAAGAACCAGTAAAAAAAGCTAAAAGAGAAGATTATATCGTAAAAAATCAAGATCGTATTGTAAATTATCTACAAAATATTGTTGTTGCAATGGGATATCCTGATGCGACTGTAGATTTTTAGAGAAGATGGTAATCGTCATTTTACTTTAAATATTAAAACAGAAGAAAATACTAGTTTAATAATTGGTAAAACGTGGAATCACTTTAAACAGTTTACAATTTTTAGTTAATAACTATGCTAAAAAAATTCAGCTCACACTACTTCAGAATAGAAGTTGATTGTGATGATTATAGAGAAAATCGTAAGAAAAACATTAGAAGAATTAGCGTTAAACTTAGCTAAAAAAATCTAAAAAAATTGGAAAAACCTGTAGAATTAGAACCAATGACAAGCATTGAAAGAAAAAAATTATTCACAATGCCTTTAACAGGAATTAAAAAAATGTTGAAACAGAATCACGTGGTGAAGAGCCACATAGATATTTAGTTATTACAGCTAAATAGGAGGCCTAATGAAGTCAGTATTAATAGTTGATGATAGTTCATATTATAGAAGTCGTGGAGCAGAAATTGCTAGTCGTGCAGGATATAAGTGTCATTTTGCAGAAAATGGCGAACAAGCTGTGAGAATGTATAGAAGAATAAAACCAGATTTCGTAACGATGGATATTTGTATGCCGATAATGGATGGTTTAGAGGCGACGAAAGAAATTTGTACGAAGTTTCCTGGTGCTAAAAGTGCTTATCTGCAGTAGTGTTGGTGATGTACCTGTATATAAAAGACAGGCATTTGCTAATGGTGCTTGTGGAGTACTACCGAAAGAATATGATTTAGATGATTTAGAATTTGCGATTTCAGAAATAGAACTTATGAAATAGAAGGAGTGACTCAAAAATCGTGATTTCGGAGAAATCGATTTTGTCGAGTCACCCTCGCACAGTTTATTAGATATCTAAAAAGCTTTTAAAAAGCGAATTTAGATATCAATAAACCACTGCGTCTATGAGTTCTCATATACACTTTGTTAAAATTTAGGTCTTTTTGGGGGCAGTCCCCTTATTAATAAAATATCAAAAAAATAAGTAGTTCGGAGACTAATCCAGCTACTTATGATCTACCTAGCCCATTATTAAAAAGTATACAAAAATGTAGCTTGGTCGTATATAGAGAAAAAAATTTAAAGGAATAGTGTATAATAAATAAGATATGAATTTTTAATTAATATAAAGAGTTAGAAAGGAGTTTGAATAATGAGTGAAACAATTTGCGCTATATCGACTGCTCTTGGAGAAGGAGCTATAGGTATTGTTAGACTTAGTGGTGATGAAGCATTTAGTATTGCTGAAAAAAATAGTAAGATTACCAAAAAGGTAAAACAGTAGAGAGTCTAGCTAGTCACACTATAAATTATGGAAATGTAGTTGATCCAGCTACAAATGAAAAAAATCGAAGAAATTATGCTTGTGAAAAATGGTAGGTCCACGTACTTATACTACTGAAGATGTTATAGAAATTAACTGTCATGGTGGTATTGTAACGATTCAAAAAGTACTTGCACTTTGTCTAGAACATGGAGCAAGAATGGCTGAACCGGAGAATTTACGAAAACGTGCCTTTTTTTAAATGGACGTATAGATTTAACACAAGCAGAGGCTGTAATCGACTTTATTAAGAGTAAAACAGATGAAGCTAGTCAAATAGCCAACAACCAAATGCAAGGACGCTTATCGACGCTTATTAAACGTCTACGTGCTGAAATTTTTAGATATCTTGACAGTTGTTGAGGTAAATATCGATTATCCTGAATATGATGATCTAGAAATAGAAACGACAAAAAAACTATTCTTGAAAAAAATCAACAAGTATAAGAAATAGTTTAGAGAGTTTACTAGAAACATCAAAACAAGGGAAAAATTATTAAAGAAGGTATAAACACAGCTATTATCGGACGACCTAACGTTGGTAAAAAGCTCGCTGTTAAATAACCTACTACAAGAAAATAAAGCTATCGTAACTGATATTGCAGGAACAACTCGTGACGTACTAGAAGAGTACGTGAACATTAAAGGAGTACCGATTAAATTAATCGATACAGCAGGTATTCGTGAAACAGACGATATCGTGGAACAAATCAGGGGTTAAACGTAGTAAAGAAGCTTTAGAAAAAAAGCTGATTTAGTATTATTCTTATTAAATAGTAGTGAAGAATTAACTGAAGATGATAAAGAATTATTAAAACTAACTGAAGGAAAAAAACAACTATCGTAATATTAAATAAACTAGATTTAGAGACGAAAAATTGATATTGCTGAAGTTGAAAAAAATTAGCGTACAACCACCCTATTATAAAAACATCTATGACAACATATAAAGGAATAGATGAACTAGAGAAAAAAATATCAGAGATTTATTCTTCGGTGGAGCTGCTCGTCCAAAAAGATGCGACATACTTATCAAACACACGTCAAATCAACCTTATTCAACGTAGCTTTTAACAAGCTTTAAATGATGCTATCGGAGCAGCAGAGATGGGTCTTGAAGTGGATATGGTACTTATAGACTATACGAATACATTTAATCTATTAGGAGAAGTTATCGGAGAAACTCTGGTGATGAACTGATAAATGAATTATTCAGTAGATTCTGTCTAGGAAAAATAAGTAGTATTATATAAAATATAAAAGAAAAAAGATTAATGAACATGTTTTTGTGTGAGATATAAAAAGTAAAGATGAAATAAACTGTTTCACACGAAACAAGAGCTACAAGATAATAAAGATGTTTCACATGAAACAAAAAGGAGAAAAAGAAATGAAATGTATAAGTTTTAATGTCAACGGTCTAAGAGCGATCGTTGGTAAAAAAATTTTGAAGAAGATTTTAAACAATTAGATGCTGATTTCTTCTGTTTACAAGAGACGAAGATGCAAGCAGGACAGTTAGATTTACAATTTGATGGTTATTATAGCTATTTTAACTATGCTGAGCGTAAAGGATACTCAGGAACTGCGATATATACTAAACATGAGCCATTAAATGTAACATATGGAATAGGAATAGAAGAACATGATACAGAAGGTCGTGTAATTACACTAGAGTACGATAAATTCTTCTTTATCACTGTATATACGCCGAACTCAGGTAGTGAGCTTAAGAGATTAGAGTACCGTATGAGTTGGGAAGAAGATTTTTTAAAAATTATTTATTAGAATTAAACAAAACAAAAGGTGTAGTTGTTTGTGGAGATTTAAATGTTGCTCACACAGAAATAGATTTAAAAAATCCAAAATCAAATACGAAAAATGCAGGATTCACACCAGAAGAAAGAGAAAAATTCACGAAGTTATTAGATGCTGGATTTATCGATACATTTAGATATTACAATCCAGACTTAACAGGTGCTTACTCTTGGTGGAGTTACCGCTTTTAATGCACGTAAAAAAACAATGCAGGATGGAGAATTGATTACTTCTTAGTAAGTCGTGACTTAGAAGAGTACTTAGAAAGTGCGGCTATTCACAATGAAATATTTGGTAGTGATCATTGTCCTGTTGAGCTTGTATTAAAAGACAATTTGTTGTAAAATAAAATATGCGTTATGGTAAACCATGACGTATATTTTTATCTTTTAGCATGACTGACAAAAGTAATATCTTATTTAAAATCATGCATAATGATTAAAAATACTTATTAAAAAAATAAAAATTAGCGGGGGTGACTTAATAAAGAAATAAATTTCTATGAGATTATGGGTTTAAGTTATTCCTGTATTAATTTTTAAGAAAAGAGGTAATTTATGGGACCAAAATTTTTATATAGAAGATGTAAATGAATGGGACACAAAAATATTCTATCGATTACATTAAATTCGATGAGTTTGGAGTGATTGATGTTGTAAGAGTAACAGAGAGAAAGATTATCTAGTTCACGGGAATATTAAGTTACCAATCTTTTGATTCGGAAAATGAGTATATAGATTACTTGGAAAAAGAAGATATAATAGATCCATACTTGGCAGGTATTCTTCGCAAATTAATAGGATACAAGCCTGAAAGAATGATAATAGACGAAGTTTCACTAAATAATGTACTATTTATAGGTGATCCTAGGGGTGCAGAAAGAGCAACAGGTTTTAAAGATGCATTTGAACTTATGATGGAAGCTACGATGAGATGGGAATTCTCAGCTTTAGAGGCACTTAGAAGAACGATGCAGGTTATAAGAATATTAATGCGGGACAAAGAGCATAAATTAAGTGATGGGCCTATTAGAATAAAAAAGGCGAGCTAATGCTAAGAAAAACAAAATTAGAAAAATAATAGCAAGTAATGAAGAGAATAGCAGAGGGTCGTGTTTTTTAAAGAATAAGCTATAAAAATGAGTGGGAACATGGAAAAACTAGTAAAGTGACGACTAGTAATGATATAAATGAAGGTATTTCTTATGTCTTAGAAAAAAACTGGGAGAAACAGTAGAGACAATGACACTCACTACTTTTTATGAAGATTATGAGAAATACCCTACTTTTTTTGCTGAAAATATCAATTATTTAGTTATTCATCATTTAGCTATGATAAAATATCTTCGAAATCAGTGGATTGTACATGAAATTTTACAATCTATTTAGCTCTTTACTAAAAATTAAAAACATAGAATTTTCATAAATGAATACTCATTTAAACAACAATACGATAAGAAAAATATTTTAAGTGACTTTTAAAATTTGTATGAAAATAAAAAAACAAAAATTATCTATAAAAAAATATTTTTAGATGATAAAGATAGAATAGCGTATGAGTTAAAAATAGAATAATATAAAATGTTTCACGTAAAACAAAAAGGAGTGATAGGTTTGAAATTTTTATTCTTATGAATATTTATTGAAATAAAAATAGATCAGAGTAATACTATAACATATGTAACAGGAGGATTCTTACTATTAATAATAATAGTATCACTATTTAAGTATTATAAAAAAATAGACAAGATAGCAAGTATAGAGAATTAGCTATCATAATGATATTAGGTATCTTTTTATTAATCGGGATACAAGTAAGTGATTATCAAAGTAATAGTATATCAGCTAATCAGTATAAAAGCTCTATTGAATTTATTGAGGGAGTTTCAGAAAAATTAAATATTGACAAAAACACATATCTATATAAATAGTGAAGCCTCTATAGAAAATTCATTTTTAAAAATAGATGATAACTACTATAGAGTAATAAGTAACGGAAAAAAAGGGTGATTATTTACTAGAGAAAATAGAATTGGTAGAACCAATTGTTGAAAAAGTGGAGGTGAAAAAGATAATGCAACTTTCATATATAGATATAGCAATAAAACTAGCTTTAGGTTTATTATCGCTTGTAATAGTAATTAATATATCAGGAAAAGGAAATTTAGCACCAACTTCAGCGAGTGATCAAGTTCAAAACTATGTACTCGGGGGAATATTAGGAGGGGTAATATATAGTCCATCAATTTCTATTTTACAATACTTCAATATATTATTAATATGGATAATTTTGGTATTAGGTCTGAAGTGGTTAAAAACAAATAACTCATACTTATGTTAGACGGAGAACCTACAACAATAATAAAAAAAGGAAAAAAATAGATGTAGAAGCAACAAGAAAAGCTGGTTTAACAGCACAAGACATAGCTTTTTAAATTAAGAACACAAGGTGTTTATAGTATTCAAAAAGTAAAAAAAGAGCGGTTTTAGAACAAAATGGACAACTAATTATAATACAACAAGGTGAGGAAAAATCCTAAATATCCGGTAATTACTGATGGAACGATCCAACATGGTACATTAGAAATCGATGGATAAAACAGAAGAATGGTTAAAAAGAAACTTTATTAGAAATTAGGGATATGAAGACACATCTAAAAATATTCTTAGCAGAGTATGACAAAAGGACAATTACATATAATTAAATACTAATATAATTTGTTTTTAAATGAAATTAAAAATTTTTAACAAGACAATAACAAATTAATTAAATAAAGAAAAATAATAATATCGATTAATATAATAGAAAAGTAAAAAGCAGGAAATTGAAAAATCAATTTTTCTGCTTTTTAAAAACTATTTTTTTCAGCATTAATAAAATCGAAAGAAGAATCTTCTTGGAATTTTTTTAACGACATAAGAGCAAGTTGCGATAATTTTTTATTTTTGTTCTTGCATATCTTTAACAAGAGCGTCTAATAACTTCCCAGCTACACCTTGACCTCGAAGAGATGAATCAACAAAAGTATGATCTGCAACAACTACAGTAGGATTGCTAGTATTAGAATAAGTAATTTCAGCAATAACTCTACCATTTTCATCATATTTAACGAAACCATTATTTGTTTTAGTAAATTCCATATAAACCTCCTAGAAATAAATCATATAATAATATGAGTGTTATTAGTTTTATTATATCATAAAAAGGTGAAAAGGATTTAGAATTGAATTTTAAAAATAGTAAGAGAGTATCCTACATATCACTCTATAAAAAGTACTAGAGTTATTAAAGGAAAAAGTAATGCTCTAATCAAACTCTTGTTTTAGATTTGAAAGTTAGAGGGGACTTGATATAGAAAAAAAGTATTTAAAAAAAGAAGAATTAAAGGTAAATATAACAAAATAGAAAATTACTACATAATCTCAACAGTTTTATAAGTGGATTTTTATGCTGATCTTCTTTTTATTTATTGATATTTTTGTATTTTTCACTACCATTTTCATGATATTCTTATTACTCTTTTTATATTTTGTTGTTTTTACGTCATGCTATATTTTCCCTTTATTTTTGTCGTTTTTTATATTTTTTATGTCTTTTTATTTTTTGAATATTGTCCATTTTTTTCTCGTCTTTCTTTTACTTTGTAATTTACATTTTGAAAAATAATTATAAAATTATTATTCCTTAAATTAAAATAAATAGTTTTACTAGATTTTTGATTATAAAATAATAAATAAATTAAAAATATTTTTATAAAATTTTTATTTTAACATCTTATAGAAGAAAAAAATAAAACGTTTTTAATTTTTTAAAAAAGTTATTGACAAATATGAAAAACGGGTGTACAATTAGTTTAAATTTAATACACAAACGTTGAAAAGATAAGTAGATTAGTACGTAGCTAAAACAGAGAGTTACTGGGTGGTGTAGAAGTAACATGGTGAAGATTAGTTGAAAATGGTCTTAGAGTTTTTGTTTATCTAATAGGTAAACACGTGAGTTGCACGATATAGCACACAGTATAAACATGTACTGAATAAGGTACTAATCGCAAGGTTAGTATAAACTAGAGTGGTAACGCGAATTAAGATGATCGCCTCTATTGCAAACGCAATAGGGGTGTTTTTATTATCTAAAAACACAGAACTTATCAAAACGTAGAAAAAGAGGGAAAATAATATTATGACAAGAAAAATTTAGTTTTGAAACATTACAATTACACGCAGGACAAACAGTTGGAGATACAAAATCAAGAGCGGTCCCTATTTATCAAACAACATCATTTGTTTTTGATGATACTCAAGATGCAGCTGATTCATTTGCATTAAGAAAAAGCTGGGAATATTTATACACGTATTACTAACCCTACTACTGCAGTCTTCGAAGAAAGAATTAATGCGTTAGAAGGTGGAGTTGGTGCATTAGCTGTTGCTTCAGGAATGGCTGCAATTACATATGTATTCTTAACATTAGCACATGCTGGAGATCACATCGTATCTTCTAAAAATGTATATGGTGGAACATATAACCTATTAAAACTTACCCTACCACGTTATGGTGTAGAGTCAACTTTTGTTGATCCAGATAACTTTGAAGAAATTGAGCAAGCAATTACTGATAAAACTAAAGCTCTATTTGTAGAAACTTTAGGAAATCCATTAGCAAATGTTGCTGACTTAGAAAAATGGGCTGAGATTGCTCATAAACATAAAATTCCATTAGTAGTAGATAACACATTTGCTAGTCCATACTTAATTAATGCATTTAGCCATGGTGTAGATATCATTATTCACTCTGCGACTAAATTCATTGGAGGTCACGGTACATCAATCGGTGGTGTTATCGTAGATAGCGGTAAATTCGACTGGGAAGGTAGTGGAAAATTCCCACAATTAGTAGATGAAGATCCAAGTTACCACAACTTAAGTTATACAAGAGATGTAGGACCTGCGGCGTTCATTACAAATGTAAGAACACAGTTATTACGTGATACAGGAGCAGCATTATCACCATTTAACGCATTCTTATTATTACAAGGTTTAGAAACATTATCTTTACGAGTAGAGCGTCATGTAGAAAATACTCAAAAAGTAATAGACTTCTTAGTAAAACATCCTAAAGTAGCATCAATCAACTATCCAGGATTAGAAGGAAACAAATATTATGAATTAGCTAAAAAAATACCTACCTAAAGGTAGTGGATCAATCTTCTCATTTGATGTTGTTGGAGGAGAAGAAGCAGCTCGTAAAGTAATTGATAGTTTAGAAATTTTCTCAAACTTAGCGAATGTAGCTGATGCGAAAAGTTTAGCTATCCACCCAGCATCAACAACACATGGACAATTAAATCCAGAGGAATTACAATATACAGGAATTACTCCACAGCAAAGTTAGATTATCAATTGGATTAGAAAATGCGGATGATCTAATTGAGGATTTACGTTTAGCATTAGAAAATATCTAAGAGAAAAAGTTTCACAAGAAACATTTAATTAAAATAATTAATATTTTATTAAAAATTTGTGGATTAAGACAGATTATTAAAAACCCTTGACAGCCATTTATTTTTAATACTAACATATAAAAAAATATCTTAATCCACAATTTTTCTCTTTTTGAGTAGAGAGTTGTTTAGGAGCATGAAATAGAAGCGAGGCAGCGTAGAAAATTTCATATAAACTCCTTCCTAGACAGTCTCTGCTTTTTATTTTTACGAAAAATAGAGAGAAAAACATAATTTTTAAAAGAATATATCCTAAGAGGTATGTTTATGATATAATTTTAGTAATAATAGTAGCTAAGGGGTGAAAGTATGTATAAAATAATGATAGTAGAAGATGATGAGATAATTTCAAATTCTATAGCTGGATATTTGCAAAAGTGGCAGTATGCTACACACGAAGTTGTAGATTTTCAAAATGTAGTTAAGGAATTTGTGGAACAATCACCGGATCTAGTATTAATGGATATTAATCTCCCCTACTTTGATGGTTATTATTTCTGTGAGGAGATTAGGAAATTGTCGAAAGTGCCTATGATTTTTTATTTCATCTGCGAATGATGATATGAATATTGTTATGGCTATGAATATCGGTGCTGATGATTTTATAGAAAAGCCATTTAAGTTAGTTGTTCTAAAGGCAAAAATCGAAGCCCTACTCCGTCGTGTTTATAATTTTAGTGGATCTTCGAATCTTGTAGTGTATAAGGATGTAATTTTTGATATGAGCCGTGACGAGGTAAAAGTATCAAGATAATCTAGTTGAACTAACTAAAAAAATGAAGGTAAAAATTCTTACAGTATTATTAGAAAATAGAGAAAAATAGTAACGAGAGAAGAAATAATTACAGCCTGTGGCAAAGTGATAATTTTCATCGATGAAAAATACCCTATCGGTTAATATAAACAGGCTTAGAGCTAAGTTGAAAAGTATAGGAATAGATGAATTTATTACGACTAAAAAAAGGTAAAGGATATATTGTCTAATGGAAATATTAAAAAGTTATTTAAAGAAAAAACATAAAAGTTTATATTTTTATTTGTAGTTTTTTTATTTTTCATATTTTTTTCATTATGTTTTTACTTTATATAATTTACCACTTGAGGCACTAATATATACAGGAAGTTTTTGTTTTTAGCATCACTTATAGCTAGCTTTTTAGATTTTGTTAATTATAAAGAAAGTTATAAAAAAATTAAAAATTTCTAGAGGAAAAATATTCTAAATGATCTAGATGCTCTGCCAAAAAGTTTGGATATCAGAATAGACTATTATCATAAAATCATAGAGAAATTATATGAAGAGTTAGAGAAAATTAGCTCAGGAAAAATCGACAAAAAATACAGATATGGTTGATTATTATAGTATGTGGGTTCATCAGATAAAAACGCCGATTGCAGGGCGATGAATTTTCTATTGGATAATGAAGAAGTAGATCAAAAATCCTACAGCAAGAATTGTTCAAAAATAGAACGTTATGTTGAGATGGTTCTGACGTATATAAGATTAGATAGCATATCATCAGATTACGTTATTACTAAAGATTAATCTTGATGAAGTAGTGAAAGATAGTGTAAAAATATGCGACTATATTTCATTAACAAAAATAAATTAAACTATGTTTCACATGAAACAATGGTAATTAGTGATAAAAATGGTTGAGCTTCGCCTTCGAACAAATACTAGGTAATAGTGTGAAGTATTCTAGTGCCGGTGGAGAAATTACACAGAAACCTGTGAAAATAAACTGATTATAGAAGATAACGGTATAGGTATTAAAGAAGAGGACTTACCTCGAATTTTTCGAAAAAAAGGTTTTACAGGTTTTAATGGAAGATACGAAAAATCTAGTGGTCTAGGGTTTGTATTTATGTAAAAACCCTAGATAAACTAGGTCATCATATTGAAATTTCTTCAAAAAGTAGGCGAAGGAACTAGGATAGAAATCACATTCCCGAAAGAAGATACTTTAAGGGATTAGATAAAAATAAATCAATAAGGAATCTCTTGAGAGTTAGATTATAGGTTTAACTTTTTGAGGGGATTTTTAATTTCACAAGTGAGACTAGATATAAATTGATAAAACTCCCCAATATATGTTAGCTAAAAAACTGACAAAAATCTACTCGATATAGGAGTGACTGACAAAATCGTGAGCTAGAAGAAACTGAATTTTTGTCAGTCATTTCCGCAGTAGTTTATTAGATATCTAAAAAAGCCACTTGATATATATATATATTATAATAGAAAGAAAACATTTTCTAACTAATAGAATAAATTATCTGAAAAACTATCTTGTTTAAAGTTAATTTTATTTGATAGAATAGTAGTAAAGGTATAAGGAGGGAAAAAGATGAAGCAGTATTTAAAGAAAAGATATTTAGAAAATAGTTTGTTGCTTTTTGCTAATTACTTTTTGGAGGAGCATGTAAGGTTGTCGCTGCGTATTTTATAGGGGATGGATTTAACGAATTAATTAAATCGAATACCGATGGTTTTTTCTATAATATAGCCTATGCGGGTATCGTGTTTTTATTTTATTTAGTTTCTATTTATATAAAAATTCCGTATGAAAACTATGTAGTGCAAAAATGATAACTGACATCTCGATGTGATGTCGTTGATGCAATTTCTAAAAAAATAACTATGCTAACTTCAATAAGAAAAAAATAGCGGTGATTACATATCGTGGCTTAGTAATGATTTGATGATTGTTGAGGAAAAAGGATTTGGTACTTTTTATCAAAGTATTACAGCAATTATAGAGACGCTTTTTAGCTATAGTCGGACTATTTGCATTTCCACTGGTCGATTATCGTCTTTTCTATAGTAATGAGTATTCTTACATTAGTTTTACCAGCTCTTTAGCGCAAAAATCTATTCAGAATAAAGCTCAGAGATACTCAGGCTCATTAGAAAAATTGATAAGTAAAAATACGAATTACTCTACAAGGATTCGATAGTTTACTATCTTTCAATAAATTAGGAATTTTTGAAAAATTGTAGCAACTTCTTCTAATGAAGTATTAAAAGAATCTGTGTCTCTAAGAAAAAGTGTCGGATTAGCTGGAGTCCTAGGAGGCTTTAGGGAAATTTAGTAGGGCAAGTTGGTGTAGTATTACTAACAGGAATACTCGCTCTAAAAATATTGTAGGCTTTTGGATCTATTTTTAACGGTAGAGTCACTAACATCTACGATTTTTAATTCAGTAGGAAATATTATGAATATTACGGTAGAGTTAAATATCGTAGTGCCAATCTTTGAGAAATTCGAGAAATTTAAAGAAGAGGCTAAGGTTATTAATGATAAAGATACTGGCAAAAAAATCATTAAATGAAGAAATTGAAACTATAGTATTAGAAGATGTTTCTTATAAATATGAAGAGAAAAGTATATTAAAAAAATATTTCGTATGCATTTAATAAATATGGTAAATACGCTATTGTCGGAGAAAGTGGTAGTGGAAAATCTACATTGTTAAAAATTATTGACTGGAAGAATAGAAAATTACGAAGGTGCAATTAAATTTAACGGTGAAGAACTAGGAAGTCTTAATAAGCATAGCCTGTATGATAAGATGCTATATATTCCACAAGAACCTGTATATTTTTCACAGAAAGTCTAAGATTTAATATAACACTAGGTGATGATTATGCTGATGAAAAAGTCAAAGACGTGTTAGAAAGTGTAGGACTAGGAGAGTTTCTGACAAGTCTTGAGGATGGGTTTAGATACTGAACTTGTAGAAGGTGGTAAGAATTTATCAGGTGGTCAAAAAACAAAGAATAGCCCTGGCTCGTGGAATAATTAGAGAGAAAAAGTAGTGCTGTTAGATGAGATAACTTCTAATTTAGATAAGGATAATGCAGAGAAAATAGAAGAACTTCTATTAACTAATCCAGAATTAACGGTAATTCTAATCACGCACAGACTAGATAGCAACTCTGGAACAAAGATTTACAGATGTATTGAGATTATAATTTCCCAGGAAATAAAAGTCGCTAGACATTCTTGAAATCAAAATAAAAAGTAATAAATATCCCAATCTTACAAAAGTGTAAGGTTGGGAGCTTTTTGTAAGGAAAAATCGATAGAATCTGTAAGAAAAGTAAGGTAGAATATAAATATAAAACAACGAGGAAGTTGTAGAAAAGTTCGAACTAGGAAGATAAGATAAAATAAAAGAATTTAGGAGTGATAAAAAAATGTTATTAGAAGTCAACAATGTAAGAAAAAGTTTATACAACAAGATTAAGTACACAAAGTACAGAAGCGTTAAAAATGTAAAATTTCGCAGTAGATAATGGTGAATATGTAGCGATTATGGGAGAAAGTGGAAGCGGTAAGACAACTTTACTAAATATTATCGCAACATTTGATAAAGCAACATCAGGGAATGTAAATTTAAACAATTTAGATTTAAGCAAGTTGAAAGATAAAGACCTAGCGAATTTCCGTCGTGACAATCTAGGGGTTTGTCTTCCAAGATTTCAACCTACTGGATAATTTTTCTATAAAAAGATAATATTTTATTACCGTTAGTGTTAGCAAATAAAAAAATATAAAGATATGGAAAAAGATTAGAGAAAGTAACTAAACCTTTAGGAATTGATAAGTTAATCAACAAGTTTCCCATATGAAGTATCTGGTGGTCAACGTCAAAGGGTTGCAGTAGCGCGTGCGATTATTACAGAACCCAGCTCTAATTTTTAGCGGATGAACCGACAGGTGCACTAGATTCAAAATCAACAGATCAACTGTTAGAAGTTTTTGAAAAACTTAATAATGCAGGACAAACAATAATTATGGTTACGCACTCTGTGAAAACAGCAGCTCGTGCTAAACGTGTATTATTTATTAAAGACGGAGTAGTTTTCCATGAACTTAGAAAAGGAAATGTGACTACGAGTGAGATGTTCCCAAAAAAATTAATGACACGTTAACTTTAATGCAGGCAGGTGAGTAAGATGAGCTCTTTTATAGCAAATTTGCTTTTAAATAACCTTGTAAAAATAAAAAAATTTATAGTACCTTATGTGTTATCAGCAATTTTTACAATAATGTCATTTTATATACTGTCATCTCTAGCATTTTGGGGATAATTTAAACAAACTTCCAAACGGTATTGAGGCGACAAAACAGGTGTTAAGTTTGGGAATAATTGTTATAGCAATTTTTCTCTACAATATTCTTATTTTTACACTTATAGTTTTTTTAGTAAAACGTAGGGTAAAAGAATTTGGATTGTATTCTGTTTTAGGTATGACGAAAAACAAATAGCGAAAATTCTAGTGTTAGAAACAATATTTTATCGCTGTAACTACAATAGTGTTAGGAATTGGATTAGGATATTTTTTTGATAAACTTATGCTGTTAGATACTATTGAAATTATTCTCAGCGACGGTTACTTTTCGGGTTCAGTATTACACCGATAGCTGTAGTATTTCTCAGTATTATTATTCGGAGGAATATTCTTCTTATTACTACTTTATACTGTTATAAAAATAGCTAGACTTAGAATTGTAGCCTTATTAAAAGATGAAAATAAAGGTGAAAAAGAACCGAAAATCAAGATGGATTTCTAGCGATAATTGGGTTTAGGTTTAATCGGCTATGGTTATTACACAGCGCAAACTGTGCAAAAATCCTGTAAAAAGCAATAATAGTATTCTTCTTTGCGGTAATTGCGGTAAATTATAGGTACATATCTAGTATTCATGGCAGTAAGTATTACAGTACTAAAAAAATCATGAAAAATAATAAAAACTTCTACTATAAACCTAAAAACTTCATCAGCGTTTCTGGTTTATTATACAGAATGAAGAGAAATGCAGTAGGATTAGCGAATATCTGTATATTATCTACAATGGTTCTTGTAACTATGGGATCAACATCAGCATTATATGCAGGCATGGAAAAATCTTATAACGAAAGATTCCCAAGACAATTAATGATTGCAGGTTATCATTCTACTAGTGGTAAAACTGAAAAGAAATTGAAAATAATGCAAAAAAACAGCAGCTAAAGAAGCGGGAACTGAAGTGGAAGATATGGTTTCATATAATTCAGTACCCTATGGTAGGAAGACTAGTTGAATGATAAATTCAATGCTGAATCTAAATCGTAGGGTTGACTTAGCTAATGTGAAAAATGATAACTGTCTTGAATTAAAAAGATTATAATAAAGTAGCTAATAAAAATAAAACATTAGAAAGTAATGAGGTTTTATTGCATATTGATAAAAAGGAAATTACAACCATAATAGTATTTCTCTAAATGGTAGTGACTATAAAATTAAAGAAAAAAATTATCAGAGTTTCCAGGAGCAATAGGTTCTAGCAGCAGCGAATATTATGGATACATATTATGTTGTTGTATAAAGATGAAAGGGGAAAAAGAAGCTACACAATTAGCTACAAGAAACTGGACGAACTTTAAGTAAACAAGAGTCTAGATAGTAGAGGAATAAGTATAGCAACTGGAACAGCTACAGTTCAAAACTACGTTGCCTTCAATATCAAAGATACAACTAAAGAAGCTAAGGTAATCGAAAAGTTTTAAAAATTAGAAAAACAAAGTGGTATAGAAATTGAAGGTAAAGATGAGAAAATAAACTTACATTTCAGAGGAGTCTTCGCATCATTCCTATTCATCGGAGTGTTCATAAGCTTTTATCTTCGTAACATCTCAAGTGGTAATTATGTACTACAAACAAATCTCAGAAGGATATGAAGATAAAGGAAACTTTGAAATCATGAGAAAAGTAGGTATTACAGATAAACAGATTAAAACAATCAATAAGATCACAAGTACTGTTAATCTTCTTCTCACCGCTAATTATAGCGACACTACACACGATAGTAGCATATCCATTTATCGAGAAAATCTTGAGATTATTCTTAATAACAGATAGTAGCATATTTCTTACAGGCGCTTGCTGTGACAATCGTAGTCTTCGCAATCTTCTATCTAATAGTTTATGCAATAACATCAAAAATTTACTATAGAATTATAAAAGAATAGACGAAAATAAACTCCAGAGGAAAAATCTGGAGTTTATTTTATTTTGTGAAATAGCAGGGGTTTTGGAAGACTTGTGGTAAGACTAATGTTATTATTAGGAAAAATAATCTCTGTAGAGTATAATGAATGTAAGAAATTAACTGGGATTATGAAAAATTAAATTAATTATGAAAAATAATAAATAGGGAGGTTTTCAAAATGGAAAAACATAAGAAATAAAGATACACGTCCAATGATGGATTTAGTAGCGAAAAAGTATTTAGTAATACTGAGGTGACGGCCTCAATTTGTTAGAGATTTATTGGATTTACCAGTAACTAATGTAAAAATTCTAGATGGAACTCAGGTACATGCTAAGCCATATAAAGAGCTGCTCCCCTATATGTAACGCATGTAGATGTATTAGCAGAATTAGATGATGGAACACAGATTATTATAGAAAATCCAAGTTGCTATGCAGGTTGATTTTATAAAAAGATTGTGGGTTGTACATTTGCGAACAAGTATCGCAAAAACTTAGATGAGTATAAGAAAGAGGGGTAAATACGCATTATTTATCTCAAGAATTAATACCAGTTTGAGGTGATAGCGATAACAGAGAAATCGTATTTTAATGACAATCGAGCGATTCATCCATTTAGTATGAGAGATGATGATAATTGTGAAGAATTAAAAAGTTAAATTTAAAGGTATAGAAGAGAAAAGAAATTTAGTTAAAAATGGTGTTTTTAGAAATAGAAAAATATACTGAAAACACAACGGAAAATTACAAAAAAGTATGTTGGATAGAATTTTTGGAAATAAACCATTTACACATGAACCAGAAAAATAATGAAACAAGCAGACAGTATAATAAACTGAAAAAGAATGGACTAAGGAGGAGAAGAGTATGTTTGACGAGAGAAGAAGAGACTTTGATGGATATTATGCTCACCTAGCTTATGTTAGAGAAGAAAAAGAACAGGCAATAGCGGAAGACTTGAACAAGGACTTCAACAAGGACTTCAACAAGGACTTCAACAAGGACTTGAACAAGGACGTAAAGAAGGAATAGAGCAGGGTCGCACAAGAAAGAGTAAAAACAATAAGTATGTTCGTAGATTTAGTAAAAAGAAGGGCACCTGACGAAAGAAATGGGGGCAAAGTAAATTGAATTTAAGTGAGCAAGAATTTCGAAAAATATCTAAAGTCGAAGTAGCAAAAATAATACTTAAGCTAAATTGCAATAATAATGTAAATTTGATAGAATTATTTTTACAAGGTTAAAGAAATTAGACTCGAAATATAATACACGCCAAAAGGATGAGGATAATCTCAAAAGCTTTTAAATTTTTAAGAAAAGTTTATATGAGAACTTATAGAAGAGATGGTTTATTGTTATCTAAATTTTCATTTTATAAAAGTTTTTAGATATGTAATAAATCAGTGAGAGTAACTTAAAATCAATTTCTACGAAATCGAGATTTTTGAGTCACACCCAATTACCTAAAGTTGTATATATGTTTTTAGATGTTTGATAAATAAGATAAACTCCAAAAACTCCAGAGGAAAAATCTGGAGTTTATTTTATTTAGAGTTTTGGACTTTTGTTCTTACAAAGTGGAAAGTGTAAGAACAAAAATCCATTTTTAGAAACTATTTTAAAGTAAAAATAATATCCACTTTTAAAAATCTGAAAATTAGAAAAATAAAATGTGACAATTTTCATAAATTGTATTGATTATATTTGTTATCTCTGATAAAATTTACATAATAAATATACTTTTTAAAGTCAGAGTAAAAAGGACTTTTAAAACGTTAGTGTTAGGAGTGATAGAGCATGTTTAAGTTATTATTTAAACAAAAATATAGCATACTAGTATTTATTATTACGGTATTATGCGCAGCAACACAGGTTGCGACGTCTTATGGATTTAGTTTGATTATCCAGGCGACGGTAGATAAAAATTTAAGATTTATGGTGTCGGCGACTATTGCAGTTATGTTGATATATGTTGTTTTTAAATACATTGGGTTATTTCAGAGCGATATACGTAGAAAAATTGATTCAAATTTTTCTACAAGGCTTAGAAAAACAGCAATTGCAGATTTTCTAAGAAAAAGTTAGTCTATAACGAGAAACACAATAATGGAGCAGAATGTATAGCTTTAAACACCACTGATATTCAGCAGTTTGAGCAATATACGGCTAATTGTTTATTTGCGATTTACAGTATATCTTTAGTTGTTATCTCAACAATTGCACTACTTAAGGTGAATATTACGTTATTTATTATCTCACTTGCATTGTCTTTATTAATGATGGTTCTACCTAAGTATTTCAACAAAGCGATAAAAACAACGACAAAAGACATTTCAAAAGCTACAGAAGATTTCAATAAGGACTTTAGAGAATGCGCTGGCTAGTTCAGAAATAGCTAAACAATTTCTCTTCGTTGAATTTATTAGATAGAATTGTAAATGTAGGTTCAAAAATATAAAAATGCTAAAAGTTAATAGATCTATTATGACTTTACAAGGATTGAATGTGACATTAAATGCAGGTAACCAAATCGCGTTGATTTTTATTGCGGGATATTTCGCATATAAAGGGTATATTGAATTTGCGATGATATTTGCGATATCAGGTTATACAGGGGAATTCTTTGAGGATTGACAAAAAGTAATCGAGCTATATCCGAATTTCGCTTCTGCAAATGAGTTGTTGAATAAGTACCCAGAAATTAAAGAAGAGAAAAGATTACCGAGAGTCGAAAAATTAGATAAAGGAAATTGTAGTTTCTAATGTTAAATATAACTATCCAGATAAGACAGTAGAATTTCCTAATTTAACTTTTGAGAAAAACAAGAAGTATTTAATAAAAGGTAAAAGTGGTGAGTGGAAAAATCAACATTGATAAATATTTTTAAATGGTGATTTGAAGAACTATGAAGGTAGTGTAGAATGGGACAATAGAGAATTAAAAACAATTTGATATTAAATCAGCAATTTCTACGATGAATCAAAAAAGTACAATTATTAAATTTATCGATCAAGGATAATATTATTTTTAAACAAAAGAATATAACGACAAGTTGTTTAGGGAAGTTTCTGGAAAAACTGCAAGTTAGTTGATGTGATTGATAATTTAGAAGAAAAAGAAAATACAATACTAGACAATAAAAACTTAGCTTTATCGGGTGGACAGTTGCAAACGATTAGGACTAGGAGAAGTTTATATCATAAAAAGATGTATTCATAATCGATGAAGGTACAGCTAATTTAGATAGTAAGTTGGCAGATGATATTGAGGAAATAATATTAAAAGATAAAGACTCTACAGTTATTATGATAACTCATAGAAATAGTGAGAAAAATCGAAAAACTTAGCAGATAAAGTAATAATATTAGGTAGCTAGATGAAAAGAAGGTAAGATTTTAAAAATCTTAAACCTTCTTTTATTGTGAGACATGGACTTTTGTTTTTACAAAATGAGTGATGTAAGAATGAAAGGAGATGATCAGATATTTTTATTTAGTTAGAAATATTTATATAAAATAAAGTGTTTTATTGGTGTTTGTATGGTATTGTGTTAAAATGAATATGTAAGTTTGAGCAAAGTTTCACCCGATAAAAGGAACACTACCTAATTATAGGAAGTGAAGGGGTGGAAGTATGGAAGAGTTAACTTATCTTTTAACTATTGTTAATATTTTTAAAGGTATAATTGATATTTTTAAAATATTTTCAGAGTAAAAGAAAACGCTAAGGGCGGCAACCCTAAGCGTAAGTAATCTTTAATATTTCCCAAAAGGGTGGACGATGTCCCAACCGTTCGCCCCTTCCTTTGAAGATATTATATCATATAACTATAGAAAAAGAAAGAAATAAATGTGAGAAGTTATTACAAGAAGCGTTAAAAGAAGAATTTAGTATGTAAATATAGAGACAACAATTCAGAAAATAGAAAAACTGAGTTGTTGTCTTTTTCTAATGGACAAACAACGAGTAAAAGCGGCAGGAAGAGTGTCTCGTTCAGAGAAAGACAACCTAAAAAGACTTTTTACAGAACTTGTCCTCTTACAAAGAGAACAACGAGGTGAAAATTATAAGAATCTAGGAGTGAACCTAAAAACCTCGTTTCCCGAACATTCTTGTAATTTTTGAACATTTTCGTAACAATAAACATTTAAAGCTATCTTTTAATTTATCTATATAGTATAATAAAAAGATAATTGATAATTATATATCAATACTAGGTAACTAGAACCTTTTTCATAAAAGAGCGAATGTTGGATTACTATAAAATAACAAAAATCCTCACGTCACTGTTTTACTCTTTTGTGTAAAATAAATCTAAATTTGAAATTAAATAAGGAGATATTATGAAGATAGATGGTAGAGCGATGGCTCTTCAATATCAAAAAGAAGTATATCTCGTAGCGATTCTTAAACTTGTTGCCTTTTGGTGCTCGCTATTTTTCATCTACAACTTCGTAGATTTTTCTATTTTATTCACTAGGTGAGAGAGAGAAGGAAGAGCATATTAGGATTTATCCTGAAAGACAGTGTAGTAGGTTTAGTAGTGTATTACGGAGCTACAACAGGAGATAATTACTTCAGTCACAAAAACTTCTAAACAGGTTAGAAATACATTAAGGAAAGAGATTTACAACAAAAGTAGAAAAACTTTCACTAAATTACACAGAAGCAGTAAACACTGGTAGTCTTCTGTGATGAATTCTTCATCGATTGTGAACATCGAGTTTTTATTTCAATAAGTTTGTACCGCAGATGTTTGCGACATTATTTATAGTACTGGCTCGTTTGTGATTTATGGGAAGATTCATATCTTACTATTTATAGCAATGTTACATACTATATCCACTTATTCCTGTGTCTATTATGATTATTATTAAGAAGTCGAAAAAGGCTAATAAAAGAACTTCAGCGATTTTTAAGTTTATCTGAAGTATTCTACGATAGATTATCAGGTTTTACAACGGCAAAAATTTACGGTAAAGAAGATAATGTAGCGGGTGATGTTGATACTCGTAGGCAAAATATAGAAAATCAACGATGGCGTTACTGTCACCAACTTAATTCTATTAATGTGATGGACGCTATTAGCTTATATTTCATATTTGTTTTATCGATTATTGGCTATTTTTGCGGTAGAAAAGATCAGAAACTATTGTTTTCGTAATCGTAGCTTCTCTAGAATGTTTTAAACCGTTACGTGCTTTAGGTGGCTTGTTCCATATTTCGATGAAAGGGAATGTTGAGTTAGATAATATCTATAAACTCTTGATTATCCGGAACAAGAAAAGACGAGACTATCGAGGTAGAAGGTTGGAAAGAATATTGTTCTGAGACAATGTAAGCTTTCTCTTATGGTGAGAGACGACTTTAGAAAATATCAATATGATATTTAAACCTGGTACGAAAACAGCATTAGTAGGAGAAAAGTGGAAGTGGTAAGTCTCACTATTATCAAATTAATCTTAGGTTTAAATTCTAACTATAGCGGAAAGTATAAAATATGATAACTTCAATATCGATAGTATTTCTACTAGAGAAATGGCTAAAATTACAGACACTTATTACTAATGATAGTTATTTAGTTAAAGGTACTGTAAGAGAGCATTTAAGTGTTCGTAAAAATATAACCGAAGAAGAAATGCACAATGCTACTAGAAAAAGTTAATCTTAGAGATTTCGTAGAAGAACACGGTGAGTTCAGATTACGAGCTTTGCGATAGGTGCTTCAAATCTTTCAGGTGGTCAAAAACAAAGGCTACTTGCAGCAAAAAGCAATTTTAAAAAGATTTCACTTTATATATACTTGATGAAGCTGTATCGAATATTGATGATTACAGTAAAGAAATCGTACTTCAATGCCTTCGATTCAATAAAAGAAGGAAAAATTATCATCGTTATTTCTCACGATTTAGAGACTGTGACAAATGCAGATAATATCTATGTTCTAAAAGATAAGAAAATTATCGAAGAAGGAACACATGATAAGCTGATTGAAGAAAAATTCCTGTATAGAAAATTATTCACAGATCAACAGCAACTGAAATCAAAATTTTTAGCTAAGGAGGTAGAGTAATGACATCATTAAGAGAATTAAAACAACTGTTAGCTATTGTTCAAGATTTTAAACGTCCATTACTTTGAGCGACTTTTATTCGGAAGCTTTAGGACACTTGACACTCGTTGTATTTACCTCACTTCATCTCGTTATTCTTTTTAACAAAAATAACGACAATAGCTGTAATTTTTATTTGTAGTAATCTTTGCTTTTAGCGGTGTTAAAAGGGATTATTTAGTTATACTGAGCAACTTTTAAATCACTACGTAGCGTTCAAGTATTACATGCCTTACGTCGTTAAAGTTTTAGAAAAATTTAAACGCATCTCTGCTCGATAATTTTACGAAAAACACTCAGGTGATTACATGACGATGATTACGACCGATATTGAATTATTAGAAGTTTTTCTACGCAGCATACGATAACACCGTTTATGATTTATATTGCAAAAGTTTAGTAGTTAGTTTCTTCCTATTATTCTTTAGTGTGAAAACTAGCATTAGTAGCATTAATAATTTATATTGTAATCGGACTTGTGTATCCGTTAGCTTTTAGAAATGTTGAGCAAGATGTTGGTGAAAATTATCGTCGTAACCGACTCAAGTAAACAACAATTCATCAGAAGAAGCTTACGGAATTTTTGAAACATTACAATATGGAAAAATTGATGAAGCAAAAACGTAATATTGATATCGAAACAGAAGAACTGACAAGAAGTTCATATCTAAAAACAAATTTTTAGTGGATTTGAAATGTGCTAAATGTTGTAACTTATAATATCGGTGTTGGCATTTATCTACGTAGCATCTTCACTTGATAGTCAGTTTGTAACTGTTTCATTAGTTGCAATGTTTATCGTATCGTTTATTCCTATTTTATACATGGGGAACCTTGCTTTCAACATTAAGTCAGACGATGGCTAGTGGAAAGAGATTTTTAGAGCTTATGAATACGCCGGAAGAAGCGGATAGTGGAGTAGTTGTTGATTTTAACGAACTTAAAGTTGACAATTTAACATATCGATATGCTGATAATACTGTAGTGGATAATCGAAGCTTCAAACGTGAAAAAAGGCGAGATTATCGGATTAAGTGGGACCTAGTGGATGTGGTAAATCTACAATAGCGAAACTTATTATGAAATTCATCTCAGATGAAAAACATGGAAGGTAATATCACTATCGATGGTATTGATCTAAGAGACATAGATAACCGTTATTTTAGAGAAAAATAGCTCGATAATTTTACAAGATAGTTACTTATTCAATGCAAAAATTAAAAGATAATATCACATTCTTCGAGAAAAGATCTAGATAAAGAAGAATTGATGCATCTTTAAGAAAAACTAATTTAAGAACTTTGTGGACAAACTTGAAAAACGCCGTGAAAATGAAATCGTTGGTGAGAGAAGTTCGAACATAAGTTCTGGACAAAAACAACGTTTATCAGTAGACGTTCATTCTACAATGATAGTAAACTCTAATACTTGATGTAGCAACAGCGAACATCGATATCTTTCAGTGAAATCGAAGTGCTAAAAAGTTTTAGAAGAAAGTAAAAAGACAAGATAACAATAATAATTTCACATAATAAATCAACATTATCAATATGTGATAAGGTGATAGATTAGGTGAATAGAGAAAGAGGAACTTGGAAAAGTGCCAAGCTCCTCTTTTTTCATTACTAGTTAAGTTTTTATAGAATTTGTTGTTTAATAAATTGTAAATCATGCTTCTCAGTAGGGACATGGAATGTTCTCAAAAAGAATAAATCTTTTGGGCTGAGTAGGTCAGTGATAGGTCCTGCGAATGAACGAATGACTTCGGCTGGCGATAAGTTTCTCGTTAATTTCAGGATTGTTTTCTTTATGTTTTTGTAATATATCTTTAAAGTTTATTTTTGCAAATGACCACTTTTTAAACGAATCGATAAGTTGTGTTTTAAAATTCTCGTTTGTTAATATTTCTGAGAATACTATTTTTACAGTATCCTTATTTTCTTTTAGGAAAACCATGCGATCTTCAACACATAACTGATTAATTCTTCAAGTGAGTTAGTATTTTGAGTTCTTTTTAGAAAATTTAAAAATAATTTAGGAATAACAGGGACTATTATTGAATATAATAAATCTTCTTTAGTTTTAAAGTATCTTGAAATACTGTTGCTTGACTAACAGCCTAGCTTCTTTAGCGATTTGAAGCGTAGATGTCCATGGTATCCTTGTTTTGCGAATAGATTTAATCGCAGCTTCTATTGTTTTTTCTTACCAGGCGGGAAAGGTTTCGTCATGAGATATGCTAAAGTAAGATTTGTAAGATATTTTCAGTCATAAGAGTCTCCCTATTGTTTTTAAACTTTTCTATATCGTTTTAAGCCCAGAATATTAAGGATTATTAGAAGGATGCAAAGTGCTAAGTAGAACTATTATATCATTTTGTAATCGCAAGAAGATTTTTACCTTCTAAAATTATTTTGCTTAAACCGTCACTAGCGTAGGTAACAGGCAGGATTTTACTAATATAGACAGCGATTTTTCCCCATGCTCTCAACGGATACTATTCCCTGAGAAGAACATTTGTGGAATGACTATTATGGGAACGAACTGCATCATTTGAAATTCTGATTTTTGCGATTGTTGAGATTAGTAAACCTAATGTTAAGGCAACCATTGCTAGTAATACATTAACTATTATAACATAAAATGGATTTCCAGCAACTTCAATATTTAATAAATATACAGATGATAGAGTGACGATAATAGTTTGAATTACGGCTAATGAGCTATAAGAGAGCACATATCCCAAGTACGACTTTCACTTCGTTTTTACCGGAGTTGCTAAGAGTCTATCTAGAGTTCCGCTAGTACGTTCTTTTAGTAGAGCCATACCAGAGATTAGAAACACGAAGAAGAATAGGATATAGCCCGATTAAAGTAGGATGCAACTTTATTGAAAAATGTTGAATCTGCATTACCGTAGTTATAATATTCTTTAACTTCAGGTTCTTGTTTGTTTTTCACCTAATTTAGGATTTACTTTTTTAACAACTTCCACCAAATTTTTGCTTCTGATGCTTTTTATAGAACTTTTTAAAACTTGTTGAGCTTGCATAGTTTTTGTAGTGTCTATGTTAGCGTGAGTCACCGTGTAGGTATTGTTATCGTAAGAAATTACAGTATCTATCTCATTATTTTTAATTTCTCCTCGGCGGTTTCTTTTTGATTGATATTCCTCTAGATGAACGTTGTCGATATCTTTCATTACTGAAACGACACTTTGAGGAGTGTTTACAGAAGCGACAGTAATTTCAGAATTTGTATTTGCTGAAAAGACTATGCTGATTAACCACATTATAAAAATTGGTGCAACGAACATCATATGCTAAAGTTCTTTTTATCTCTAAAAAATTTTTTAAATACCCTTTTTGAAATAGTTAAAATTCTCATGTTATTTTTCCTCCGCTTTTTAAGAATACTTTGCTGATAGTAGTAACATTATTTTTCTCTTTTAGATTTTTGGTGTGTCAAAGTCTATAATATTTCCCTGAAGGAGCAGCCCAAGTTTGTCGGTAAGTTCTGTTTCATCCATTACGTGAGTCGTTAGTAGAATACCAACGCCGTTATCCCTTTGTTTGAACAATTCTTTCCAAAATGTTACGACGAAGGCTAGGGTCTATACCGACTGTAGGTTCATCGAGTATAAGTAACTCAGGGCTACCGATTAATGCAAATAGCGAGAAAGTCTTCGTTTCATCCCATCCTGAATAATTCGACACTGATTTTTTAAGTGGTCGGTTAGGTCAACTATTTTTGCTACATAAGCTATTTCTTCTTTTAGTTGTTTTGAAGGAATATCTTTCATTTTTCCAAAAAATTCTAAATTTTCATAGCCGGTAAGCATTTCATAAAGAGCATCGCTTTGTGCCATATATCCAATATTAGAAAGAATCTCTTTTGGCATTTTGTTATCTAGAACAAGGGCTTCACCTTTATCCGCTTTTCCATACCGAGCATTGTTTTTATTAATGTTGACTTTTCCAGCTCCTGAAGGACCAATAAGACCGACAATTCTCACCTTTTTCTAGGTTGAAATCAATGTTGTCAGGACTGTTTGATCACCGAAAGCTTTTGATAATGAAGTAATTTGTATTAATTTT
>BNJS01001878.1_pt1 | contig 61664 bp, 83 predicted proteins | sample 8540461 | NCBI WGS metagenome assembly BNJS01 (sample SAMD00202454, study PRJDB9452) | human saliva metagenome | isolation source: human saliva | place: Japan
AATTTTTTCAGCCTTTGTTTGAGCTAAATATTAGGAATTGTTTAACGTTTTAATATCCACACGAGCCCAACGTTCACAAGGTTATAGCTTCTACGCCTTGTTGCAATGCGCTTAAGTCCGTTGTAATCGGTTGATAAAATACATACATTTGCGGTTCACTTAGAACGTTCAGCGCGAGACGAGGTGTGACACCGAGTAATTTGCAACAAATATATCCATCGGTACTCTACCTTGCTCAATCATAATTTCATGCAACTCTTGCAATTCATCCGGTGGCATGCGCACAGTGAATATCCATTTTCACGCATCGAACGACAAACGATCTTGATGAGGAAAACGCGAAAAGGGCATTACACACGCACCACTTCATACACCATCACCAAAACAATAATTTCTATCATCAAGACTAACTATCTTAGCCCTGGTTCAACCATTTCACCATTAAAATAGGTTAATTTTCTACGTTAACACTCACTATTTACATAGGAACTGCTATTACTTAATATAGTACAAGGCAGTGTAAATTTCTATATCTATTTACAACAAACCTAACCACCGCATAGTTTGAGAAAGAGTATATCAGGTCTTCCAACCCCGAGGAGCGCAGCTACGAGTAGCAGCCTTGTGGCGTTCCTCATCGCCTAAATCAATATTAAATACAGGCAGAAGAGCACGACATGTTCCGGAGCAAACCTAATCACTCGTATCAGTTTGTGGAGGAATATGTCGTGCCTTCCTTCGCCTATTCAGTTACAAACGCCACAGGCTACATAGCAAAAACAAGAGCTGACCTATTTTCCTAATATGCCTCAGCCTTTAGGAATTGTTCTAGCACCTTTGTCACCCCAGGAATCACTGCACTCACATACATACACACAGTTGTCACTGTCGTACATCCTAATCCCGCTATTTCAACACTATATCTATGAGAATTAACATAAAATGGATGCACCAAATAGATCCCCAGAGACGTAATACCCAGTTCTGTCCAAAATGTTTCTACTATCACTATGGCTGATACTGTGAAAGCCCACACAAAAAAAAGAGACATCCTATCCTGTGTACACCAATCCAGGGCTCAATTGGTGGACTGTATAGATAGCCTCAACTGAGTATATCCCCACTTCAAGCACCACATAGTAATAGGATCCAGTATCGCAACATGTTGACCCAACAATATCTAGACAATTGGGCATACCAAGCGAATATCCGCAAATCTGTGTATCGTATGCAGGATTCCATCCGTACAGACAATGTGAAATATACAGGGACTTTAAATGATAAGCTAGAAAGTTATTTAGGGGAACGGGTGCAAGATTTTGCGGAAACCTATTTAAAAGTAAACCCTCGTACCGTATCGGCAAGATTCCCTTGGGGACGCTTATTTGAAACAGATATTACGGTCTATCGTGAGCCAGTAGTTCCATTGCAAAAGAATTACGCTTACAACGAGAAGCGGTAGAACGAGCGAGACTAGAGGCGGAAGCCAAAGCCAAAGCTGAAGCTGAAGCGAAAGCAGCCAAGGAAAAGGCCGACGCAGAAGCGGCTAAAGCTAAAGCCAAGGCTCAATAAAGTAATAATGAATAAGGAGAGAGGCTAAGCCCTCTTTTTTGGAGGAACTATGAGAAAGCCAGCTATACCGGCGATCACCTACATGCGAGGACTGTGCATGCTAGGTGTCATCGGTATTCATGTGGGGTCCTATGCATTGGCAAACCCTGCAATTAATATACATCTATTAGACTATTGGAAATTGTATCGCGCTTTACAGTGCCCGCTCTTTTTTTCTTCTTATCCGCCTTTTGGATTGTTCTATCACACATCGGTAGAGGACGACTTTTCCTATTCGAATTTTTCTGCGCCGTCGCACACAGGTGGTGCTCTATCCATATATCGTGTGGACTATCCTATACACGGTCTACACTACCATCCTTGCCCATAGCGCATGGGGGCTTATGCCACATGTGTTGGGACTGACCTTACTCTTTGGCAATGGCATGTATCACCTGTATTTTCTAGTCATACTCCTTTGGTTTTATGGGCTCATGCCACTTTGGCGATGGGCTTTGCGACATATACTGAAAGCTCCTATTCTATCCATGACAGTATTGTTCTTTCTACAAATGGCAGTGAATTACTGGTCCTCTTATATGGCAGGTTCTGTGCAATTTTCACAAGACTGGTTGCAGTATATCTTCAGTATGCGCCTTAATTATTTCGTAGGCTTTTACATATGGATTTTCCTATTAGGGGGCGTGTTAGCAGAGCGATTTGATGCCATGTTAGAGTGGATTGATGCTCATGGATTCGCGATGACTATTGTTTTTATCTTGTCCTTAGTGGCGATGCTAGGATCCTATTACTATGTGATGGCAGAGTGGGGATATACTCGGTTAGAGGCTATCTATACAGTCCACCAATTGAGCCCGCAAGGATTGGTGTACACAGGGATGGGATGTCTCTTTTTTGTGTGGGCTTTCACAGTATCGACCATGAGTGATATAGTAGAAACATTTTTGGACAGAACTGGGTAATGCGTCCTACGGATCTATTTGGTCATCCATTTATGTTAATTCTCATAGATATAGTGTTGAAAAATCGCGGGATTAGGATATACGACAGTGACAACTGTGTGTATGTATGTGAGTGCGGTGATTCTGCCCTTTGGGGTGACAAAGGTGCTAGAACAAATTCCTAAAGGGCTACGAGAATATGTACTGGGAAAAATAGGTCGGCTCTTGTTTTGCTATGTAGCCTGTGGCGTTTGTAACTGAATAGGGAGAGGATCGACATATTCCCTCCACAAACTGATACAGTGGTTAGGTTTGCTCCGGAACATGTCGTGCTCTTCTGTGTTTGTGTGATTTAGGCAGTAAGGAACGCCACAAGGTCGCTACTCGTAACTGCGCTCCTCAGGGATTGGAAGACTGCAATATACTCTTTTCTCAAACTATACGGTGGTTAGGTTTGTTGTAAATAGATATAGAAATTTACACTGCCTTTGTACTATAATGAAAGTAATACTTGATTCCTATGTAAATAGTGAGGTGTTAACATGAAAGAATTAACCTATTTTAATGGTGAAATGGTTGAACCAGGGGCTAAGATAGTTAGTCTTGATGATAGAGGGTATTGTTTTGGTGATGGTGTATATGAAGTGGTGCGTGTGTATAATGGCCGCGCTTTCGCGTTTTCCTATCATCAAGATCGTTTGTATCGTTCGATGCGTGAAATGGATATTCCTGTGCGCATGCCACCGGATGAATTGCAAGAGTTGCATGAAATTATGATTGAGCAAAAGTGAAATTACCGATGGATATATTTATTTGCAAATTACTCGTGGTGTCACACCTCGTCATCATGCCTTTGAACGTTCTAAATTAGAACCGCAAATGTATATGTTTATCAAACCGATTACAACGGACTTAAGCGCATTGCAACAAGGCGTGAAAGCTATAACCTTACCGGATGAACGTTGGGCTCGTGTGGATATTAAAACGTTAAACTTAATTCCCAATATTTTAGCTCAAACAAAGGCTGAGAAAAAGGTGCTTACACAGCTATCTTTAGTGCGTGATGGTATCGTTACAGAAGGGCTACTTCAATGTATTTGTCATGAAAGACGGCGTACGTTATACGCATCCAGCAGATCATCACATTCTAAAAGGTATTACTCGTCAGTTAGTGGTGACTCGTGTAGCACCAACGGCGGGGATTACTGTGATTGAACGTGAATTTGATGAAGCTTTCTTACAAGATGCAGACGAAATCTTTTTCACGGATACCATTGGTGGCATCATCCTGATTACTACTCTAAACCGTGAACCTGTAGGTGATGGTAAACCAGGTAAAGTACGGGAAAGTATTAGCAGAACAATTGCAACATTTAATGGAAGAAGGATTAGCATAATGTCAGTAAAAACGATAACAGGAAGTGCCTCACTTTTAGCGATTGCCTTGCTGAGCCAAGGCTTTATTCGCATGATTATTCCTATGCACGGTTTAGTGCAATTCTTAGTAGGATCCATCGTAGGCGCTTGTACGGCGCTTGCCATATGGCGCTATGGATTGTGGAGTGGCTTTGTAGTAGCTTGCGTCACACCGTTGATGGCATTTTTACAAGGGATGTTAACAATCCCCCTCTTTGTACCAGTGGTAGCTATTGGTAGTATGGCTTACGCAGTGACTGTGAAAGTCAGGTAGCAAAACCGCGTGTGGGTAACAGCTGTGACAGAGCTATTGTAAAAAGTGTAGTTCTTTATGGACTATTCTTGGCTTTATTCCAGTTGATGCCAGGTATTCCTGAGGCGATGCAAAAAGGCATCTTATTCAGCATGGGCTGGCCACAGTTGATCACAGGCAGTTGCGGCATTTTCTTGGCTGCATTCATTGCAAAACGCGACGGTATTAACCTTCAGAAATCAAAATAGGTAATATGTGGTTAACATCTAAGCTAAGAATACTTGCTTTAGATTACGAATATACTCACTAGAAATGCTATCTTCATCATTTTACGATACAGGTAAAAATTAAAGTATATAGTGAGTTAGTGTAAGAGTACCCCATTTATGGCTACTGGTTATAAAGAGTGAATAATTCTAAATATAAAGTTATAATTTTAAGTTATAACCAACGATAGGCAAGCGGTATACTAGGAATTGTTGACAGTTTGTCTACTCACATTGTACAATTTAGGCATACCCAAGAGCTCTTAGGTAACTGAGAGCTCTTATTTTATTTAGTTTGAAAAGGAGAGGATTTCATGATAGAACTTAAACAGATTCAAAAAGTTCTATGAAGGTGTTAGTCCGTGTGGAAGCCTCTGAAAGAAATTAATGTAACTATACAAGAAGGCGAAATTTTTGGTGTTATCGGTCAATCTGGGGCAGGTAAATCTACTTTAATTCGCTGTATTAATATGTTGGAACGACCTACATCTGGTTCCGTTATTGTGGACGGTGTAGATTTGATGAAGTTGAACACAGCAGAACTTCGTGAAGAACGAAAACACATCGGTATGATTTTCCAACATTTTTAATTTACTTTCATCACGCACAGCGTACGACAATGTAGCATTTCCATTGGAATTGCAAGGCTTGTCAAAAGAAGAAATTAGAGAACGTATTTTACCAATTTTAGAAATCGTAAAATTATCGGATCGATTGGACAATTATCCATCCCAATTGTCCGGTGGACAAAAACAACGGGTAGGCATTGCTCGTGCCTTGGCAAGCAATCCAAAAGTGTTGTTATGCGACGAAGCTACATCAGCGCTCGACCCACAAAACAACAAAATCTATTTTGGCATTATTGAAAGACATCAATCGTCGATTGAACTTAACTATCGTATTGATCACCCATGAAAATGAATGTTATCAAAGAAATTTGTGATCGTAGCGGTTATCGAAGGCGGTACCATCATTGAAGAAGGTCCTGTTGTGGACGTGTTCACAGAGCCAAAAACAAGCTACAACGAAAGAGTTCGTGTCTGCTATCATCAGCCATGACTTGCCAGAAGATGCCATCGCCCATTTAACGTTGAACGATACTTTGGGTAGAAGGGTACCAATCCGCTTGTACGATTGACTTTCAAAGGCAATGTAACAGACGAACCAGTGGTGGCAAGTATTATCCGGAAATTTGATACCGATGTGAGTATCTTATTTGGTGGCGTCGATTACATTCAAGACATGAACTTTGGACATTTGATTGTGGAATTAAAAAGGCGAGCGAGCTAAATCGAAGCGCCCATCGACTACTTACATAATTTACCAATTGGAAGCGAGGTGATCGGTTATGTCACAGCAAATCATTAATTTATTGTTACAAGGTTTCTTGGAAACTGTACAAAATGACGGTGATTTCCACAGTGGTAGCCGTTCTATTAGGGGTTCCATTGGGCGTGATTTTAGTCATCACTAGTCGTGGACATATCATGCAAAATGATGCAGTAAATAAAGTGTTAGGCGCAATTGTCAACGCCACACGGTCCATTCCGTTTATTATTTTTGATGGTAGCCATCATTCCTTTCACTCGATTAGTGGCGGGCACATCCATTGGTACGACCGCGCCTTTGCGTGCCTTTGACATTGGCGACTATTCCATTCTTGGCACGGTTAGTGGAAACACCATTAAAGAAGTGAATGGCGGTGTTATCGAGGCAAGACAATCCATGGGTGCTACCCATTACAAATCATTTGGAAAGTGTTGTTGCCAGAAGCATTACCAACATTAATCGACAATATTACAGTGCTAATTGTTAACTTAATTAGCTATTCTGCTATGGCAGGCGCTATCGGTGGTGGCGGTCTTTGGGGATATTGCAATTCGTTACGGATACCAACGTTTCCAAGGGGACGTGATGTTAGCGACTATCATCATCTTAATTGTATTAGTACAAGTCATCCAAAGTGCAGGTGACTACTTATCCCGTAAAGTGAATAAAAATAAAGGAGATACTATGAAACGTATTTTAGTCGGCTTATAGCCATTGCATCCTTGGTGCTATTATTAGCGGGATGCGGAAAAGAAGAAGCAAAAACCAGCAAGAGATGCACCGATCAAAGTAGGTGTGACGGCATACCTCATGCAAAAGTTATGGAATTTGTAAAACAAGAAGCGAAAGAAACAAGGGTTAAATATCGAAAGTTGTTGAGTTCAGCGATTACATCCAACCAAACATTGCGTTGGACCAAAAAGAGTTACAAGTAAACCCTTCCAACATCAACCATTCTTGGATAATACAGTAAAAGATAAAGGCTTGAAAATTCAATCTATCGGCAAAAACTATCTTGTTGCCGATGGCAATTTACTCCAACAAATATAAAGATTTGAAAGAGGTACCTAAAATGGCGCCACTGTAGGATTCCAAATGACCCAACCAATGGCGGTCGTGCGTTGTTATTATTACAACAAGCCGGGTTGATTACATTGAAAGATGGGGTAATGTAAAATCTTCCGTAGCGGATATTACAAGCAATCCTAAAAACATTGAAATTCGCGAATTAGAAGCAGCACAAATTGCTCGCTCCTTGAACGACGTTGACGTAGCAAAGAGTGAACACAAACTATGCTATCCCAGCTGGTTTGAATCCACAAAAAGATGCTATTGGTAGAAAGCACCGATTCTCCATATGCTAATGTCATCGCTGTTCGCACAGAAGATGTAAATAACGAAACCTATAAAAAGTTATTGTCTATTTACCAATCTGAACCAGTACGTAAATTCATTCAAGAAGAATTTAAAGGATCTATTATCCCTGCCTTCTAAGAATTGAAATACACCAACAGTACCCAAGCAGAGGTTAGTTGATGCCTTAGTATCGACTGCCCTCTGTTTTTTATGGTTCATGTGAAATTATGATATATGTATATCACTTCCTATGGTATAATGGTAGTGAAAGAAAGTACATTCTGAATAGAATCGATGAAGGAGTAATTAGATTGAATCAGAAATTAAAGAATCCTATGCACGACCAATTATTTCGTGCTGTCTTGTCCTTGGAAACAATAGAAGAATGTTATGAATTTTTGAAGATATTTGTACCATTGGAGAATTGAAATCTATTTCGCAACGCTTAGAAGTGGCGAAGTTATTAAAAGACGGTATTGGATACGATCAAATCGTAGAATTAACAGGAGCTAGTACAGCTACCATTAGTCGTGTGAAGCGGTGCTTAAACTATGGCGCTGATGGATATAATAAAATATTGCCTCGTATTGAAGAGTAAGTAACAGACGCAGACACATCAAAGTGATGAAGAGAGGAGGGCTCATACTATGGAAGGCGATTTACTCATAGGTATTATATTATTTTTTTGCAGGAGCCCTAGCAGGATTTATTGACTCCATCGTAGGTGGAGTGGGCTGATTTCCTTGCCCGCATTAATGTTGACAAATATGCCAGTGGCTATGTGTTTGGGAACGAATAAACTATCTAGCGTGTTTGGGTCAGGAACGGCGATGCTTAACTTTGCAAGAAATAAAATTAGTGGACTGGTCCTTTGAGAAACGGATTATGCCATTTACCCTTATCATGTCCATGATTGGGGCGTACATTGCAGTCTATGTGCCAGGTACATTTTTAAAACCACTTATTATTGTATTATTGCTAGCGGTATTTATTGTGGTACTTACCAAAAAGATTGGGGTGCCATAGCACAAGTAGAACGGAAATCAGGATGGAAATTATTTGCTTATGTAGCAGTGGCTATCATCATCGCCTTATATGATGGATTTTTAGGTCCTGGTACAGGCATGTTTTTAATTTTCTATTTCCTTTTTATGGGCTACGATTTCTTAGGCCTCGGGAAATGCCAAAGTGCTGAACACAGTAAGTAACTTTTGGGTCCTTAATGGTGTTCATCTATATGGATCAGGGTTAACTATGGCTATGGTTTGGCGGTCGCAGCAGGACAAATTATTGGTGCCACTACAGGTTCTAAATTAGCCATGGTGAAAGGCGCAGGACTGGTGCGATTCTTATTTATCTCCATGTCCTTGACGATGTTAATTAAATTATCCTATGACTATTTACTTTCACAGAGAATTATATAATAGGAGCAACTATGCAAGCATTTAGTGATAATCAAGTGGCATTGATCAGCGGCGGTACGTCAGGTATCGGGTTTGCCACAGCAGAATTGTTATTGAAACAAGGTTGGTGTGTGTCATCACTATCGCAATGAATGGGATGGACAGGAAGCGGTGGTAAAATTGCGCCGGATTTCCTCGAAAGTGCGCTTTGTACAAGGCGATGTGAGTAAGGTGATGAATTGCCGTCGCATCGTGGAGGATACAGTTCGCCTATTTGGGAATCTCAATGCCCTTGTGACAGCTGCGGGATATTATGAAGAGCGCCTCTTAGACGATGTAGATGAACAAAATTTTGACGAAATGTTTGGAACCAATGTAAAAGGTACCGTCTTTTTATGCCAGGCAGCAGCGCCCTACTTAAAACAAGTACATGGTAGTATTGATAACCATTTCCAGCGATGCCGGTTTGCAAGGGCAATGTAGCGTGTACCGTATATGGCGCATCGAAAAGGGCCTGTAGTGAGCTTTTTACGAAGTCACTTTCACTAGAAATGGCACCCTCATCGTGTGCGCGTCAATTGCGTGTGCCCAGGTGATGTGGATACATCCTTAGTGGCGAAACAATTAGCTAATGAACCGTCTGGAGATATGTGAAAGCCAAGGAAGAAATGGCATTACACTATCCATTAGGACGGATTGCACAACCACGAGAGGTAGGTGAAGTCATAGCTTTTTACTCAGTGAGAAAGCATCCTTTGTGACCGGCGCATGATGGACCGTAGACGGAGGATTAACTAGTTGGTAATTTCTAGGGAAAATTTGATACAATAGGGGTAGTAAAGTACATTGACACTTAGTGTTTTTGTGGAAAGTATAGGAGACGATTATGGAACAGTTGGAATACAATAACGATACATTCGTGCAAGCAACAGATGTAAGTCACCAAGTAGAGAGTATTTGCCGTTGGGGCGCAGACGTGCAGAGAGGGATCTGCTACTGCCAAGCTTTTACATATGCGGGATTACTTTACCAATGATGTATATATGGTAAGTCGTATTGCGCAAGTTCTATGGCGTATGCCCCTGCCAAAGAAGGCGTTACTAGTTTTTAGTGAGTCTTGGTGGCAGTGCTGTAGCAGCCTTTGGTGTGCACCTTTGGTGTTAACCGAGGTTCTTCGTGTACCAGTGGCAGCACCATTACTTACGGTGTAGGCAAACTAGTCGCAGTAATGGATCGAAGAAGGCATGCCAGTATGTCCTAACTATGAAAGTTATCGCCAACGTTTGGTGGAAATTTATGAACATAATAAAGAAACGGTGGTGACATTAGCGAATACACCACTTCGTGAGAAACCATTAGGCAATGAAAGCGCAGACTTCTTGAGTGATGTGAATGTATCTGGTGGTGACTATTTAGCAGGGGCAAAAGGCTTTGCAGGATCTTTCGTATCCCCAGAAGTATTGGCGAATGTAGGAGCTGTGGAAAGACTTAGCCGTAGGCGCTGTATCTATCTTGGCATCCACAGTGAAAGATACTATAGAAAAAGTGGTAATGAAGAATTGCCAGACAATGCTCGCCATGCGACCCAAAGGCGTAGGTTCCTTGCTTAAAAATTATCGCGACAGAAGCCTTTATCCTTAACAGGGCTATGGCAGGCACATCGGCATCGAAAGCGAATGCCTCATACACAAGCTGCTTATGCAAAAGCAGACACTGTGCGCCAAACATTAAACGATTCTTTACAAACTAAAGTAGAACCAGTGGTGGAAAAAGCAACAGCTGTGATGCAAGACGTAAAAGAGGCGGTAGAGCCAACGTTGCAACAAGTAAAAGATGTGGTAGAACCAGCATTACAACAAGTGGAAGAAAAAGCATCTGAGTTCACAGCGAAAGCTATTGACCAAGCACATGAAGCAGTCCATGACATTCGTGAAAAAGCGGAAGTAGTCAAGGAAAATGCTGTAGAATTGGCAGAACAAACCAAAGAAAAAGCTATCGAGTTAGCAGACCAAGCGAAAGATAAGTTCAAACAATAATCAGAGGTGCCAAAATTATGAATATTTTACAAATCCTTAAGTATGGAAAAACTTTTACATCTGATGCCTTTATGTCCACTGTGAACTGCATGTACCGTAATATTATGTTTGCACTGAAAAGCTGTTATGTTATATTATTGTTTACGTGATGCAGACACACCAACATTTGTGAAAGCTAGTCATCGCAGGTGCCTTTGGGATATTTAATCTTACCTATCGATTTTTATCCCAGATAGCGTGCCAGGATTAGGCTGGGTAGATGATGTAGCTGTATTGAGCATTGCTATGAAAGTAGCCAATCGCTATATTAAGGCTAGCCATAAAGAACAAGCACAAAAATTTGTGCCTATCGGATCAATTGATTAATGAGTAAAAGGGGCTCCTTGGAGCCTCTTATTGCATAGGAAAGGTAGTATACGATGATTTCTACATCATTGCGCGTCCGCTTTACGAAACGGACATGATGGAGATTGCCCATCATACGAATCACTTACGATGGTTTGAAATGGGAAGAATTGAATATTTCCGCCGTTGTGGCATCAGTCTGTGGGATATGATGCAAGAGGGCATCGTCTTTCCTATTACAAAAGTGAGTTGCGAATACAAGGAAGTGGCCTCGCTTTGACGATGTATTGCGGGTGGAATTAAACGTAGCCTCTATCGCGGGCTCAATGTACTTTCGCCTATCGCATTGTCCGTGAAAGCGATGGGAAATTTCATCTGCACAGTAGGGGAAACGCAAAACGTATTTACCGCCAAAGAAACAGGTAAAATTATTCGCTTTACCAGATGTATTTTTTAAAACCTAATGAAAGCCGTAGCAGAGGAGGAATAGGAATGTCGCCCATACAGAAGGAATTGCCTATTGGAGTGTTCGATTCTGGCATCGGTGGATTATCTGTATTATCTGTGTTGGCACAGGAATTTCCAGAAGAAGATTTTATCTATGTCGGAGACAGTGCCAATAATCCAGTAGGAAATCGGCCTATCGAGGAAATTGAAACCATCGCCACAAAGATTGCAGAATTTTTAGTGGCTCAGCCGGTGAAACTGATCGTCATAGCTTGCAACACATTCTCCGTAGTGGCTCTAGATGCATTGTCCAAAACGATTTGATGTACCTATCGTGGGCATGTCTCAAGGGATTCACGATGCATTGCGCATCAAAGTGAAGCAAAAACGAAAGGGTCCCTTAGGCATTATGGCTACGGTGGCTACCATTAATAGTCATAAGCATATGGATGCAGTGCACAGTTTAAAACCACATGTGAAAGTGGTGGAACAAGGTTGTAAAGATTTGGCAGCGTGCATTGAAGAAGGTCATTTAGATGATGAACTACTGCGGGAGTGCGCTAAAGAATATGTACAACCATTGATAGATGCCAATGTAGAAGTAGGCCATTCTAGGTTGTACCCATTATCCATTAGTAGAACCTGTCTTGCGAGAGCTAGCGGACGATCGAATTTGCTTTGTAGACCCTGCATGGGAAACATCGGATGCAGTGGGCGCTATCTTGTACGGTGAAGACCTAGAACAGACCAGCGGTCGCATAGGGACCATGCAAGTATGTGTCACCAGTCATGCAGAACGAGTGACTCCCATCGTACAAGATATTTTCAAAGATGCTAGTTTAACAGCTAAGCTTATTACTCTATAGGAGGAAATATGTATATTTACACAGTCATAGATACCCTAGTGTGGATTGTTTGTATTATAGCAGTGCTATATATTGGATTCCGCATCTTTGCGTGGCGCCAAGGCAACGAAGATATTGTTATCTTAGCAAAACGTCGCACTCCATTTGTGGTGGAAGATATTAGTTTTGATCAAGTCGTGTTGTCTACAGATATTCCCTTTGTGAATAAAGGAAAACAATATGGAACTATTATGGATATGTTTCCACGCCATTTATTGCCACAAGAGCAATTCGATAATGTGTCCATTCAATCGTGGTTAACCGATGCAAATCATGAACGTCATGATGGCTATTGGGAAGCGTTGATTTACAAACAAAGAAAAGGTGGCACCATTCGTGTGCGCGTTGTGTTGACTGGCAAGAACGGCAACATCCGCAAAGATATTGTAGGATTCCCCAGATATGCCGATCGATATTTATCATCAAGTAGTAGGCCGCGAGGCATACCGCATTTCTAAAACTAGAAATTACTCTAACTGCAGAAGAGTTAGAAATTGCTATGCGTAAATAGGAGGTAGTACCATGACAGAATTAGAACTTTTACCGATTCCTACGCGCATTTTGACGAATAAAGATGATATCGTAGAAGCTATTGTAGAATTTGCAGGTCCTTACATTGGACCAGAAGACATTGTGAGTGTCGCAGAATCTGTAGTGGCTATAACACAAGGGGAGTTCACACGTCCAGAAGAGTTGAACGTATCTTGGCAAGCCAAATTGATGAACCGCTTCATTCATCCAGACGGCTCCATGGCATCTATTTATGGTATGCAAGCAGCGATGGACAAAAGAAGGAGAATGGAAAATGATGTTTGCCTTCCTCTGTGGCGCCGTAGCGAAAGTGTTTAAAAAAATCTGGCGTCTTTTACCAAATGGCACGCCATGCATCTTTAACAGATGACGTAACAGGTACGATGCCTTTCGATAAATGCATCGTCTATGGACTCAAACAACCACATGCTGTGGCAGATGCGATTATGAAAGCAACAGGTGCCTATGGGGCTTGCGTGGCTGACGTGAACGACTTGAAACGAGCTGCAATTTTGGGCCATAGTCGTGGATTGAAACCGCAACAAATCGCACAAATCTTAATCGACAATCCATTTGGCAACGATAGCCAAATGACGCCGATTGTAGTGATTAAAAATTATGCCTCCGTATCTGCTCGCAGAGGATAATAGTACCATGATGTAGACAATCAAAAATGATACCCGCACTTGCAAATTGTGGCGTATCAGCGTATACTGAAAGAGAACTTTTGGGGAGCCTTATGGCTGAGAGTAAACGGATGTTTTGACCCATAACCTGATTTGGATAATGCCAACGTAGGATAAGTTTGATTCGTCATACCGAGGACATCCAAGAGGATGTCCTTTTTTTGTATCTTTCATAGGATGGTCTATCCCATAGGGATACAGACTGGAGGTGCATCACCGTGGATGTACTAGTGGAACAGAATAGTGAGACGATAGAGTGCTACAGCATGAAGGGGCATACCACCGCGGGTATGGTTTTTCGTGCTGTTTTTTTATACTAGATGAAATAAGAGTAACCATGTTTGACGGCTCGTAGGTAGTCTAGTTTACTGTGTGTGATATAGTATAGGCTATAGTGAGGAGGATACGATGAAAGTAAATGGAACTAGTTATGATTTTGCAGGGCAAACGGTACAAGAAGTATTACAAGCCTTAGCATTTCGCATGGATCGCATTGTGGTGGAATACAATGGAAAGATTCTGTCTAAATCAGATTGGGAATCCACTCGTGTAAGCCCCTGCGGACACAATGGAAGTGGTAACCTTTGTAGGAGGTGGCTAAATGGAGACATTAGGCGATAAAAAGTACTCCCTCATTGGTGTAGGCGGTGAGGATCCCATGTGGCAGTGGCATTGTGTCGTCCCGGCATTGGACAATTAGAAATTGCAGACTTTCGACGTAGTGGATGAAAGCAACCCTAGGACGTCAATACTACGATGTAAATGATGTAGGTGTGTTGAAAGTAGAAGCCATGAAAGGTCATCTGAACCGGATGAATCCAAAGTGTGAGGTCATTACCCACAATGAGCGATTGTCGCCAGAACGATTAGAAGAATTAGTAGCTTACCACGATATGATCATCGAGGCTGTGGACCAAGCGGTGACAAAAGCATGGATGACAGAAGTCATCTTAACGCGCCCTTCAGAACCTTTGCTGGTGGGGTGCTCTGGTATGGCTGGCTGGGGACAGCAATGGTATCCGCCGTGAACGGAGACACCATCGTTGGTACCTTTGCGGTGACGGTGTGAGCGATATCGATTCCATCGGAAAAATTACGGCTGCTCGCGTTATGGTCTGCGCCGGTCATATGGCAAATGCCGTTATCCAACTATTACACGGTGAAGATATTGATTAAGGAGGTCATAATATGACACGTTCAGTACAAGATATGGAAACACAAGATACATGGACCCTAGGGTACCATACATTGCAGTCACGGTTTATCTTAGGGTCGGGGAAATTTTCTATCGACTTGATCGAGGCGGTGTTGGAAGAAGCGGAGCAGAAATGATTACCTTTAGCTTTACGCTGTGCAGTAGGTGGCGAAGTGGAAAATATCCTAGATGCCATCCCAAAGGATACCATTTTAATTCCCAATACGAGCGGTGCTAGAGATGCAGAGGAAGCAGTGCAGCATTGCGAGACTTTCACGTACCACAGGATGCGGAGATTTCGTGAAAGTAGAGATCATGAAAGATTCGGAAATACTTGCATACCTCACAATGGCGAGACCATCAAAGCTACAGAGATCTTGGCAAAGGAAGGATTCATCGTCTTGCCTTTATATGTATCCAGATTTGGAAGTAGCTCGTGATTTGGTGAATGCCGGTGCTACTGCGGTAATGCCTTTGGTCGCTCCTATTGGATCCAATCGTGGATTACAGACGAAGGAGTTCATTAAAATCTTAGTCAATGAAATCGATTTGCCGATCATCGTCGATGCGGGCATCGGGCTCCATCCCTAAGCATGGAAGCCATGGAAATGGGGTCGCCGCTATCATGGCGAACACAGCCGTAGCCTCCGCAGGACATATTCGGGGCATGGCAAAAGCCTTTGGATTAGCTATCCAAGCGGGGCGATTGGCATACCTATCTAAATTAGGTCCTACGTTAGAAGTAGGCGGTGAGGCGTCCTCTCCGTTGACTGGATTTTTACGATAAGAGAAGATATTTTACAGATATTGATAGTATGAGGAAAGGAATAGCTATGTCTCACTACCAGATACCATATAGACGATCCCTGTTGGAAATATCGTCCCCATATGGATCAAATTGAAAGTCCCATTTTAGAAACCGTTTTGGGGGAGCGAGAACGCTATACATACGATCATTACACAGCAGAGGATGTGCGCCGTGTGTTACAAGAAGAAACCATCGATGTAGAAGGGTTAAAAGTCTTGTTGTCCCCTGGCAGAGCCTTTTTAGAAGAACTGGCGGAGAAAGCAAAAGCGGTGAGAACACGCTATTTCGGAAACTCCGTATACCTGTTTACACCGCTGTATATTTCAAACTATTGCGACAATCTTTGCGTGTATTGTGGGTTTTAACTGTAAAAATCAAATTCATCGTGCCAAATTAGATGAAGCGGGCATCGAGGAAGAACTAAAAACATTGCCAAAAAGTGGATTACAAGATATTTTAATTCTCACCGGTGAAAGCGAGCGCCATAGCCCTATTTCCTATATTGGTCGTGCCTGTGAATTGGCGAAAAATATTTTCAAAGTAGTAGGCGTAGAAATTTATCCAGCCAATGTAGAAGACTATGCGTACTTACGAGAATGTGGTTGCGATTACGTGACGGTATTCCAAGAAACCTACAATTGGGAGAACTATAAAACATTGCATTTATTAGGCAATAAAAGTATCTTTCCGTACCGCTTAGAAACACAGGAACGGGCTTTGCGCGGTGGCATGCGTGGAGTAGGTTTAGTCGCTTTTACTAGGATTGGATGATTTCCGGAAAGATGCTTTTGCCACAGCTTTGCATGCGCACTTATTGCAACGGGACCTATCCCCATGGAGAAATTAGCATTTCTTGCCCTCGTCTACGGCCCATCGTCAACGATGATACGATCAACGCAGGGGATGTAGGGGAGCTCAATTATTACAGGTAATTTTGGCGTATCGCCTCTTCTTGCCCTATGCGAATATTACGATCTCCACTAGAGAGACGGCACGATTCCGTAACGGTGTATTACCACTGGCGGCGACGAAACTTTCAGCTGGTGTCAGCACCGGCATTGGAGAACATTCTTCGGATACAAAAGAAACAAGAAGAAGGAGATGCACAATTTGAAATTGCGTGACAGCAGAACCGTAGCAGAAGCCATGGAAGATGTGAAAGCCTTAGGCATGCAAGTGGTGATGAGTGATTATATCGATGTGCTCTATGAAGATAAACAAGCCTAGCATAGATATCTTGGTGGGGATTACCAATCGGGAACTGTTGGATGCCCACATGAGTATAGAAGCGTATGGCGAGGCACTGGTAAGAACAGTACCAGGGTTACAAGACAACTGGATAAGTCATCATACTAAGCTGTACATTCTGTGCCGTGATACAGACCTATCTTTTTGAAGAGTATCTAGAACTCTGCAATGCTATTGGTGATACCGTGGTGTACCATGGAAAAGTGATTATGAATCAAGAACAATTAGGTATGGTCTTGGCAAAAAGCAAAACGGATCCATATACCGACCAATCTCATGCGCTATTGGCAAACTGAACAACAAGGGCTGTGGGACATACTTGGAAACATTGGACTGGCTAGCAGTATGGAGCACGGTCCATAATGAAGATGACATCAGTTTTTTAAGAGCCTTACAGATTCCCCATTTAGAGTGCGTACTCATTAGTCCTATCTTTCCTACAGCCTGCAAAGACGGTCACCCTGGGATTGGAGTGAGAGGGAGAAACCTTATTACAACAAATCCGTGAGTACTACCCTCATGTGCAAGGTATCGCCTTAGGGGGATTCATGAACATAATTATGTAGAATGCTTACAGCACACTTTCACAGGGGTAGTAGTTATGTCTGAGTTCATGAAATATATAGCAGGATTTCATATATAAAACTTTCATGTACAGTTAGTGCAGAATGTTAGTCGAAAAATATAATAGAAAAAGAAGGTCATCCTTTAATACAATGAATTTATTTGAAATAAATCAAAGTAAACTAAAGGGGACCTTCTTATACATTTGGGGATATAATAAGTAGCAGATACAAGAGGAAGATTATTTTTATCTAATAGGGTTATGAATCGGATTTATCTTTGTAAAATATATGCTTCATAATATCATAAGTTTCTCCTAAAATGATGAATCATTTCTAATGAGGAAATTGCTCTAGTGTAAGTCCTGTTTTTATATCCTCCTATTTTTAAGATTAATTTTTGTTCGGATAACTTGTTAAGTATTCTTGTTAAGCGAGCAGTGCTTATGTCAGGGTATGCATCAGCAATTTCTGTGAGTCCAATGGATGGCGTATTTGAAGTTGAGAATTACAAATAAATGCATACACCTTTTTCATCATCTTTAGATTGGATGTATCTACCAGAGGTTCTGCTACCCCATAATTTTAAGTATGTTTTTTTCTAAGTCGCTTTCTAGTTCCGGAGCTTTGAATCGGTTTTTACGACAACATCAATTATTTTTGGCCGCCGCTACTCGGCATGTTCAGAGGCTCCCATTTTTGTAAATAAATTAACGAGAAGCGGGTTACGAACCAAAGACCCTAGCACCACCAGTGAAAAAACTCTTGTATTGGAATTTTTCATAATTCCTGGGTTGATAAAATATAATACGGTTCATGAATTTCTGTAATCAAAGCTGTTGTATTTAAAAAGTAGTCAGCATGGATTATCATATTGACAAATGCTTCGCGTAAGGCAATTGACTAAATCTGTAGGGTTTTTCTAATTGTATACTCATCAAGTTCAAAGTCTCTGTTTATGGATAATAAGAGTTTTTCATTTAGCAAACGATAATAATTAAATAAATTCAAGTCAGGAAATCTAAGTTGCCTGACTCAATTCTAAAATTCCATCTCTGTGAATTCCCACGTTTATCAAAATCTACATGATAATGAGGGAAACGTTCAGTAATAGCATTGTATTTACCAAAAATAATAATCCAGCAATTGTTAGGTGTATCGTACTAGTATTCCGGTGTTTTTACGAAATACACCGATACTTTCCAAAAACTTTGGTTGTCCATGTTTGAGTAATTTAGGTTAGGGTATCTTTTTAGAGAGTATAGATTTATAGCTGTTGATACTATCTATATCTAAATCAGATATATCATAATTATGGAGTAGTTCATAATCTAATTGATCAGATTGATTTCTTAAGATTGTACTTAATTGCTGAGTATCCACTCAAATGATCTTGCGAGTGTAGCCTAATGTAAGTATGAGCAAGGTTATTGTTAAGATAAACGGCTTATCCGTGATTTTAGCTTCTTTGATTCGTATAATAATTATACTTTTCCTTCAATAGTGTTTGTTTTTATATCTTCATTCGTTATAAGATTCAAGCTAACTTTATCTCTATCAGCTAGGTGGACAGAAATCAGTTATTATTTTTCAGCATCTTTACTCCAGTCAAAACAGGTTTTTATATTCATCTTCAGAAATACCTAAAATTAACATAACCTCCTGCAGTATTAGCAAATGCAGAATATGACTTCCAGGCATCTTTTGGAAAGTCATTTTTAGCTTTTGAACTCAACGTGCGAAGACTCTTTAATGATATAATTGCTTTCTAATGTAGTTAATTTCATAGTATTTTCCCAAAAGTGCTAAATAAATGTAAAATAAAATTACCCTCTAAATGGGTTTAGAATCACAATCTTTACATGTATTGTGAAGAAATGAACGTTAAAAAGTGCTAAATAAATGTTAAAATAAAAGAGGTTTTTGATTATTCAATGACGAGAAAAATCTGTATCGTTTAATAGTCACGTACAGTGAAAAGGCTGATCCTACTATCATCAGTATACAGGATATAAAATATATTTGTCACTAATATTTGCTAATCTATTGTTGTATTATGAGTCATACATACTAAAGACCGTCCTATACCTACTGAAGTTTGCAAAAACAGGCTCCAATCCTGTAAAAATAGATGAGTAAAGAATCATAAGGAGGAGCTATGTTACTGTCAATCGTTGTACTGTCTATAATGAGGTAGATAATATTCAAAAATTTTATACTACAGTCAAAGAAGTCCTAGGGACTATGGATTACGATCATGAAATCATTTTCGTTGATGATGGGTCAAGCGATGATAGTGCAGGTATGTTGCGCCATATTGGTCAAGAAGATCCACATGTGAAAGTCCTATTACAGCCCGTAACTTTGGGCATCAATTGGCGTTAACTTGTGGCCTTGACTATGCCAAAGGTGATGCGGTCATCACCATGGACGGGGATATGCAACACCCACCAGAACTGATTCCTGAATTGGTGAAACATTGGGAAGCCGGTGCTGATGTAGTTCGTACCATCCGTGATTCTACAGAAGACGCCAGTTGGGCGAAATCTTTTACATCAAAATATTACTATAAAGTGCTCAATAAATTAGCCAATGTACCGATTGTCGAAGGGGGCCCCGATTTCCGATTGATGAATCGTAAATCTTTGGAAACCTTGAAACACTTCCGCGAACATGGCAGATTTTTGCGTGGCATCGTGGGTGACCTAGGATTCGTGCAACACGAGTTTCACTTTGTAGCACCACCACGCTTTGCAGGAACCTCTAAGTTCAGTGTGAAAAATGATGCGCTTTTGGCCCCAGACGCATTACCGCATTTTCCAGAGTGCCTTTGCGCTTGGCTCTCTACATTGGGTTACTCTGTGGTCTATTGAGCCTCGTAATGATTGGACATATTTTATTTGTTCACTTCTTCTCCGACAATGTCATCAGCGGTTGGTCTAGCTTAGGGGTGGCTATCTTCTTCCTAGGTGGCGTACAGCTAGTGGGATTGGGCATCATCGGCGAATATGTAGGACGCATTTTTGAAGAAGTGAAACAACGACCTTATATTGGGTGAAAGATTCCATCAACTGTCATATACACGACAAAACAATCGTATACATCAGAGAGGAGTCTCTATGACGGATAAGAAAAACAATACCTTGTATTTGCACTGTTTCTAGGTTTGGTGGGAGCGCCACCGTGCAAGGGCGTACCAATATGGCGAGTGCAGGCAGTGAGATCACGACCATTCAAAAGAAATTGATCGCCGCTGGCTACAAAGCAAGAGAAACAGGTGAATATGATGCGAACACCAAGTGGGCTGTACGACTGTTTCAAAAGGACCAAGGCTTGACGGTAGATGCATATTGGGAGGGTGACCTATAAAAATTGATGGGTAAACCACTGCCAGCGACAACGAAGACGGTGTCAAAAAGAAAGAAATCTCTGAAAAGATGCTTTTGTTACTATCTCACATCGATCCTAATCGAGCGGTAGAATCTACTGGCGATTACGTCTACGTTGAAACATAAAAAAGGCAAGTACTGTCCCACAAAGTTTGACTTTCAAAAAGAAAAACAACAAAATCAAAGGGACTAGATATTACACAGAAAGCGACATCTAAAATGTAAAGAAGTGTTGACCCATGCCAATATGTTTACGGGTGTACCTTATAAATTTGGGGTACCACACCAGCAGGGTTTGACTACGCTGACATTCGCTATGTATTCCAAAAAATCGGGTATGATTTACCGCGCCAAGCCGATGAACAATATGAGGTAGGTAAAGACGTAGAAAAGCAGAATCTACAACCAGGTGATTTAGTGTTTTTGAAAACCCTATGAACCAGGGATTTCCATTCTGGCATTTATATCGGAGATGGACAATTCATCAGTGCTACATCCAGTAGTGGTGTGGCGATAGCAGACATCGATGATAGCTATTGGGGACCACGTTATGTGGGTGCAAAACGAGTACTATAATAGACAAGCTGTAATGATGATGTCATTACGGCTTTTTTAAGATACAGCGGAGAGCGGACAGGAGTTACTATGACGCATCAGGATTCACATACAAGACGTACAATTTTTCCCTATGGCTCGCAAACCAGTTATTCACGATATGACCATGACCATACCGAAAGGAGAGTTCGTCCTAGTGGTAGGACCGAATGGATCCGGCAAAACTACATGGTTACGTATGGTGGCAGGCTTATTAGAGCCTACAGCGGGACACCTTTGCTTAGATGGGATTAGTCCGAAGGAAGCGCAAATGAAAGGACTCATTCACTTTGGTACCACAAATTCACAATCAAAAATGCACCCCAATTTCCTGCCACCGTAGAAGAAGTAGGGATTGGCTCTCTTCACGTACCTAAAAAGGACCGAAAAGGGCGTATCCTTGAGTACCTTTGGAGTTAGTGGGAATGCAGACGTTTTTGAAACGGCGCATCGGAGAGCTCAGTGGCGGTCAACAGCAACGTGTTGCGTTGGCGCAGGCTGCGCGCAAAACCGAACTACATTTTATTGGATGAACTGACGAGTGGCATCTGATTTTCTGATACGAGTAAAATCTATGACGTATTGCGGTCCCCTAAAATCTGAAAATATTACTGTTATCATGGTCACCCATGATGTGACAGAAGCCGTGCAAGTGGCAGATACAATTTTGTGTGTGAATGGACATGCTTGTTATTACGGACCTTGCAGAAGGATTTATGGAAAGTCACCAAGGGTCGCGTTTGGCATGGCATATAGGAGGTTAAGATGGATATTTTATCCCATACATTTATGCAACGTGCCTTTTTAGCATACCTTTATCGTGGCGCTCATGTGTCCCTTTAATCGGTATGTTCATCGTTATCAAACGACAATCCATGCTCGGCGATGGATTAGGCATATTGCCTTTGCAGGGGTGTGACGGGGGCATCCTTGCTGAAAGTCTACCCTCCATTGGGTGCCGTAGTGCTTACCGTTCTTTCCTGCAATGGGTATAGAACTAGCAGTGTCGCTATCAAAAAGCAATATGCGGATATGATTATGGCATTATTCTTTTATGCAGGCTTTAGCTCTGGCTATCGTATTTTCCACATTGGTAAAATGCCGAGCACAGGACTATTGAACTTTTTATTTGGCAGTATTTTGACGGTGACCATGACAGATATTTATGGTATCGGTGTTGTGGCCATCGTGGTGGGCATCATTATGAAATTCGTGTATCATTCCTTGATGCTCACATCCTTTGACGAGGAAATCGCTCGCACCGTAGGCATTAATGTGAACCGTGTGAACATGATCTTTGCTGTTTTAACAGCCTTAGTCGTTGTCATGGGGATGACCGTCGTAGGTATCTTATTGATTAGCGCCCTTATGATTGTACCAGTGGCATCTGCGCATCTGTGGAAACGAGGCTTCAAAGAAACATGGGGCATTGCTACTGTTTATTCCGTAATATCCGTTATCGGTGGACTGTGCAGCGCCTTTTGGTTGGACTTTTACACCAGGGGAACCATTGTGTTGACAGCGATAGGGCTCTATGTCATTACGTGTTTTGGTGAATTTGGTGAAGTGTAGGTAACAAATATATATATTTTGGGGCTGTAACAAAATGTACTTTTTTACATTTTCGTTACAGCCCTTTTTACATACAGAAACTACCAAGGCTCTTGAGATAGTGCTATCACAAGATATCTTGGTAGTTTTTCCATTTTTAGGTGCACTTAAATAAGCCTATGTAAATGGATTACTTTCTAGGCTTACGCAATTTCTTTTTGGCAGAATAATGAGGTATGTATCCTGTTATCTTGGATTCTATGGTGTAGTTTCGAGATATTAAATCCCATTGCTAATAGGTATAACATCTTTCGCACATGATCATTACCACGGTGTAGTAATCGCCTAAACTGAAAGTCTTGTTTTAATACTCCGAAGGCGCCTTCCACTTGTATAGAGCGATTGGTACGCAATTGAATCCCTTCTGTACTTAAGATTCGTTACTGGTTACGTTGCAATACCGAGTCATATCCTGGAGTAATGCAAATTTGCTTAGTAGGATTCTTTGTGCTTTTCTTTGCATATCGTTGGCATTCAGATTTGTATCCACAGCGATTACAAGATTCACATACGTATACCTTACTTTCCCAAATAAATCCAGTTTTACTTTTACTCTTACGACGGTGAGAATAGTGCAACTTTCGACCTTTAGCACAAATAAAAGCATCTTCATTGGATAGGTATTCCATATTACGAGCTTTACTAATATCTGTTTTCCACTTGCGTTGTTTAGAGCGTTCGTAGTCCTTAGGTTTAATACAAGATAGGTATCCTTTTTCTTCTAACCATAATAGATTTTCGCAGCTGTCATATCCCGCATCCGCTACTATATATCTAAACTTGGAAGTATGCAAACTCTCAAATGATGCAAAAATGGATTAATGTATTGGTATCGTTAGGATTAGGGAAACATAATGCACACCCATTATATATTCGGAGTGAACCGCTATTTGAACGTTGTAGCCTGGTTTTAATTGACCATTTTGCATATGGTCTTCTTTCATACGCATGAAAGTCGCATCAGGATCTGTTTTAGAATAACTATCTCGCTCGCCCATAATGGCTAAAATGTGCTTCATATTCTTTGCGTTTATCTACTAAATCCTCTGCTCTTTCATATAACCGTTGTAATGCAGCCTTATGCTTGCCCCTACCAAACACAAAATTAATTTGATGTAGTTCAACTTTCTTTCGCTAATATATGGCACAATAATTCATCATTCATCTGTGATGCATCAATCCCTAGTTCTGTATGTACATCTTGTTGTAGTACTACTAACTTAGATGGTAAGGTAGCCAATCTTTTTTGAATCGCTTTCTTCCATACAAACGTATACTTATTAGCGTTGGCCTCTATCTTGGTTCCATCTATAAATACTTCGTTGAAAGTAAGCGTATCTCTTCTTGCAATGGCTTCCATTACTTGTGTAAATAAATTCGTAATTACCTCTAAGGAACAACGAGCAAAAAAACGCTGAAACGTCATATGGCTAGGTGAAGGATAGCCTTGTAGTAGCCACATGTAATTGATATTTTCTTCACATTGTTTTTGGATAGCACGTGTAGAATACACGCCCTCGGACATAGCATAGATAAAAATTTTAAACAGAATATGCGGTGGAACCTTAGATTTTCTCCCTTTGGAAGAATACAAATGCTGTAACTCTGTATAATCCAACTCCTCTGATACAGCATCGAGTAACCGCACTGGCGCTGTTTCTTTGATCAAAATGCCATAATCCAATGGTAAAACTAGTTGGCGAGGTCTCGCCAATTTGGTATAATTATATGCATTGGTATTAGGTTTGTTCATAATTACATTATACCAATGAAAAAGGGTCCTTCGGGACCCTTTTTGCCTATTAAAAATATAGAAAAATAGAGGAAAGTTGATGCTTTTTGTTCAACTTTCCTCCATTTTGTTTTGTGGACTATTTTTGTTACAGCCCCATGCTATACTCAAATGGTTCGTAAGGAATATGAAGAAGGAAAACAGCGAAGATAATTATGTATCTATGCATAGTAAGAATACCTCACCTAAATGCATACTTTCATCAAAATCTGTGGTATAATAAAGGCAATAGACAATTTTAGGAGGGAAACCATGACAGGAAATGAATTACGCCAAGCGTATTTGAATTTTTTTGAAAGTAAAGGACATTTAAAGCAAGAGAGTTATTCTCTTGTTCCAGATAACGACCCATCTTTGTTATTGATCGGTGCTGGTATGGCGCCGTTGAAACCATTTTTTACGGGTAAATTAGTGCCACCTTGTACACGTATTACGACAAGCCAAAAGTCAATTCGTACAGGTGATATTGAAAACGTAGGACGTACAGCACGTCACCATACATTCTTTGAAATGTTGGGTAACTTCTCTTTTGGTGATTATTTCAAAAAAGAGGCCATCCATTGGGCATGGGAATTCTTAACAGAAGTTATCAAATTGGACAAAGAAAAATTATATGTCACTGTATATCCAGATGACCAAGAAGCGTATGACACTTGGCATAATGAAATCGGTTTACCAGAAAACCACATCAGTCGCTTAGAAGATAACTTCTGGGAAATTGGCGAAGGCCCATGTGGTCCAGATAGCGAGATTTTCTACGACTTAGGACCGGAACGTGGTTGTGATGATCCAAACTGTGCGCCAGGTTGTGATTGTGACCGTTTCCTTGAAATTTGGAACCTTGTGTTCACGCAATTCAACCGTACTGCAGAAGGTACGTATGAACCATTGGCTAAGAAAAACATCGATACAGGCGCAGGTTTAGAGCGTCTGGCATCTGTAAAGGTAAAAATAAAGAAAGTAACTTTGAAACAGACTTGATTTTCCCAATCATTGAGGCCACAGCGAAAAAAGCTGGTGTTACGTATCATACTGATGCGAGCACAGACATTTCTTTAAAAGTTATTGCTGACCATATTCGTGCTATCGTAGCATTGATTGCTGATGGTGTATTACCATCCAATGAAGGCCGTGGATATGTACTTCGCCGTATTTTTGCGCCGTGCTGTTCGTCATGGTCGTCTATTAGGTATCTCAAGACCATTTTTGGTACCATTAGTAGATATTGTGGTAGATATTCTGGAGCGAGCGATCTCTAACATCGTGGAAAAACAAGACTTTGTCAAACGTGTTGTGGCGAACGAAGAAGAACGCTTTAACCAAACTTTAGCATCCGGCCTAGATATGTTAAGCCAATTGTTGGATACATTGAAAGCTGACGGTGCTACGACAGTGCCTGGTCAAGACGTATTCAAATTATATGACACCCTACGGATTCCCTTTGGGAATTGACAGAAGAAATCGCTCACGAAGCAGGGTTCACTATCGACCAAGCTGGTTTTGAAAGCGCTATGAACGAGCAACGTACTCGTGCTCGTGAGGCTCGTGAAGATGTAGATGCAAAAGTGGCAACTCCAGACATTACGCATTTATCCAATGAACATATTTCTGACGATGAAAGCGCTACAGCCTCCACTATATTATTAATCGGTGAAGGTGCGAAAGCTATCGACCGTGCTGAAGATGGTCAAGATGTGACTATTATCGTAAAAACGACTCCATTCCATGCAGAAGGGGCGGACAATTGGGTGACACTGGTTTCACTCGTAGGTACCGTTGGCAAAAGTAGAAGTGCATACAGCGAAAAAATTACCAGAAGGCACTACGTACCATGTAGGCACCGTGGTAGAAGGTAGCATTTCTGTGAACGATGAAGTAACCTTTGCAGTGGATGTAGAACGTCGTCAACATATGGCGCGCAACCACACAGCTACCCATTTATTACATGTCGCATTGCGTTCTGTATTGGGCACTCATGTAAACCAAGCAGGCTCTTTGGTAACACCAGACTATTTGCGTTTTGATTTTACACATTTCTCTCCAGTCACAGCAGAAGAATTACAAACCATCACAAACATGGTGAACGAACAAATTCTTCGGGCGTCCACATTGGAAGTAGAAACTATGTCCATTGATGCGCTGAAAGCAAAAGGTGCAATGGCATTGTTCGGTGAAAAATATGGTTCCGAAGTACGTGTCGTATCTGTGCCAGAATTCTCCGTCGAATTGTGTGGCGGTTCTCACGTAGAAAATACAGGCTTTATCGGTCAATTCCGTATTACTTCCGAAGGTGGTATCGGCTCTGGCGTGCGCCGTATTGAAGCGGTGACAGGTAAAGCGCCTCTTGCCTTAGCACAACAAGAAGAACACACAGTAAAATCTGTAGTACTCTAGAAAGCAAAACCACAAGAAGTGGTAACCAAAGTACAACAAGTGCTTGACCATGCGAAAGCCGTAGAGCGTGAGCTAGAGCAAGTAGAATTGAACAGTGGAAACCTTGATGGTGTCTTAGCAAGTCAATTTACAGTAGGTGATGTGACAGCTGTGGTAGCATCTGTACCAGTATCCGACATGGGCGAATTGCGCGATATGGCGGACATGGTTCGTGACAAAATCGGCTCTGGCGTAGTTCTTTTGGGCGCAATCTGGTGGCGATAAAAGCAAACTTTGTCTGCATGGCTACGAAAGATGTAGTGGGCAAAGGTATCCATTGCGGTAACATCGTAAAAGCAGAGCAAGCGCGCAAGAGGTGGTAATGGCGGTGACTGTCCAGATATGGCACAAGCTGGTGGTAAAAGATCCAGGCTATGGACCAAGCCTTAGCAAAGCAGGTAAAGAAACGATCCAATCCATGGTTGGATAAGTTTACGATAGATGAGACTTTCAGTAGAAAAACTCATGATAAGGAGGGATTGTATGAATCTTTCAGATAAAACGATGGTGATTAAAGCGGTACAAGCAGCACCGTTAACACCAGAAGAAGTATTTCAACATGTATTTCAAGCGTTGGCGGAAAAGGGATATAATCCAATTAGCCAAATTACGGGGTACCTCATTTCGGGAGACCCAACGTATATCACAAGTTACAATAATGCGCGCAAAGATATTCGCGCATTGAACGGGATGAACTCATTGAAGAACTTGTGAAAGAGTATGTGAAAGCGAAACAATTATAATGCGTATTATGGCACTTGATGGGAAGTCGGACCATAGGTGTCGCATGCAGTGATGCTCTGTATATTACAGCGCAAGGCATCGAAACCATTCGCCGCACATCTCACGAAAAAGACTTTCAGCGCATTGCGGAATTGATCCGTGAATATGAGGTAGATACCATTGTGGTGGGCATGCCGAAAAATATGAATGGTACCAAAGGGGAACGGGCAGAAAAAACGGAAGCCTTTGTGGAAAAGATGCAAGAAGTCATCTCCACACCAGTTGTATTTTGGGACGAGCGTTTATCCACAGTGATGGCAGAAAAATCTCTTATTGCTGCTGATGTAAGTCGTAAAAAACGGAAAGAAGTCATTGATAAGATGGCAGCAGTTGTCATTTTACAAGGCTATTTAGATAGTCGTTCATAAGGAGGTATACTATGATCGAACAAGGATATGAAGGTGAAGTGTCTGTTATTGTCGACTGAAGACGAAAATGGAAACGAAAGATATTACGAAGAAGAAATGATGATCCAATATGATGGAAAACCATTTGCTATCTTGGTATCTCTTCCACCAGAAGATGAAACTGAGCATGATGAGCCAGAAGTGATTAGTGCGCGCATTGATGAAGAAGATGGAGAACAAGTATATGTAGCTCCAACTGACGAAGAATTCGATGCAGTGATCAAATTGTACGAAGAAATGGACTAATCAGTCAGGAGGGCTGTAACAGATTGTCGAAGGACGGTTAGTTACAGCCTTTTTCATATGCTATGTATGCGTGGAGAACTAAGAGATATGGCAACAGAAGAAAAGAACAAACAAATTCAGTATGAACTATATATTCCCGCCCAATTTAACGAGGTAATGCGAGAGTCATTAGAATCGTTGATGGAGGATATGTTAGAAGATATAGGGACTGTGCATGAAGGGGAATCGGTGTATAAAGAAAATGGTGTCATTGACCATTGCGTACTTCGCTTTTCCATGGATGAAGGGGATGAATTCGTAGAGGAAATACTCCTCTGTTTGAGAGAAGCGGGCATACCTTATGGTGCTAAGTTATATCAAAAATGGAAATGTCATTGCAGAATTAGGTGATTTACATCATATCTATGTTGTGCTGGACGCGTCATTAGGAGATGCGAAACAGTTCAAACGGTTGGATACAAAAATTTCTAGGGCTCTTGAAAGAAAATAACATTGTCAGTGATCCCACACTACATATTCCAGAGGGAGTGGCTATCTTTGCGTATTATGTAGCAGATAAGGATCTTGCCGTGAGCACCATTGAGAAGTATCTTGGTCGAAGTACGCTAGGAACAGGAGCTACGATCGATGTGTAGACTCTGGACTTACGATTCATGAACGGTTTATGACAGATATATACAGCATCTATCGTGGGGTAGTGCCTGATTTGTGGTCTGCCATTAAAAATGAGTGGAAAGGCATCTCTTCCCGAGAGTGGATGCAATTGTTGCGCCGCTATCCAGACACACCAGAAGGACTTAGTTTCCTGCTCAATATTGTGAATGGTACGTACCAACAGGAATACACCTCTATGAAGGTTACATTCCCTATGTTCCTCTATGAAGGCAAACGATTCTACTTGCTGTCAGCACGTCAAATGTTAGAATTTGATCTTCAAGGGCAAGATGTGATGAACATGGATGTACTGTACTCTGATGTAAAACCGTCACAAGTACGAGCGCCTTCTAAACAGCGAAATCTGTGCCTGTTTGCGACTACCGGGGAAGGGGAAAGGGCATCGCGTTTCTACCTTGACTACAACCCGACAAAATCCGGTCATGTAGGACAAGTGCTCTATTACGATGGGGACACGCATATGCTGGAGGTGTTGGGACCGTCTTTCAGTCATGCCTTATTAGAGATTATGGATGAAATGTCTGACAATTTAGCGGATTCCATTCTAGAAACCGTTATGGAACGCATTATGAATTTGGATGTAGAAGCATTGGACCTTGACAGCGATGATAATCAGCTCCTGATGAGTACCATGGTTATGCTAGGTGAAGGTACCATGGAAGATGGCATGAGTCCTACCACCCTTAGAAGTGGATGTATGGGCATGGTATTGTTAGAAAATGCTACCTTTGATGTGGAGCAATTTAAAAAGGATTTGCTCGCTCAATCGGGATATTGTTTCTCCCACGAGTCCAGATGGTATGAAAGCAGGAGCAGCAGTGGTGACGAAAGATGTGGACTCTGTAGAAGAAACAGATATGGAGGAAGCACACGTTTTAGTTATTGATGACTACAAAGTGATGATAGTACCATTTTCCTTTGCTATGCCGGTAGAAGCAGTAGAAGCAGGGGCTCTGAGGAATTACCTATTTGATAATGGCTTAGAAGTGATTATGAAACATACGGGCTATGTATCGATTGGTATCGTAGAAGGTACGGGTAATACATTGGAAGAAAGCATTTTGCTATCGAAGTTACTTTGCAGTGGCAACATTGCAAACAGGAACAACTGCTATCTATACAAATGGCGTCCTCTATAAAGCGGACATATACTACAAAGAAACAGAGCGCCTACGAGATGATGTGTTGCCTATGGTGAACTTAGTGTGGGTTGATATCGATTTTGAAGAAGATGGAACCATCTCTTTGTATACAAGTGGCATGGAAGAGTTCACCAATTAAATGTGGAATTCTTGCATTGTCCATGGATTCAGAGCGTGCTTGGAATTATATCCTTAGCGTGGCGAATTATGTACTAACATCTGGTAAAGAATTAACAGACGGTGATTCCGTAGGTAGAACAGAGGAAGAACAGCTGATAGTTCATATCGATGAACCAGTCCATGCAGATGGATGGCGAAGTATACAAATTTTCTTTGATGAAAGTGAAGAAGAATAAATAATGAAAGGGGTTGTAGAATAGTTACAGCCTCTTTTGTTGTATAAAACAGATGTATATAGAAAAATTGCTATATACACTCCTAAAATGGTATAATATAGTATTCATTGAAAAGGGAGATTGCTGTGAAACAATATGTAAAATACATCTACGGATGTGTAGCGATTCTGTTGGCGACCGTACTGGGCGTGCTAGCAGGTATGTATTATATTCCTTGGACTGGCGGATCAAGGGAAGAGGTAGAAACGGTTGTCATTAGTGAGAACCAAACGGGTGCAGAGATTGGCGATATGCTCTATGAAAGAGTACTCATCACGTCACCTACGGTATTCCGTGCAGCCTTGCGTTTAACGGGGACGATGGATAAATTACAACATGGGTATTACCAAATCCCTCATCACGTTAGCTTGAGCGAGATTATTGGGTTGCTCCAAGAAGGAAGATTACAAACGGTGACACTCACCATTCCCGAGGGATTTACCATCGGTCAAATTGGGAAACGCATCGAGGAGCAAGGTATCGATACGCAGTATGCTTTCATGGAAAAAGGAAAGACCTATACACCTTACGAGTACATGGTAGGCACGAAGCCTGTTACGTATCGGGTGGAAGGATTCTTATTCCCTAGTACCTATGAGATTCCTGTGGGGAGCAAAGCAGAAGATGTGATGGCCATCATGGCGGATGAAATGAATCGCCAATTGACACCGAAAATGCGCCAAGATATTGAAGACCAAGGGATGACTATTTTTGAGTTCATCACCTTAGCATCGTTGGTAGAAAAAGAAGCAAAGTTCGATGAAGACAGACCGATTATTGCCGCTGTATTTCGTCGGCGTTTGAAGACGGGTATGCCTCTAGAATCTTGCGCCAGCATCCAATACATTCTAGGCTATCCAAAACCGCTCATTACCATTGAAGATACAAAATTAGAAAGCCCATACAACACATACCTTAATAAAGGATTGCCACCGGGGCCAATTGCAAACCCAGGCATCAAATCCATGGAGGCTGTTCTCTATGCACCGGCAACAGACTATTTATTCTTTGTGGCTGACAAAGAGGGGCATCATCATTTCACGAAAACCTATGAAGAACATTTAAAAATAGTGGATCAAATTTGCGAAGATTAAAGAGATTTTAAATGAACAACGCATTTATGCACTCTTGCATGATGTGCCAATTTTACGAGAATCGGAAGTAGAACTTTTTGAAGACTTGATTGATTTGTACAAACCGAAACGAGTGTTAGAAGTGGGCACGGCTATTGGATACTCTGTCTTTGTTATTGGCAAAAACATATGGACAAAGAAGGACAGCTCATCACCATGGAGATTAGACGATGTGCGCCATGCGGATGGCGACCCATTTCATTTCTCAATGATTATGCGAGAAAAATTACGCTCGCTAAAAGGGGATGCCACAGAGTTACTAGAGACTGTGGAAGGTCCTTTTGACTTGGTATTTTTAGATGGTCCGAAAGGGCAGTACTTAAAGCAACTGGAGCTGATTGAGCCGAAGCTCGCAGAAGGGGCGGTGGTACTAGCAGATAATGTCCTATTCCGAGGCTACGTGCGGGGACAAGAACCGCCACGCTTTCAAAACCATTGTGAAACAGTTGCAAAGAGTACTTAACCTATGTAGAACAAAAGAACACTACAACACCACCATTTATCCTATGGGAGATGGTATGAGTGTCAGTGTATGGAAAGGATAAATAGATGACAAAAACGACATATGGAATTACTAGCGCCAGCTGGCTAATATGGATAAATTAAAAATGACCATCTCCTACGGTGCGGATGCCGTATATTGTGTAGGCTGTGCTTTTGGCTTGCGTGCAGATAGCTCTAACTTTGACAATGATCAATTGAAAGAGGCTGTAGAATTTGTACACAGCCATGGCAAAAATCTATGTTACTTGTAATATCATTCCTCATAATGAGGACTTAACGAGGCTTAGAAGAATATTTACAATTCTTGGAAAGTATCAAGGTGGATGCTATTATCGTGGCAGACTTAGGAATTTTCTTGTTAGCCAAAAGCGCGTGGCTCTAGGACTGAACTGTAAGTGAGCACAAGCAGAATACAACAAACTATTTGACAACGGAGTTTCTGAAAGAACAAGGGCAGCTCGTGTGGTGGTAGCTCGTGAGTGAGCATCGAGACATCAAACACCATGCGAAAAAGCAGATATCGAAATTGAAGCCTTTCGTTCACGGTGCTAGTGTGTATTTCTTACTCTGTACGAGTTGCTTGTTGAGTAACTATATGACAAATCGTGATGCAAATCAGTGGGCTTGCACAAAACGTGCCGTTGGAAATACAATTTGGTAGAAGAAAACCGTCCCTGGCGAATACTACCCAATCGAAGAAGATGAACATGGCACATATCTTTAACTCTAAAGATTTATGCTTGTTGAAATATATCCCTGAGTTGTATAAAGCAGGTGTAGATAGCTTGAAAATCGAAGGGCGTATGAAATCTGTGCACTATGCTGCGACCGTATCTAAAGTGTATCGTGAAGCTATTGATACATTCCTAGAAGAAGGTGACGATTGGTATGTACGTGATGAATGGTATGCAGAATTAGATTTCTCACCGATCCATACATTAGAAGCCGCCCTGCCATGGAGAAACCAGGGGAAGAAGCACAGAACTGTGAGCAAATCTTCCAACACACAAACCGCATGATTTCACTTCAGTGACGTGGAAGGGCAGCAATGACACGTGAAAAGAAGGAGTATGCGTACATGGAACAACGCCAACAATTTTCAAAAGTCGGGAAACAGTAGGAATTCTGCCAACCAGAATGGATCATTGTGAAACACTAGCACACACGGATGACTGATGAAGAAGATGGCAGTACTGACATTGACTGTGGCCAAAACATGCACACAAATGAAATTACGACTATTATATCGACACACCATTGGAAGAGTTCTCCATGATGCGCCGTAAAGAACAAAGGCAAAATAAGTTTGTAACGAACTAGGGAGGGCTAAGGATGCAAAGAACAAGACATTAGCTCATGATCCGCCAGTATGTGCACTTTCAGATCGACCGAACGCATACGAATTATGTGGATCGTATATTAGTCAGGCTATGAATATGTCCTCGACGACGAGCAGTTGTGCAGAGGGATTGTTCATGGTGCGCACCACCGCAAGATCAACTGCGTGCATTGGCGGTACAAATTTTGCAATCCCTACCCATTTCTGTCACTCTCTTGGATGAAAGCAGGAGCTAGTGAAAGAGAGACACCATATGAGTGGTAATCATGGTTAGGAAGCAAGTGAGGTACAGTGGAGAACTAAGAGATATGGGAAACCTGAGAAGAAAGAAGAAACAAATCCAGCATGAACTATACATTTCATGACTCAACTTTGATGTATAATCGAGGAATCATTAGAAATCTTGATGGAACATAAAAGTAGCATGGCGTAGGGAGGAGGTGAGCCCAGGAAAAACCGCGTATAGGAGAATGGAGAAGTAGACTAGGCTGCATTGCTCTATTTTTCCTTCGAAGATGATACCAGCATTATTGGAAGAGGTTTTGATCTCCTCTAGAGGAATTGATTCCCTATGGCGCACAGCTCCGTCGAGATGAGAGGCAGTGGCTGATGTAGAACCTGCCACCATGTGTATGTCACATTGGATGGGGATCTTAGGAGTAGCTCAACTTAGTTCAGACGATTAGATAAGACGATTATGAAAGCCTTAGGAGAAAATGTTGTGGTTAGTGCCGAATTTCATCGAGACCTGAGGGCAGAACGAGTGCGCTTTACACTATTATGTAGCAGGACAAAGACGGCGCTGGAGGTTATTGAAAAGCCTTCTGAGCATAGGAGAAATTAGGCAAAGGGGCATCTATTCAGGTAATTGACTCCAATTTTGTAACCATTCATGAACGGTACTGAGCGATATATCTCGTATGTATCGCGGGGTTGAGATCCTGATTTGTGGACTGCCATTCAAAGTGAATGAGAAGGCATTTCTTCTACAAGAATGGATGCACTTGTTGCGCTGCTTATCCAGACACACGCCGGAAGGACTTAGTTTCGCTAGCAACGTTGTAAAGTGGCACGCCACCAACAGGAATATGCATCCATGAAGGTCACATTCCCTATGTTCCTCTACGAGGCTACGATTCTACTTGCTGTCAGCGCGTCAAATGCCAGACTTTGATGAACATGGCTTTGAGCATGAGATCATTGAGACATTTTGAGCCCAGATGAAAACCTGCGCAAGTGAGGGTCGCACTTCTTCCGTTGGAATCTGTGCTTATTTGCAAACCACTGGGGAAGGGAGAAGGCATCGCGTTTCTACTCCTCTTGACTATAACTAACAAATCTGGCTACATGTAGGACAAGTGATTTACTACGATGGGGACACGCATATGTTAGAGGTGCTGGCGCTAAAGTCTTTCCAGTCACGCCTTGTTACAGATTATGACAGGATTATGTCTGGGCTGGTTAGGAGATTCTATTAGAGAGTGTCATGGGACGTACTATGAGCGTAAATATAGAAACCTTGGACTTTGATAGTGAAGATAATCAGCTTATGATTAATACGTTTATGGCTAGCCCAGCTGAGTATCATGGAGACATGGCATAGGGTCCTAAGTGATCGCAGACGTGGACGTATGGGCATGGTATTGCTGAAAATGCTACCTTTTGATGTGATGACGCGATTTAAAAGGACGCTTGCTTGCTCAATGACATTGTTTCCGTAACTCGAGTCCAGAGGGATGAAAGTGCGAGCCGCAGTGGTACTGAAGATGTGGAATCCGTAGACAAACAGGGATGGATAGTACACTTTTTAATTATTGACGATGCGAAATGTCGATACGCTGCCATTCTCCTTTGCTATGCCCGTACAAGCGGTAGAAGCGAGCACAGCGAAATTTATCTATTCGACAAATGCCTGGAAGCGTTTGCAGACCACACGAGCCATGTGGCGTAGCGATTATGGTGTCGTAGTGCGCGGAAACAGTGGCATTAGAAGAGAGGTATTTTGCTGTGCAGTTACTTTGCAGTGCTTACAACAGGCAGGAGCTACCGCTATTTATACCGAATGGCGGTCCTCTATGCCGACGAAAAAGCACTACGAAGAAACAGAGCGCCTACGAGATGATGATGTGAGTTACCTGGCGGCATGAACCTCGTGTGGCTGATAATCCATTTTGAAAGAAGATGGAACCTTAACTGTACACCAATGGCATGGAAGTATTCGACCAATTAAATGTGGAACTCTTGTACTGCCCGTGGGATCCAGAACGTGCGTGAATTATATCCTTAGCGTGGCGGATTATGTACTGACATCGGGGAAAGAGTTAAAAGATGCGATACAGTGGGCAGAAATATGGACGAACAATTCTACAGGCATATTGATGAACCGCACCATGCAGAGGAACACAAAGCATACAAATTTTTGTTGATAGTATAGAAGAAGAATAAATGACTAGTGAAAGGGGCGTGGCGTTATGATGCTCCTTTTTATATAGAATGAATTATTAGGATGGAGTACTTAGATAGGAGATAGATGGGGAAGAAGAAAAGAACCCAAAAACATGAAAAGAAAAGAAGGTAAAAGACGAAAGAGAAAATATACGTGCTGAAAAATGTATAGACTCAATATTCCGACATATTGAGGAACCTGCCTTAGAAAACTTGGCGTATATTGCGAAGAATTACAGAATGACGGGGAAGTCATGGCTCTAGAGATACTGTCTGTTTAAAGTGTTAGGAAATTGCTTCTATTGATTTTGTTGCGCGGATACTAACAAAGAGTGATAGACTGTATTATTTCTACCTCTCAGACCATGGACTTCCGTTAGGTAGTGAATTGCCAGAATGACAAAAGTGATTAAACGTATGGGGCGATTGCATGTGGATCAGTAGACCTTAGCGCATGAGCTTTCAGAGCCCATTGACAGAATGAAGTATTTGTAAAACGATTTTTATTCAGGAACGACACTGTATCACTGGCATGAAAGTATTTAGCGCGGGCAGTGATAGATGTAACTAATCATAATGCTGTTTTGTATTTTTATGTGATTGATAGAAAAGTTAGCTCTAGATACCATCAATACCAGTATAGATAATTTCAGATGGTGGGAGCCTCATTAAGGCGGTTGATTCAAATATGACAATACAAGAGTATTTTGAATCAAAATAACTCGACCATATCGTCATTTTGTGGAACCTATAGGCGGAAGATGCAACAGGATTGGAAAAGGTCTCAAAGAAGACAGGACAACAGGAATTGAAAAAGAGTATTTCTGAAACCCCACAAGGATTGTTGGACATTCTTAGTATAGTAAAATGGAACTTGGAATCAAAGGTTTCTCAGATTTCCAACTGATAGTACCTATATTTATGTTTGAAAAGCATGAGCTATACCTATTGTCAGTGAAGATGTGATGAAAACATAGTCAAAAGGAAGAACTGAGGTAGTAAAAACCAGCCTTAGAGGGTCATTGCGACCGAAAGGGTACGAGCTCGGTTGTCGCAGTGAATGCTTTGTTTAATTGCTAAGTCTGAAGATGGTAAATCACGATTATATATTGACTATAATCCCACGAAAGAAGGTGTAGTAGGGCAAGTGTTGTTGTATGATGGTCAATCCAGAGAGATACAGTGGTAGTCAGAATGTTCGCTAAGTTTTTGGCAGTTTTGTCTACACTAGATTATCATACATATGGTTTGTACACGTTACACGTTGGATAGTATTGCTGATACCATGAAATAAAGAACCAGAGACTGACACTGAGATGGTGACCGCAATACAAACAAAGGGGCTCCATAGGTTGCAGACAGAGGTAAGTCGGAAGATGCGAGAAGTTGAAGATGAAAGAAAGATGGACATCCTTCCTTTAGATAATGGCTTTTTATGAATGGTCAGACCTGATAGAACGTATACAAGAAAAGTGGAAGCTGAGGCATATGTGATGGTTAGTGCAGTTATTGATGGGATGAATATAAAAGGACATGTAGAAAGCTAGCTGTCCTTTTACTAAGTTACATATGGATCAAATATGTTTTCATTTCTAATTGTCATGTAAGTGCTAAAATTATTTAAGTCATAGTGTTCAATTTCGACTTGCAATTTAAGGTAGATATTAAATAAATTATACACTTGCATAGATGTTAGGGATATGATATTATATATTTGTTGTTACGGTAAGTAACAAGCGGTAGCGAAACAGTGTTTCCCAAGGACAGTAAAGATGATTCGTTACTATGGATGGAAGATATCGGGGCATAGCGCAGTTTGGTAGCGCACCTGGCTTGGGACCAGGGGGTCGCAGGTTCGAATCTCCTGCTCCGACCATTTTCTTATGTGCGGGTGTAGCTCAATGGTAGAGCCCCAGCCTTCCAAGCTGGTTGCGAGGGTTCGATTCCCTTCACCCGCTCCACTTATACATGTGATTGTATTTAATACGTTCCCATACAGAGACAATGTCTATGTGATGGGTTATTTTATTATTTACAGTAAAATAACATGGCATAACTACATATGGTTCAGTAGCTCAGTTGGATAGAGCAACGGCCTTCTAAGCCGTGGGTCGGGGGTTCGAATCCTCCTGGATCACTCACTAACAAAGGATTCTATGTTTTCTAGGATCCTTATGTTTCTGCATTATTAAAATAGGTTTACAGCATATGTACTAGGTAGTAAAATTAGGATAAAAAGTATTTAATAGTGTAGTCTTTACTTCTTGTTCTTATTTTGGAAAACTTGAAGAGTGAAGTGGCAGGGAAATATATTTCTATTTTGATGATTCTGGAGTACTGCATCCATCTAATGATACGGGAATTTTTGTATATGAGTGATATATGTTTTGAATAAATCTGATAAAGAATGTGCAAAACGTAAAATGAGTAAAAAGTTTAGTGAAGAAAATTCAAGTAAGTCTAAACACGGAAGATGAATTGAAGTGTAAAACTTAAGAATAGCCATAAAAAGAGCTTTATTCAATGTAATGAAAACATATGAGACAGTATCATCGGTTGTTAGAAATTGAACGCTGTATACGAGAGTATATTGAGCAATGTTAAACCAATATGTAGATATAAAAGATTATATTTTGAAATTACTAGTAAAGGAAACATTAAAAAGCTTTTATTCAATGTAATAAGCTAGATTCTATGATGACGACGAGAATCTACAAAAATGTAGATGAACAATTAAAGGTCTACAAGTGGAGTGTATAACTTAGAAACGGCTATTTATGAAGAATTAGAGTGATGCATATTTTAATTATGATTATGGAAAAATTCATAAAACCTATATTTTCATGGGGATATTGAGGTTAAAGTAAAATATTGTGAATCAAAAGCATGATTATTTGATACAGGCATCAGATATTTTAGTGAATCGAATCACTTCACACAGAGATGAAGATGTACCTAAGAGAACTAGATAATCATCAAAAAGATTGATTTTTCCGTAAAATATGATAGACTTTTTACAGACAACTTGTACTGTTTACATCTAGGATGTGATATGTGTAATATATTAAGCGTGCTGTGTGTACGCCTGCTCTAGTTGGCAAAAAGAGCCCTTTGAGCTCTTTTTGTTTAACTAGATAGAAACACAAAGCGGATAGTTCAGATTGAGCTATCCGCTTTTGTGCTTCTCATAGTGTAAAAGCCCGATGATCTTTTGGTTATAGACACTATATAGCTATTTAATCTCCAACCGCTCCATGATACGACGCAACTGTTCTTGTACTTGTTGCATGTCGGCTGTTGTGAGCGATTTGTTCGCTTGTGTTTCTGTACTAATCGTAACGAGCTGAGATTTGCGTGTATGTTGCATAGGGGTTACTTTCACCGAATTTGAGGCTAATGCCTGCATTAAATAAACGCTCGCTACTACCTAGGTTGGTACTGAAAGAAACCATAGTTTTTTCATTAGGACGATAAAACGCACCTGGATGTCAAGGCAGTGAGAACCTTGGTAGTGTCCATAGCCAGCGGCTGATGTCATTATCTTCGCTGTTGTAATCTGTGGGATAGCAAAGCGGCAGGCACCGTGACTAGCTAAAGAATCGACACGACCGCCTAGACGATCCAGAAGACTCCATCGCTTTGGACGCCTCAGGATTGTAAAACGACCGAAGATAAGTCTACGGTACCAGTTACCGAGTGCCCTGCTGTATCTGTTACGGGTCAAGGATAACCTTTTATCCTGTAGTTGCAAGCCAGTAGTGGAAGTCAGCAAGGTATCGTTACCATCTTGACTGTTTGCCGCTACCGCTTTTAGTTGTGCCACATTGACGGCATCCGTATCGTTGGTACCAGCTGCGACGCCAGTGATTTGGCGAAAGTAAGTTGTTTGCCCGCATCGCCCACGGACACAGCACCTAAAGGTAGATACCCATGTGTGGTCTGTCAGTTTTGGAAGCTTGTTTCGTAGACTGGGTCATACCTGCCACACCTGCGACTGTGTTGCTCACAGATTGACTACCGACGGCAACACCACTTGCAGTGGTTACATTTGAGTCAAAACCGATAGCGGTCGCTCGTGCCACATTGGTAGTCATGTCTTTGGTAGCGCCACCGATGAGGACACTCATTCAAAGCGGCGGTTAGGTCCGATGGTCCCCAAACAGGATGGAGGACGTAGTATCAGTGACTGTGTTCTCCGCACCGATCACAGATAGATGGCTGGCATTGGTTAACGTGTTTTGTAACCATTTACCATGTTGTACTTGCTGGCATAGATTTAGTGCCTGTTGCGGTATTACCAACCCCGATAATTTGCGTATGTGATGTGTAATGGCTGTATTTGCGTCACGATGGCTAAGGTAGCACCGCCCGCGCTTAGCGACCCCTTCTTGCAAGCGCAGTTTGCATGTCTTTCACAGAGGCATACTTTGTATTATACGAAGAAGCGTTGAAATCGCCGAGGAATTTTCAATGCGGTTTCCAACCCCCATAGTGATGGCGCCGTTACTGTTTGTCACAGAGTTTGCGGACGCGAGTGATGCACATTGGCAACGCGGCGGTGGAACGACCAGACATAGATTCATTGAGTTTAATGATCACAACCGTAGCAAAGGCATTTTTGTCGCATTCGATAGGGTATCAAAGAATCCATTGGCATTGAAAGGACTGGACTGCACGTTGTAGCTGCCCAAGGTAGTAGCAAACCCGCCACCTGTATAGGAGTTGGTGCCTATCGTAGTAGAGGCTACACCAAACTGTTTGAGCTTGTTGGCAGAGCTATCACCAATCTTAATATCGTTCTTTTCTGGCGTATGGTCCCCACTTTCGATGGACCCCGTGCGAGCGTAGGTATTAGAACCAACAGCGATACCAGCTGGCAGATTTTTTAAGATTTCTACTTCATTTTTAATGTCTCGTCCACTGAAAGTCTCCCCAAAGGATAGGATCCCTTCTTGTGTGCCACCACCCATCATGACAGTGGCTTTAGGACCGACCGTAATATTCGTACTCGTGTTTTTCCAGCCATGGCATCATACAGGACGCCCTGTCGCATTATGCAATTCGATATCTTTAGGTGAGCCAGTTGCCTGTGCTTGACCCCACGGAAAGAATAGCATAGTAGAGGCTAATAGGGCGGTAGTGCCATAGTAGCACTCTCATGGAATAGCGTTTGTGGATTTGTTGCTTTCTCAGCAGATACTTTCAATCATCATATCTCTCATTTTCTTTTTCTTGACTAACGATGGATACAGAAAACGTTGGATATACGCACCCTTGGCGAATATCTGATGATGAGTTAGGGTACCATGCTATCTGCGTGCATGCGTACATGTGTATATGCACAGTATATCACATAAGTGGGGGATTCTATAGAAGATTTATTCTTAACTCATGAAAATATCAGGTCGTTGTGCTTGAGGTAAGGGGATAGTAGACTATCCTTTCACAGGTGAAGTGTAGCTACTATACCGTAAATGAGAAAAATAGTTAATAGAGTATAATTTAGTTGGCATAGGATGATTCACAGATTATGAAAAAAATGAATAGTGATTTAATAGCACTATAGAAAGGGTGAAAATTTAACAATGCGATTGCTTATGATTATAGTGATTTGATATAATATAATATAAAAGCTACTCTGTAGAATCTAGAACAATTATTGATTGGTGAATATGTACTCTAGACCATACATTTATGTTGCCCTAAATTTAACATAATTTCGACATGTTTTTAATTTAAAAATGAGTTGAATTTTTCAATTTGTATAAAATCAGTAATTAGGTATATACGTGATTATGTGACGTCATTTTATCAAAAGAATGAAATGAGGTCTATTTGTCGTTCCCACCCAATACGTATGGAATGGTATAGGAGGTTATAAGGTATGTCGTAAGCGCAGTGAGATGTTTATTTATAGGATTACGTAGGATAGTGAAAGAAAACATAATAACATACATAAGCATTCAATAGTAGGCGGACGAGAGATTAGGAGGTAGAGATTTGCTCTGGTCGTAGTAGGACTTTCAAAGGTGAAAGCGTGTAGTAGCATAGGGTGCTGTATATGATGAAACATAGTTAGAACGAGTGAATAGGAGTTAACAACATAATGAATAAGATCTTTAAAGTTATTTGGAGCAAATCGAAACAATGCTATATCGTTGTCTCTGAAATGGCACAGAACCATTCGGGAAAAAGAAAGTCGTCGTAAGCAAGTATCTTGGCGGCTATGGCTGTGGGATCGGAGACAGCCGTTGTTGAGGTACAGGCAGGAGCCTTCGACGGTGGTCAAATAGGTTCTTATTATGCCACAGCGATAGGATATAAAGCAGAATGCTTTTACAGATAGCTCAATAGCAGTGGGCACATATAGCTATTCTAAAAGGAACGCAAGTTCCAGGCGATGCCTGGCTCGACTATGATCCTGAAATATTGCCATAGGTAATAAAGCTCGTGCAGTGGGTATTCAGCAGCAGCAGTCGGGATGAATGCCACTGCAGATAATTCGTTCGATTGGTGGCTGTCGGGCGTAATACAGAAGTGACAGGTGACTATGGTGTTGGTATTGGTTTTAAATCAAAAGCTGCACTGCATGGTATTGGCATTGGTGAACAAGCTCGTGCTTTGAAAGAAGGAGCTACTACATTAGGCGTTAGTTCCCGTGGGTATGGTAAAGGTGCCATTGCTATCGGTTGGCAATCCCTAGCAGGTGCTGATGTGTATACTGCAGGTGTACCAGGTAATGATAGTAATAAAGATAGTTCAAGCAAAATCGATGGTTATAATAGCTGGGGGCGATATGTCTGTGGGTTTACGTGCCCTGGCAACAGGTGGTAATGCTACAGCCTTAGGTCGTAATTCAGCAGCCACAGCGGCAAATGCCGTAGCTATCGGTGGCGGTAATGGTAATAGCTTTAATGATAATACAGAACGAACTCTAGCGTCTGGAGAAAATCGACGACTATTGGCTATAATTCCATGACTTCTGGGACTAGTGCATCCCGCTTTGGGTACTAGCATCTCACTCCAAGACTGGTGACTGTGGTAATAGTGCATCAGCCTCTGCAAAAGATACTGACGGAGGTTCAATGCTGCGAGCTACTGCAGAGGTGCGACAGCTGTAGGTAAAGCAAAAGCTCAAAAACTGATGCAACTGCCTTGGGCTCTGGAGCAACAGCATCAGAGGTTGATGCTGCGGCTCTTGGTAAAGGTGCTACGGCATCAAAGGGAGATGCTGCATGCCGTGGGTTCTGGTGCCAAACAGCGAGCAAGTAAAGTACAGCCAACAGCCATCGGTGCAAAGGCTCTGGAAGCGATCAAGCAAGCCAATGCGCTATTGCTATGCCAAAGCCAGCGTCAGAAGTTGGATTCCACTGCCATTGGTGAAGGTGCCAATGCAGAAAAGCAAAATGCCGTTGCTATCGGTAAAGAGTGCAATTTCTGAGGCGCACAAGTGGTGTCGCTGTGGGTAGTCGGTACACCAAGCGCTGGCGGCAGATGATACCATGCAGCGAAGTGGTAGTTCTTCCTCGTGCATCCAATGCTATTGATAGTGCCTTCGGTGATCGACGAGGCAACTGGTGGTGCATCGACAACAATTCAAGATTTATACAGTAAATACAAGTGAGATAGTCTTTGGTGCCAACCCTAATACATCCGCTATCGGAACTCTGTGTAGGCATTGGTTATCAAAGTGCATCAGGGAGTATCATTAGTATTGGAGTGCAGACTATCAAGGTAAAGAAGACTACCGCAGAGTCGACATGCACGTGGCTATGGGTGCAGGCGCTCAAGCTAGTGCAACTGGTGCAGTAGCGATAAAGGAACTAATACAAGTACGATTTAGAGCATTCCGTAGCACTCGGGTAGAAGGTTCTACTACCACACATCAAATGATGGTACAGCTACGATTAGTTATTTGACAAATGAATCAGTAAGTAATAGTAGTAATGAATTATCATTGTGGTAATAAACGTAATGACAAAAATGCTAACAAATGATACAGGAAATACTCTGCGTCAGATTATCGGATTTAGCTAGTGGTACGAATGACTATGATGTAAGCGAATATCAAACAATTAAAAGCATTAAAGTCAGCAGGCATATATCAAAACCAAAAAACGGGCAATGCGCCAGACCAGATGCTGCTGGTGAAATCACTTTAAATTACCGTAAACGTAAAGGGAAGATGTTTCTGGTGAAGCAGTAGGTACAGATGTAGCGAAAATCAGTGAATGGGATGCTGCGTACTCAAGGCTAAACTGCTACGGCAGATGCTGCACGCAAACGTTGTTGACATCGAAAAAGCGATTCTTTAAAGCGGTGATAATACCATAAACGGCAACAATGGTACGGTTACCATTAAAGCTAAGGATATGGCTGACCTCATGCCGGTGAAACAATGCAAGCATTGACAAGTAAGTCCTGGCAATGGGCGGTGTTTTAATTCTGAATGTTACCGAGTGCCGGTGCCAGTGGTCGAAGATGGTAAACTTGTTACTTCTGGCGGTATAAAACGGCTCTTGATGCTAAAATTGATAAAACGGCGAAATGCATATAAAAACAGGTGAGTATACAGTTGGTGCTACAGTGGTACGGCATCGTTAGTTCAACAAAATAATATGAGACTTAAGTACTCGTGCGGCAATTGAGAACATTGCTAAAAATCTAGTAGATGGTGTGTACAACATTGAATACTTGACACAGATTTTAAGATCCTCTTCCGTGGAGGAAAGGTAGTCAATCCGAGTTTGATGCGCTCAAGGGCAAAAGCAATTACTTTCACGGGTGATGATAATGCTGGCGTAAACAATGCACTAGATACTACGTTGACAAGTGAAGGTGGTGCTAATTGCATACTACAGCGGGCAGATATTCGTGTGGAAAAGATGAACTGCGGTGATGGTTTGATTGTTCCAGAATTATCTGACAGGATTATCTGGTATAGAAAAATCGCGTGACAGCAAAACTGATTTGATCGTAAAATGAGTACGAACACAGTGACGATCACCGGGTAAAACTGGCGACAATGGTACAAATTATACTTTTGCAACAATGCAAAGTTGGCAGCGTAGTTGACATTATTACCTTTAAGTGCAAATGGTGTTGCAGATACGGCAGCTGATAGTAGAAATTGAAAAAAGGTTTGAATTTCCCGTGACTGCGGACTATAAACATAACTGACTGATGGTCCCATAAGTCTGGTTTTATCTGTTACACAACAGGTGCAGATGGATTGGTAACAGCTGGTCTAGATATTTCTCTTGTGTAGTGAATAAAATGCAGTAGATAAAAGGAAACTTAAGCCAATTTGTCGATGAGCAATGAGGGCAGTAACTAGAATTAGCAGCAGCTTGCCACGAAAAGGAAGCACGAAAGTAGCACCTGGTATCAACACAACAGGTGATGGATTTCACAACCACAGCCACTTTGGAGTCACTGCATGCAAGTGATGCAAACGATACAACGGTGGCTTGTGCTCAGGCGCAGACTTACAATTGATGGCGGTACAGATTACACTGCCCAAGAATCGTGCTTATACATTGGGCATACAGTGACAAAAGTGGAATTAAAATGGCATGAGCAGCAACTATCATTGGTGGTACTACAATTTGCAGAAAATGGGTGATTTACAGGACCAACACCAACATTACAAAGCAGAGGTGTGCCAGGCAATAACGGTAAGATGCTATCGATAAGTTAAATGCAACTAATGCAGTTAGCTCAAAAGTTTCTGGGCAATAGTGAAGTGAGACTTTACAGTAAAATGTAACGACAGGAACACTGTCACTAACCACAGGTAATACGGTAGCTAGCGATTATATTGGCTTATCTAATAAGGAAGTACCGAAGCATCCTATCAAATATCGTGCTGAAACGATGATGCAGTAGAAAATGCGAAATCCGTTAAAATTAGCAGATGGATTTAATTACGCATGGCAAGTGACGATGTAACGACTACGGCAAGAAGGACCTAAATCTGGTTTGAGCGATGACAGCAGAGGGACAATGAGTAGGGATTACATTTCGGTTTAGATAAAGGCTACTCGTAGCAAAGTGAAAGTAGACATGCGTGCAGATAGAAAGACGTGAAGCAATCTGATCCGATGATGGTAAAGACAAAAGTACAAAAAGAATTGGCGAAAACAGCGGCGCAAGACGCTGTAAAAGTCACGCCTGGTGTCAACTCAACTGAGTGACGACAGATACAACGACAACAGCTGGAGTTACTACGTATAAAGTGAATGCTAACGATACAACAGAGTAGCTGTATCGGGTACTGAACTTTCACGATGGTGGTACGCTAGATACAACTTCTAAATCCGTAGCCTATACATTGGAAAGACATCCTGACGTGCAACAAAAGCGTCAGAGCTGTGACCATGAGCAACAGCAACTATGCGTCGGTGGCGGTACCGCTATTCTTTGCCGAGATGGCTACATGTCACAGGACCAACTCCGATATCACTAAAAGCGAGATGGTGCTTGCACAGAGCATGAAACATTTGAAAGATGCTGTCGATCAGTTAGATGCTTTCTAATGCTGGCCAAAATGCAAAATCTCTGAAAGAACGGCTGGTAAGGTGAGGAACGTTAGAAACAAATGCTTAACGAACTTAGGAAACACTGTCACTAACCCTGAATACGGTAGCTAATTTGGGAGATACTGTAACTAGCAATACAGTAGTTTCATCTAATATAAAATTACCCAAGCGGGTACGATCTCACACTACCATTTGACTGACAAAGGTTTCAGATCTGCAGGTAGTGATACAACTGCTAATGTGGGGCACCGATGGACTGCCGTAACCTTGGTGAAGCAATTAAAAGTTGCGAAGGTTCAGAAGAGCTCGTGCGACAGACTGAGAGCTGAGATAACATCAGATGCAGTGAAAATCAATGACGCTAGTTGGATGTGAAAATTAGCTGAAAACCTTGGCTGTATCAAGATATCTGGTGAATGGTACGCATGACTTATGGTGATTACATGGGTGATACAAAATGTCTGCGGTAGAAGCGCAAAAGATGGTAATAAAAGGCGTTGTAGATTTAGGAGATGCCGGGTGAAAGTAAAGCGATACTAGATACTACTATTTCCTACTCAAAGCGGGTACCGAAACGGCTAAGAATAAAAGTTAAATTACAAGATGGTTTTGACTGTAGCGCACTCTAGCGCAGTAGCGCATACTCTAGCTTGAAGCAGGTGGGGCAGGCCCAACAGCACATACAAGACAGCGTGGCGACTAAGAGGTGTTGTTATTTTCTCACAGCGACTGATGGTGTGGTAAAGCATGAGTTTAGATGGCGACACTCGTGAGTGCTATCGACAATGCGACAAGTAAGATTGTATGTAGCAGCAGTACGCTAATTTAAACAGACCATTACGAGGCTGATGCAAATCTAAACTTTGCAGGCAATGTAACTAAAAATGCACAAGATGCCGATGTGGACAAAGATAGCGATTTATCGTTAGCTACTGAGCACGTTGCATGTATAAAGCAGTTTGGCTAGTAGAAATTACGACTACACAGCCAAAAGGTAGCACCATCACAGTGCATTGAATTAGCGCAAACGTTGAAAGACCAGTTGTCAAAAGTACGGGAGGTCCAGCCCTCTAACGGTCGTGACAGTGCTAACAGCTTAACTGGTAAAAGATAGAAGCCTGACGACAAAACTCGTATCTAGAAAAAGTAAAATGCTTTGCGTAATGGCAGAAGCAGGCACATGTGGTTTATACTGATGACGCCGGAGAACGCTTGGTAGAGAAGCCAACGACGCAAATACTATCACCAAAGATGATGACAGCTGACGGTACTCCAAAAACAGCGAGATGAAACAAATGGCACTGCACCAAAAGCAGTGGACAGTCCACAAAGCTCGTGTGGTGAAATGCATGGAGATGCACAGCCACTACTTTGCTTACATTGCAGATGATAGTAAGAAGTTGTAGCGGAGTTCTAGAAGCTGTAAACGGCGGTCCAGTACATTCTGCTAAAATCCGACTTGGCAACAGCTCTTGGTGAGTGATTCCAAAAGTAAACGCTGATGGATCCTCACGGGTCCTACTTACAGCATCACGAAAAGATGATGGAAGCAATGCGACCGGACAGAAGAGCGAAGAGGCGTGAGGCGATGCGATTCAGCAAAATTCTGATACTCGTATCCAACAACGCCAACTGCAAAGCAGCCTTGGAAATGAAAGGCCCTGAACTTCGGTACTAGTAATAGATCGCGGCAGACACTGGATACAGTACACCACGTAATGACCTTGGTGAAGCGTTGAGAGTGAAAGGCGCTGAGAAACTGACTCGATGCGACCAACTGGGTACAAACAACATGACTGTAGTGAGAAAATCACGCGGTGATGGTTTAGATGTGACCCTTGAAAACCTTGGTACATCAAAGATCGCTTGATGCGTGCGGCCGTGATTATGGAGATACTAAGGTTACCGTAAAAGCTCCTAGGAGTAGAGCAAAGGTGGCATTGATCGATTTTGGGATACTAAATTGGTAACTAATGGCAGATGCTAATAGTTTCTAGCCAGCACTGAAACAGCGATACTACGAAGTTAAAGCATCAAGACGATTCACTTTGTAGCTGCTTTGGGCTTTGGTAGCGACCACGGCTACAGCAGGTGGAAACAAGCCCAACATGCAAACACAGACAACATGTCGACTAAAGCAGGTGTATTTCTATGACTGATGGTAGTAGGTAAATATCGGTTTAGATAGTGATACACGTGGTGCCTTGACAATCGACATTAGCATAGGACTTGGTAACTTGACAGAAGACTGCAGTACAAAGACCAGGTGACTTCATTAGCCAAAACGGCGAAAGAAGTTTGTGAACTTCAGTAAGCATCGGAAATGCAACTACAACGGTGGATGCAGTAACGCTGATAGGATCTGGCTTACAAAGCGAATGCAATTGGTTAACATAGCAGTAGGTAATTGGTGCATTAACGATTAACATTGCGACTCAGATACGATAAAGTTCGTGCACTGTAGATCTGTCGGATGCTACAAAAGGTAAATTAGCGACTGTGGGCAACTTGGCAACTGTCATCGGGTGGCACAGCGATTGCGCGAGATGGGGCTGTCACAGGACCAACTTTCAACATTACAAAAAGCGGGTGGTACTAAGTGAAAATGCAGCGACGTTGAAAGGGGCTATTGAAAAATTAGATGCGGCTGATAATGAGATCGAAAATGCTAACATTACTAACTTAGGCACTCTGAATTACTAATTTTAGTAGATGGTGGTATGACGTTCATCGGTGATGATGCAACGGCGGATACAGTGACTCGTAAAGTGGGAAACCCTTGAAAGCATCCATGTCGAAAACAATATTTCCGTGAGCGGCGAACTCGAGAATACATTAAACTGTAACACTATGAGGTGAGTTGATATCACGTCTATGACCAATGCTGGTGCGGATAGCCAGAGCCAGGTAGCAAAAATTATCTTGAGGCGCAGGTGGTGTATCTATTGCTAACACAGCCGGCTGGTCAAGATGGTCTTTGCTGGTGCAGCCAAAGGCTTCATGACCATCGGCCGGGATGGTATTAATGCAGGTGGCATGAAATTACGAACTGTAGCAGGAAGCCTACAGAAAATGGAGATGCTGCCGACCAAGCAATACGTAGATACTAGCGTATCAGCAGCTTGAAGATACAGTTACTATGCAAATCTACGCTATGCGGGTGATGCGAGATGAAGGTGCGGATGCAGGCCAAAACGTGCTTGAATTTACCGTTGGCTGGAGATACTGAAAGGCGGCAGAGTACGCAGCTGGTGAGTGAAATCAAAACGGTGGCGCTAAAAGCCGGTACGATTACTATCATCATAGAAAAAGCGGTGACAGATAAACTGGCTCCAACTCGGAGATGCTACCGCTAACGGTCGTGACGGTGCTAATGAAAACGCTTGACAGGTGCAGACAATGGTCAAAATGGTAAAACCGTATCTGAAAAAGTAAATGCTTTGCGCGTAACGGCAGAAGCAGGCACTGTGGTATATACTGACGCGATGCTGCGGCGTGGTGAGAAGCCAGCGATGGCAAAATACTATCACAAAGATGATGCAAAGCGACGGTACTCCAAAAACAGCGAGATGAAACAATGGCACTGCTGCCGAAAGCGGTGGACAGCCACAAGCTCGTGTGGTGAATGCGAATGGAGATCGCAAAAACAGCCACTACTAACCTTGTCCAATATTGCAGATGGCAGAAGTTGTAGCTGCAGTTCTAAAAGAAAGCTGTAAACGGCGGTCAATTACATACTGCAAATCTGTCAGCAACAGCTCTTGGTGCGTCGAAAGTAAGTACAGATGCGATCCTGTCCGCAGGTCCTACGCATAACATCTACGAAAGGAGATGATGGAAGCAATACGACGGAAGAAGCGAAGCGAAGCGTAGGCGATGCGATTAGCAAATTGAGATACTCGTATCAGCAACGCCAACTCAAAGCCTTGAGAGCAAAGGTCCTGAGACTTCTACGGCAACAAAGGTCACGGCAGACACTAGATAAAGTACACCGCAATCGCGGTGGAAAGCGTTAAAAGTAAAGGTGCAGAAAACTGACTCGTGCAGATGGAGCTACGAATAACATTGATGTGGTGAAGAAATCTGCGCGAGCGATGGTCTGGATGTAAAATTGGCGGAAAACCTTGGTAATATCAAAGAAATCGCGGGTGATGGGAGCGCACTGATTTAGTCATCAAAAGCAGCGATGCTAGTATTACGTTGAAACCGGCAAAACCAGCGGTGAATGAGTCCGGATTACGGGAAGATGTAACAACTCAGCGAAACCAGCAACTGTAGATTTCGGTGATAGACGATATGTAATGCGAAAACTTAGATGACCTCCATTACGCTTACCGATGCGAACAATGATACGGACAGGAATGCAAAATCTGATAAAACTACAAAAAGGCTTAAACTTCGCTAGCAAAGCGTACGTATCTACAACTGAAGATGGACCTAAATCTGGTTTCAGTGATTAAAAGCAGAAGATGATGAGCATAAGTTACATTCGGTTTGAATACAGCTACCCGTGAAAAAGTTGATAATCTGCGGATAAAAGCTTAAGCTTATTTATCACAGGCTGGTAATAATAAAATTACTAATTTATAAAAGCTGTTGCAGAAGGGAAACAGTAAAAAGTTGCAAATGGAATCAACACAACAGTGGATACCAGATACAACTACAACAGAAGGTGTAACCACTTATAAAGTGAATGCAAACGACACAAAAGTAGCCAGATTGCAGGTGAAGTGGTTATTGAGCTACAACAATCTGAGTGAGCGTAGGCGCTACGGATCGAGGTTCGTACATATACCATTAGAATGTGACGAGTGCTGCAAAGGTGGCTATTTGCCGTAGGCAACTTGGCAAATGTCATCGGTGGTACAACAGTGCGCATAGATAGCGCACCTGTAATGGGCCAAAGCTTTCTCACTATCACTAGAAGCGGATGGTACTGGTGAAAATGCAACGACATTGAAAGCTGTTGAAAAGAAACTGAGATCGCGGCGAATCAAAGGTCAAAATGATTACTAACTTGGGTAATAGTATCACTGAAAAGGTCTGAACTTCTATGGTAACAAAGATACTGCAGACTGAGATTAAAGTACACCGTCAACCTTGGTGGAAGCGCGTTAAAAGTAAAAGGTGCAGAAAACTTTACTCGATGCGGATGGAGCTACAGAATAACATTGATGTAGTGAAGAAAATCACGCAGGCGATGGTTTGGACCATGTAAGGAGGTGGCGGACCTTGGTAGTATCAAAGAAATCGCGGGTGATGGCAGCACTGATTTGGTTATCCAAAAGCAGCGATGCTAGTATTACGTTGAAATCAGCAAAACCAGCTGTGAACGAGTCAAACGGCTGGAGATGAAACAACTGCACTGCTAAACCAGCCACGAAGTAAGACTTCGGTGAAAGCAATGTAGTAGCTAAGAACTTAGATGCATCTGTTACCGTATCGTGCCAATAATGGTGATACGGATGGGAATGCAAAATCTAGCGAAAGTGAAAACAAGGGTTTGAACTGTAGCAGGTGAGAGCTCTGTTCAGCGCCAAAACATCTAGAAGCTTAGGTACGCAGGCCCAACTTGGCAACTACGGATTCTGTGGAACCTAAAAAGGCCATTGCTATTTCTACAGCAGAAAATGGTGTGGTTATTATCGGTTTAGACGGTGACACTCGTGAGTGCACTATCGATAATACTTGCAGAGCCAAGATGCTAAGCAACGAGCCACGGCAGGTAAACAGTAATTACCGATGCGGCGCAAGGGGCTGTGAAAATGGCGACGCAGGTAACAATGTAACGATTGACACAAACAACGAAGATAATGTTAAAACTTACACTGTGAATGGGCAGAGATACGACTGAGAGCGAGCACAGGCGGTAGCGTATGTCATATGGGTGGCAATCCTAAATGCGAGGAGAACGAGAATATACAGTAGATTTGACGGATGCAGGCGAAAGCAGAAATCAATAGAATCGCAGAAATTATCGATACTCGTTTGGACTGCGACGGAAAGCTATCACGACTTTGCAGGTGATATGACAAAAGCTAAAGCGGACATTGCAGGCAATACGCAAGCGATAACAACAACAAACAGGAAATCGCTAAAAATGCTGGGGATATCAAAATCTACAAGGTAACTCAGCGACAAAGATTTGAGCAATCTACCAATGCTGGTAAAGATGTGGTAACAGGCTTAGTAAATGTAGTGGGCATCGAATGGTATTACTGTCACACGGATACAGATACAACGTCACGAATAAAAACTTTCACAGCAAAACTGGATGACAAAAGTGACATTCGGTCAGGATGATAAACAAATTACATGGATAGCTACGAAGAGGTACAATCAGTGTGGGTAACAATGGAGCTGTGAACATCGATGGCACAACAGGTACGGTGACGGCGAAACAGCAGTAACTTTGGTACCATTTTCTGGATTGATGAATACGACCTGGAATCGTCTACTGTGACTGGTACAGATCAATAGTGTAAGCTACTCAGGTACAAGTGAAAGATGTATCTGACACCTTGCAAAAGGTCATGTATTCACTGCAGATGACAGGCGCAACATCTGCCGTGAGTGGCCTTTAGGTGAGACATTGGCGATTAAAGGTAGGCGCTCAAGGAGCTTTCACAGATAATAACATCGGTGTGGAACTTTCAGCAGGCACAGACAAAACGCCGGTAGACCATGACAGTACGCTTGGCGAAAGATGCTGAAAATGAAGAAGACGGTCCCTACGTCCTGCAATTACTCACTTGCCAGAGGTAATCACAAAAACCAGATGGTACGAAAGGGCATCGTATAAGAACGCAGATGGAACTGTGAGAAAATACCAAACAGAACAAAGAGGGTAATCCGGATTTCCATTGTCACAACCACTGTGAATGGAGAAGGGATAACGATTACTCCTGTGAAAGCGATTAAACAAACCATCCGTTAAGCTTAACGGCAGATGGATTGGATAATGGTGGCAATGCCATTCATCATGTAGCACCAGGTACAGCGACAGATGATGCGCCGACCTTTGGTCAAGTGGTGGCGTGACTAGTACGGTGAGCCGTCAGTGAACCAAAACTGGGAGCTCATCGCAATGACACTAGCGACGATGAATCCATTGAGCTAGCCCTCTCATCGCAAGTCATGGCTGGATACGGCGCATATAAAGGTACAGTGCATTGGCGCTTGGTGTGGCGCTTACTATGCACCAACGAGAGATGCTCTGTTCAGCGTGGGTGTCAGCGCGTAGAGCAATGGTGGTGAAAACATGGTGAATGCCAGCGTGACGTACCGATTCGGCGGCGAAGACAACGCCATGATTCAGAACGTTACAAAGGTGGTCCAATTTCTTCTGTATACGTGTTGCAGAGATGGAAATCACCGACTCTGAGAAAGCTGTAAAATGCTCGCTAAAGATGCGGAGAATGCTAAAAAGATGCATGCAGAGAATGAGGAAATGAAAGCCCTGGAAATTAAAATTAGCTCATCAGACGTGTAACCTTAATGCTGGAAAGCAGGTAATAATGCAGTAGGTAAAAGTGGATGCTTTACTGTATGAAGAAAATGGACACTCTATCATGCTAAGACAGGGTGTCCTGTTTTGACGTAATAAAGTCACTCTTCATGTTATCTTCATGAAGATGAGTGCATAATAGCACATCGAAAAATATGAATAAATAATACTGCATGCAAAATTAACAAACCGTGCCTTTCGAGATAAGTGAGATTTAATTATAACCAAGATGCATGACTTTTGATAGTAGAGCATTGAAAATATCAATATAACGAGGTATAATTTAAATATATAAAATATACTGGGAATTATATATACTTGACTATGGGTTGTACAAACATGATTTTTAGTTATATATTCAAAACGTGTAGTATTTGATAATTATAGAGTAAACACTTCTCGCCCATATTTTGTTGTAAAAAGTATGTAAAACAATCAAAATAGGCATTGATAATTTTCGATGTACTGGGTATAATAAATGACTAGTTAGTATGTGTGATTATGTAATAGGTTAACAACCTATATAGAATTGATGCACAAAGAAAACATGTAAGTATATGAACAAAATCAGTAAATAGGAAAGTTTGTATTAGCTGAGCATAACAAGAAAGTAATTACGTATAGTTATTTTTAGTGATTGTAGTGGTACAACGGAGGAAGTATCACAAATGAACAAAGTTATTCAAAGTTATTTGGAGCAAATCCAGAAGCAATGCTACATCGTGGTATCTAGGTAGCTATACAACAGGTAAAAAGAAAATTGTTAGCTACAAGTGTATTGCAGAGTGACAATTGGGAGCACAAGTACACGAAATTTCTACTATGCGAAAGCGATTTGTGCTGGAAAGGTACCAAAGAAACGCGGTAGTACTCATGGCATTGGTAAAGTAGCGCCACAGCGACTGGCTGCTGGTGCGGTGGCGAGGTGTGGTGGACTGCGACGGCAGGTGCGAGCTAACTCTCTTAGCAGTGTACAGGTACCAGTCGGCTAACAGTGGCTGGATGCTTTAGCACTTGGCAATGGTTCTCAGAAGCTACGGCGTAGATGCAGTAGCCGTAGGGTTTCCTGGTCTGCATATGCGAAAGAACATGGATCTCTGTAGCAGTTGGTAAGAATGTTCAGGTAGAAACGAACATAGGAAAGCCCGTCGGCGTGGGTTTCGATGTCAGCGTGTACGCGATGCAGGTGCTACGAAACATCAGTTTATATTTCCAGCGTATGAATGGGCAGACCAAGCGTACTGAGTGTCGTGCTCAGAAATAATGTTGAAGCTGATACTCAATGTATGGTAGTGACGCTAGGATTATTTCGTAAAGTAATAACTGAGTACATGCGGTAGCCATCGGTTCCAGTAATGAAGTAACAGAGGTAACGCGAGTTCGGGTAGAACGGTAGCATCTGGAGTAAGCGCGGTAGCCATCGGTTACATCTACTCGTGCGGAAGGATTACTCTCTCGGTATGGGGTGCACTGCGGCGGCAAACTGGCTGAAAACGCAATCTCCTTTACAGGTACCAAGTTCATCCACTGGCGGTGTACAATGCATGTGCTATCAGTGAATGCTATGCTAGAGGCGCTGTGCTCCTAGGCGCTTCTGGTACACTGATCCGACTGCGATCGATTTGAAAACATCTGCTAACTCTACGGTGCCCTTGCTATGGGTTCCCACAGCAGCAGCATCTGGTGTATGGTACGCCGCTGCTATCGGTACTGATGCTGATGTCGCCAAAACAACATGGTTTCCACGGCGATTGGTGAAAATCAAGTTGAGGTAGAAGGAAACTAAATCAAGTAGGTCTTGGTTTCCAAGTGAGTTTCAAAACAAGATGGCACACTACAGCCATCGGTTCATATCTAAAATGTATTGGGTAACATGATCCGTAGGTATTAGTTCTGATACGAGCTGTTGGTGAAAATGCTGGCGGTGCCGTTGCTATTGGTTATATGTCTAGTGTAACCAGCCAAAAGTAGTGTCGGTATTGGTTCTGGTGGCATCTGCATCTGCTGATAGCACTATGCGCCTTGAGTGTCGTCAAAAGCATCCTGGAGACATCAGCAATTGCAATCGGTGAGAAATTCAAATCTTTGCATTAGACTCACTCCCGTAGCATTGGGTGAAGGTTCCACAACAGCAAGGAAAGCTGATGGCAATGCTACAAACTGGTTTACTTTAACAAATGATGCGGTGAATAACACTGTGGTCCTGGTATCATCTCCGTAGGTAATGGTAACGTAATATTCTTACGTCGTAACTCCTACTGGGAGCGTATGACTGGCTTGGTACCAGTGTTAACGATTGCAGTGAGCGTAAAAACAGTTAGAGAAAGCATTGCAGCGCATCTCTAAGCGCAGTAACGGTAAGTCAGTGGTGCTACAGCTGACGGACTTGAGTGCCTAACACAACAGGAAGGTCTCGCAGACGCTAATAAAGTAGATTAGTAGCTGGTAAAACATCATACAGTAACAGCAAATGGTAGCACTCTGTAACAATCGATGCCAAAAGGTGGCGCAGGTTCCATTGACAAGTGCCAATAGTGACGCGATCCCTGACCAGTAATACAAGTGCGGATGGCAAAGTAGCAGTTGACTCCTAACTTGGCATCAACGTGAATGCACGATAGGCTGGCGGTGCTAATAGTGGTAACAGCTGGTAAAGTAAAGAAGCTGGCGACTTAGTAAGCACAGCGACAGTCGTGAGTACAGAAGAGCTGGGCAGCAAATCTCGCTGATGCCAACTAATTTGACAAACGATAAATTAGACAAAACTGCTGGAATTACACGTGAGGTACATATGCTGGCAGCTGCTGAGTGGATGCTGTAACATTGGACCGAGCAGATGGTCACTTTTAGGTACTGTAAAGCTGAGTGAAAGCGGTAGTCACTGGTTCCCAGTCTTTGCAAAAGTAAAGCAAAATTAGATGAATTAAAACTGCTGTTGATGGTAAAGCTGACAAATCCTATGAGACACTGCTGCGAAAGCTACTGCACGCCTGATATGAATACGCGTTGGCTGATAAAGTAAGCACAGCAAAATTAAAGTGAAGAATTAAGCCGCCAAAAATAGCAAGCTGAAACTACAATATTACTAACCCGACAGCGGATAAAGTAGTAAAAGCAAAAGCTGACGAGTGCATGTGAGGCATACGATGTATCTGAGTGCTGGTGCGTAACTTTGAGTGATAGACTGGTGCTGAAGCGAGGAACAGAAGAGTGTTATGATCAAAGGTCTTGCAAAGAAAAGCTGATATTACGTGCGAGTTAACACAGAATTAGCTAAAAAGTAAGTAACGATGATTTTGCTGACTAGAAAAGCCCGTGTATAGATGATGCTTGGTGAGCAAATTAGATACTGCTACATTTGAAACGCAGAAAAGCAACATCTTGCTACACATGGCGTGACATCAGTCGTTGAAAAATGTTATCAGCTAACAAACTGCTAAAGATACGGCAGATTAAATTCATCACTTAGGGCATGGGCAACAAAGTATCTACTGAAGAGTTAGATAGGTAGCATGTTTGCCAGATACAGCGAATAGTGATAAAATTAGATGCGGCTAAAAGATGGAGTGAACATACTTGCTATCACAAAATGCCACTGCTGATAAAGTAAAGTCAGAAGCTGACGTGCATGTGTTGCATGACGTGATAGAGTGGATCAGGCACAGCTGGTACACACTGTTGCATTACACGCCAAGAAAGATGGCTTGAACCGTGAACCAAGAAGCTGATGAAAAGACTTCCACCTTTAATTTCCTGGTATCGCGACTAAAAGATGAGAGCGTTGTAGTTTAACAACTAAAATCAGTGCAAAAAGCGAGATCGAAACGGCTGCTAGACGCAGTGACTGCAGAAAGTGGAGCAGCGAGATCACGACACGATGTAACTGAAAAATTAGCTAGCTGGTCGTGGCTGTAACCACCGAGGTAGCTAGCGGATACTGACACAGTTAATGCGGCGATTGCGGAGCATGGTGGTAAAACAAGAAGTCGAGTAAAACTGTGAGGTTACATGAAAGGCTGAAACCCATATACGAAGTAGATACTGAGTAGCAGCGCTACGACTTTAAAACAAGAAATGGCAGAAGGAACCAGGCGGCTGAGTAAACGAATATTGTGATGCAGAAGGTGTCGCATCCAAAGCTAAATTAGAGACTTTGGGCACTCGTGTAGGCACTGCTGAAGGTAAGATTGATACACTAGACAGGAAAAAGCAGCGCAGCTAACGAGACAAAATTAGGTAAACTTGATGACAAGTTAGCTGATGATGCCAGAAAACTCTTGCAAGATGAGAAATAAAAGAGCAAAGTCGATGGCATTAGACAACTAAAAAGTTGGTACTCTTGATACGGCAGATTAGGGCCCTTGATACAAGGTGCAAACTTGACTAGACTAACAATGAAATTGAAAGAGCATCAGAAACAAACAAAATAGCACTAGTAACCTGGCAACTAATGACGCTATAAATGAAAATTAGATACTTTAGAAAACTGAGTTGTGCCAATACGGTATTACATTTTGCTGTAGCGATACAAACTATCGGTGATTAAATGGTGCACGGATGATGCTGCAGATGATTGACGATGAGTGCACATGAAATTGTCGCGAGACCCTAAAGATCGAAAACATTAAAAGAAAGTAAAAGGTACTGCTTAGCAAGTGAAACAACAGCAAAAGGTGATACAATCACTGTGGAAACTATCTAAAGCTGTTAAAGATGGATTTAGCTAAATTGGCGGGTCTGCGGCGATACAACATCCAGAAAGGTCGTGATGGTAAAACTGCAGCTTGAGACTGGTGAGCCCGGCAGATCTGACAGATGCAACAATGACGCGAGTAAAGGTATCACTGGTCAAGACGAGCAGAATGGCAAAACGATTAACTGACAGAAGTAAATGCGTTGCGTAACGCGGAAAGCTGGTGCTCTGAGTGTACACAGATGCTGATGGCAAACGTCTAGTGAAAAGCTAATGATGGTAAACTACTACTCGGCAGACGATGTTGACGAAACTGATGTCCTACAAAAGAGTGCTTTGCACACCAGTTACTGGTGATGACGCCGCGCGTGCGTGATGTACGAGCAGATGGATCCGATAAAGCAACTACATTATCCAACTTGAAAAAGATGGAAAAGAGTAAAGCTGACTCTAAAGACGCTGTGACTGGTAGCAATTGCATAAAAGTAAGCTCTGGACTAGCAGGGGCACTTGGTGCTACTGTTGCCTGAAGATGGCTCTATCAACAGCTCCTTCCTACACAGTAAAGATAAAACTGGTGCTGACAAAGCGGTACACATAATGTAGGTGATGCATTATCCACTATCAATGAACGTTTGAATGAAGCTAATGCTGCCATGACTGAGTAGAAATTAGTAAGTTAAAAGATTTAGAGAGGTATTTCTGATAAGAGCCAAAGACATTGTGTGACATTAGAAGCGTTCGATGTTGAGAGCGATGATAATGCTGTCAACATTGAATCGAGGTTGTGAGATAAAACAGTCTTTACAGTTTCTATGAGCTGACAAAGGAACAATTGGTGGTCCAAAAGCGGGTGATGATACCACATAACGTGGGTATTTCCATGATGTACCTAGCGAACAATATCCACTGGTAAGGGTAATGACAGCTATTGTTGTATGAAGTCGGTGGAGCAGGCACTGCTCACTGAGCTGGTAATGGTACAGATGGAAACAAAGTGACTATCGATGGCACAAAAGCGGCGTAACAGCTGGTATGTGAAGATGAGTGCAAACGGTATTCTAAAGAAGCCGGTCCCAACTAGCATCTATGGACAAAATGGCTATCACAGGCGTCGAAAGATAAAAGATGGTAAAAGTATCTAAAGTTGACATCAAAATGGAGGCATCACGGCGGCGCTCCAGTAGATGCAAACGGCATTCCTACAGATGCCACAGCAGTATCTATAGCAGATGATACATCTCTGATATGAAATTTCTACAGACGAAAAACACGGTAAAGGCTACACCAAGTTACTATCAAAATGCAGAAAATCATGGCTGTACACAACCAGGTACCGGGAAAGGCTACCGACGCGTAGCAACTGTTGGTCAAGTGAAATCCGCTATTGAGTAAAACTGCTGAATTAGTGGAAACTTCTCAACATGGTGACCAAGTAGAGTGCACACTCCGCAGCAGTGAGCAGCAATGAACAATCCATTGGGCTACGATCCATTGAGAAAATCTCAAATCATGGCTGGCATCGGTTCCTGTGCACGCAGCTTAGCGTCAGCATTAGGTATTGCACACTGTGCAAATGGAAACTCTACAACGTTCAATGCGAGGCTTCCTGATATGGATCGTAAAAGAGCATGGCGAAAACATCGGTGCAACATATCGATTGCTCGGGAACTGGCGATGATGACAATCTTCCAGAACGTTACAGAAGGTGGTCCAATTTCCTCCATTAATATGTAATGCAAGATGAAATCACAGCGTTGAGAAAGCAGAAAATGCCAGAAAAGATGCAGAAAATGCAGAAATGGTTAGCTGGAAATTAAAAATGCTTATGGAACGCATGGGTATGGCATAAAACTACAACAATAGTTAAGACTGAACTATATGCATGCTGAAAAGTGGGTGCTTGTCATAATGACGTGGTACCCGCTTCGATTGTATTACAAATGATTACCATCATTGTAAAGGATAGCATAGGTTGCATAAAAAGCATTTCCTTAAACGAGGGTGTTTGCTATAATATAGTTACTTAATAAGGAGGGCAGTGATGTGCTAAGAAACAAGCAACAGAAGAGCAAGCTTTATATGAGCTTTATAAACTACGGAAAAATAGTGCTATATTGTTTGACACGTGTGGATATCTATGTTTTACTGTGGTCAGCACTGGGGTGGCAAATGAATTTTTAAATCGTTGATAGTTAATAACGATTCCACAGCTGCGTTTATGCGTATAGTATTAGAGCGCTATACATTATGAACGGTTGTCTCTTGTGTCGGTTATAATTATATTAGGGTTATATATAGGATTCATTGGCTAATATTAGAGGATTACGTTAGTAAGAGACAGATTTAGGTTATAACGATTACCGATGGTAAATCATCATATTCTCTCGTAAGAAGCTAGTATTGTATATTATGAAAACAATTGCCTCAATATTATATATATAGTAGAATAGAGACAACAAAGCAAAGAGAATAAAATATGAATGGTTGTGCTTACTATCATCAATGCCTCTTATATCTGACATAATGTTACTACTTGTGATCCAAATTAAATAGGCAGGAGTTCTTGAGGTCGTTTAAAATTGTATTTTTATTGCCTAATGTTCATTTTTATTCTTATGCCTATTGGACTATTATATGAAGCCTTAGAAGGATTTTTAAAGTTGTAGGCATAATTCCTACATTATTCTTTTATATCCGATAACATTAGCGGAATATAGGCAATACGTAACTGA